>Ga0123353_10009975_pt1 | contig 13184 bp, 9 predicted proteins | sample TergutLab28metaG_3_FD_92763 | JGI IMG/M metagenome (GOLD analysis project Ga0123353, IMG submission 92763) | Labiotermes labralis P3 segment gut microbial communities from Petit-Saut dam, French Guiana - Lab288 P3 | ecosystem: Host-associated > Arthropoda: Insects > Digestive system > Gut ...
AAAAAGTTGTGTTTGGCCCCCGGGGTGGGACCGGGGTGGGCCCCCCCCCCCCCCCCCCCTCCCGTAATTTCAGTGTCTTCCATAAATTGCGGTTCCTTAGTGTCAGGCTCCTGTGTGGTGTCAGTTGGGTGATGGTGTGTGTAGTTGTGACACCGCACACAGACACTAGCAAGCACCGAGTGCACACCACACAGGAGCATGACGCTGTGGAACCACAGTGTATGCAAGACAGTGATGGTGATGGCGTGAGAAAACACTTCGAAAAGCGTATATCGCAAAGAAAAGTACAAACGTGCTGAAGGCAGCTGTACATGGCTTTCAAAACGCCACACGGAACATACAAAGACATGAAGGTTCCATGGAATTTTGAGTGTTTACACTTCTTATTTCATAATGACCATCACTGCAAGTTGATGCAACTTTCCCCCTTAGAAGTTAAGCAGAACTTCTAGCTGAAGGAATGTAATGTATGACTAGAAGGACCTTCGTATTCGTCAAACATTAGTAGTTGAGGAAGAATGACGGAATCACTTCTGAGGGAAATTGACTCTTACCACTGAAGACGTGATATAATACGGAAAAATCGCAAGGCTTCGAAACCCACTGCCTTTACCTTCGGAACAACCTATCATAGATGCGGAGGTTCATAAAGTGAAAGGGGTAAAAAAAACGCGGACGACGAGAATATTAGTCCTAAACTGCTTATTACAAAAACATTAAGCACATTACTGAATTTCTGACATTATTTACAGAGTCTAAAACGCTCAGCTATATGCGTGTAATAATTCCAGAAATGCTGAAAGAGTTAAAGTCAATTTTTTTGTGGTGGAATTTTATTAACAATTCCTGATCGTATCCGTGTCGAAATACGGGTAGTGTTGCTACTAATGAGTGGTAACTCCCACAGTTTTGTTACACTAATTCAGCAGAGAATAAAATTGTTGATAAAATTTTAATATCTGGTTAGTCTTTCAATAAACGTACGGCTTTCACTATTGGGGAAGAATCTGGTCGGTTGTACTGCAAGATTTGTTAGTGCGGCATCTCTTTCGAAGATCACTAGACCGGATAGGATAATTTAGACTGGAAAATAAAGTAATAAAATTGGCAACTAGATGTCTGAGAGTGAGAGAAAATAACATATTTGTTTTTCTTTCCACTTGATTTATTCTCTTCAATGAATGAAGGTTGTTTCTTTTTTTTTGGGGGGGGGGCCATTTACCCAAGACTTACGTCACAAGCACAGCCACTTATTCAACTGTCCAGAACGGAAAAATATTTGTTTATGGAATAGGAGGAATGTGAATATATTTCTCGAACCCAAAATGCTTTTTCTTGAGTGTAATGCAGGAGCTTCACTCTCTAATAACTATCGTTCACTTCATAGGAACGAATTACTCAGTCTCAATGGGGCCGGAATGATCAACGCCATGTCACAACCATCCATCTCTTGCCCCTGTCCCGGGTTGATGAATCAAGTCACGTCCTCGCTACCTATTTCGTATCTATTTTAACAATCCTCCCAGAAACAGGCAGTCTCCAAAGCGGTCTTCGTCCTCTCAGGTTGTCCAGCAGTGTATAAACGTTCCTCAGTTTCTCAAGGCGTGTCACACTGTCACATGCTCCGCCAGTCCCATTGTCCTTGATCTGGTGGCTGAACGTTCTGCGAAGAGTGTGGATTACAGATCCTCATCGTGCAGTTATCTCTATTGGTTTTTTTTTCTGGCGAAAGATCTTTGCAGAGGTAGAAAACTGGTTGTACCACTTGACAGCTGGCAATGTAATGCCAGTATTACAGAACACTGTTAGCAACAGCAAAAACACAGACCAAGAGATGATAAAAATGAATACAAATGGAAAGCGGAAGAAAGAATCCAAGTCTCAAAACATTATTACGATAGTAATGGATGCATGGACTCTCTGAAACTGCAGTCACGTTTGGGGCTAACACAAAATATCCTGCAGTACCAATAGATACTATCGTTGGTATATGTGCATGAAGACTGTTATTTACTTTAGACTGTTCGTTGGCCCGATAAGGCTCTCCGGTTATTTTAAACTTGATATTCGATACGGTGTCAAGTGGGTGGTCAAACATGTTACTTCGCAAGTGGAATCGGCATTTGCTGAAATGGACTGACGCAAACCGCGAAAACCCTCAAGTAGGTTGGACATTCGACGGAAAATCGAGCTCGGATCCTCCCGTATACAAGTAGTTGTTTAACACACTCGGACATATTTGTATTCCATACCCGAATAATAACACGCCTGAAATTCAAAACGTGCTGTCACCGCCTAGTGGCGGAACACAGTTGTGTTTATCAACCTGCCAGCCTCACAAGCTACAGGTACAGACAGACAGCGCTTTATTTGGGCGCCAATAAACTCATGTCGAAACTACTTAGAAGTTGCGTTTCATAACCATGTCATATTCACCCCACGAAGTCTTCTACAGCAAATATATCCAGGTTACAGTAGACATTCTGAAACTGTGGCCCGCTGTTCGAGTTCGGCTGCTGAAAATGTAAAACAGAAATGAAGTTATGGTAAAAATTGGTCGGGCCTATACGAAATAAAACCTGTATCCCCACTAAAATGCAGATATAAGAGCGTCACCCAGGAAGTAAGGTCGTTTGGCTATAAAGAAAAATAAATCAAATAAAAATTTAAAACATTTAATGTATCATTATTACAGACCCTAAGAAATTTTTCTACGTAGTCGCCGTCAACGTTCAGGCACATGTCATAGCCTGTAACGAGTTTTTGTATGCCATCGTCGTAGACTTCCGCCGCCAGTACATTTAACCACTGCCTGAAGCCATCCTTCACTTCTTCATTGCTTATGAAGTTTGTGCCACCAACAAATTCCTTCAGTGTTGGGACACAAGTGAAAATCACTTGGGGCTAAGTCTGGACTATATGGTGAATGACTTGCGCAAGTGCTATGCGCAAACAGACTTTGCTTTCCGGACGACCTTCGTAGAAAGCTATATTCATTTAATTTTACTCATTATAATCAAAGAAACAAGAAGGAAAAATCTGACTGTACCGTGCGACTTCTGTAACCCGATTAGCTTAATACATGGAATAACTAACACGGACACAGACACAGAATATTAAGTTTGACGTTTTAATGTAAATATCCAAGGAACAATTCTGTGCATTTTGTTGGTTTGGTGTCGTGAATCTATTATCAATAATGCACGGAATGAACAATAGTATGCAGAGGATGCATCTCGCAAATGTGTAAGATACATTCAAGACCAGCAGTGTCGTGTGGAGCGGAAGCATGGACGTTGACGAAGAAAGAACAAGCTCTGCTAATTTTTGAAAGGAAAATATTTAGTAGAATATATGGTCCTAAATTTGAAAATGGGGAATGGAAAAGTCGGACGAACCGAAAACTAGAAGAGATGAGCAAAGGAGAAAATATAATAAAATGGATAAAAGGGAAAGGATAAGCTGGTTAGGTCACCTAGAGAGAATGGAGGAGGATAGGATGCCCAAAATATCTTCACTCAAGAACTGGAAGGGACGAGATGAAGGAAAAGACCCAGGAAAAGGTGGAAAGAGAAAGAAGAAAGAGATCTTCAAGTGCTGGGAGTGAGAAGATGGAGAGAGGTGGTGGCAGATAGGAAAAAATGGAAGGACATTGTTCGACAGGCCAAAGCCCACAGTGGGCTGTAGTGCCAATGGAGGAGGAGGAGGAGGAGGAGGAGGAGGAGGAGGAGGAAGAAGAAGAAAAAGAAGAAGAAAGATACATTCCACTATATCGCGATTTTTAATTCTGGTTTCATCTGTATTTTTAAACCCTATCCGATAGACTTCGAATATGAAAATTCTGTGCACTTTACTCCTACTACCGTTATTTTTACTGAAACCCATATTTCAATAAAACGGTCACACATAAACGAAGAATAGGTGGTTCGGCTCCCGGCTGAGTAGTTTCTGGCCCCCATTCATCTATCGAAGTGAAATGTTGGAATACCTACTAGGCCAGTGACACTGTTTCACCAATACACTGCGCTCACCGTACGTAATAACAGACCTTACACAACTTCCGGGGTTAATAAACCTTGTTATAAATTTGAATAACATCAGTTGTGTACTAATTTTTCTGCCGACTTGGATCATACGCACAAACATTAAAACAAAATATACCTTTTGAAAAAAAAACAGGTAATTTTTCGTAAAGAAATCCGTAGCTGATTTGTATCCTACGTTGTACCAAGCAAGCTGGCTCAGACGATAACGCATTCGAAGGACTCGGTTCCAGATTTGTTCGGAACATCGACTGTCCTGAGATCATTGTGTTTTTGCTCCAATCCGTTAATTTGATAGGCCACGACCGCTGCCTTCCAAGTTCCTTCGAATTATTTGCCATTTACACTACTGTTCCGCGCTTTGCAATCCGTCGTTACATCGTCAGTAGATGAGTAGAAATTCGTACATTTCAATAAGAAACTTGTAAAAGGTAAAGGTAAATAAATAAGTCCCGTTACAGGCCTGGAGTGACCCAGAGGGTTCCAGGAAGTTAAGATTCCCAGATTTCATGACAGCGGCACAGGATTGTGGTAAGGTTGTCAGCCTTACGCACCGGCCGCCTTTACCCCCAGGAAATGCTCCTGTTACTGATTTCTGTTAGAGGCTGAGTCGACCCCAGGGCCATAGTGTGATCGGAAGGATTTTATTTCAATGAAAAATTTCAATGACACCAGCTGAGATCGAACCAGAGACCTTCCGATTGGTAGCACAGCACATTAACCCCTGTGCCACCGCGTTCCCCAAGGAACTTGTATTCCTTTCATTTATTGATGTCACTCTGTTTGCCGACTCGAAGGGTTCAGATAACTAGAGGTGCCGCTAAGGAATTGTTACGAATCGGCATGAAGGTGACCTGACAAACATAGCATAGTAGATAAAATAAAAAACGAAAATGAAGTGTCTCCGGGTCACCGATTTATCCTCCAGTGGGTCGCGAGACGAAGCAGGACAGCAGTACGCGTGTGGTGTGGATGGTCTCTCCGCTAAACAAGAATAACATTCTCGGCCGCAAGTAAAGGACTTGGTGACTTACTGGTAGGTTTCACTACACTGAACACCTGGGAGAGAGAGATCATGATAACACAGTTAGCTGCAGTAGCACCCTTGTATAAATACTACTGCAATTCGTGACACTAACGCACCGCATTCTTGAGATGGATGTTGCTTGTGGCCGGGGGCGGTGACCCACTTTGTGGTTGGGGTCACCAGGGCACAGACCCCACTCCGCCTCTTTCCGCACCACGCAAGAACCCTATGGAAGGGCAGACGTTCCACTGAGGCTGCCTTCTCATGACTAGCATCACGAATTTTGTGCTTGGAGCAGTCAAATCGTGGTTTCATCCTAGATACGTCGGCTTCTTTTCTGGTTTATCGTCTTTGGCTGATTAACGATTAAGACTCTTTAACCTCGGAACTACCAATGGCGTCAATTGTGTACCCTTCATATATATTTTGTTCCATTTAACAGTGTTTTCGTCCTTACAATGTGATATTTGTGTATGCCATTACAGACGTAATCATTTTGTGCCAGTTTCCAACTTCTACCGAATTCTGTGCTGTAAATAACTTCAGCATCAAACTGGCCGCCATTCGCACCCAACGTGACAAACTACTTGTTCCACACATCCTGCAGAACAGCAAGTAGGGTGACTAAACTCGAGTGTGGACATGTTCAGCATGGGGCTTGTCAAAAGCGTTTTACCACTGCGTTCCAAATTCAGTAAAGACCAAAACCTATTGCCAGATATAATGACTCTTTCCAGAAACAAATTTGCTAGCTGCAAACCATGATTTACACAGTACCAGAGGGAGTTTTATGCACCATTGCAAATACAATTACTCTAATGCTCATAATTGCTTTTTAAGGTACATGAACGTCGTGGCGACATATATGGACCCATTCGTGATACACGTCACTAACTTATCTCTGGAGATGCAAGGGTTACAACTTCATATAACTACAACTGCCTGTAACATTACAATGGTCTGCATTTTCCACACAGTAGTACTCAGGAATTTTATATGATTTCAGAACAAACACCTGTACAGCACGAACTGGTTGGTCATCGCAATAGTGACGGATAATGTCTCCTGTGATGTAGGAAGTGAATTTTCTTGTGTTATTTGGGGGCCTACAACCGTGATGAGACGTGGCTAGTCCGAATGTACCGTAGTCCCAAACTAAGGATTATATTTTAAAAAATTTGAACAAATATTTTCATTCTACGTTATTCAAAGGAACGTCATACTTCGAAGGATAACGCTTGATTCCCTCGTTCTTAGCTGTCAAAACAACGGTTGAGGGCGACACTGCCAAGCAAAGAAACCAGCGTCATTACGGCATAGACAGACATATACTTTAAAATAACCTGCACACATTCTACAGATTATTATATATTGGAATCAGCAACATCAGCAGCAGGTGGTAGAAATGCAGCAATAATTGAGTTGACGTACACCAATTGCTATCTCTGCAAACTGGCCATTCATTCCATCATTCAAACGCAGTTTTTGTCTCCTTAGAAAACACACTTGTAAAAAAGGAAAGGCCCATGGTGACGGGTCATTGGAACTTATACCACCAGATAAAAGATGGTATTTGATTGGCTACTAAACTTGTGCCATAGAAAACGTCTCATACATATCGATATATTCCCAAACATCAATAAGTTTCTTTCCATGCCGTTGGTGTACATGAATATGTTACAGCAACATCGGCTGGAATTAAATCTATTGTTTGTGTGGACGACTTCCGGTGAGGCAGCAAGTTCCGCGCGTGCCGCTTTATTCACAGCGTCGGTGCACTACCGTAATACGCCAGTATGAACAACTTAATTTTTTTCTGTTCTTTCACTACACGCTGTGGTTATTAATGTAACGTGTTGTAACCTAGACTTTTGCGTGTTTTTCTGCAAGATGCTAACATAATGTAGGAATACATAATTTAGTGTGTAATACATACCCTAACATTAAATTCACCTTGGCTTTCATAGCTTGAAAATTGCGGGTAACCGAATTACAGTTCAACCAGCCATCTTAATTCAAGAAGTTTGTTATTCTGATAGAACTAATTCACACATTAATAAGAACACCGTATCAGTGTAATAAGAGGATGTAACAGAATGAACCAAGAAACAGTAAATAAGACAGTTAAGTGACAAGACAAACTTTCTAACGATCCTTAAAACACACGAAAGCTAGGTTTATTGATTCCCTTTGTCGGTAAACCTGAAGGAAACGGACAATTCGTGCGACCCACGCATAAAGGGGAAAAAGGTATTATCGAAATGGATAGAACAGGACTCTGCTACAGCGACTGAGTTGTTTAAGTCAGTCTAAGGTAAGTCAATCTGGCACTACGTTTCAACGAAGTAGTAATGAAAATATATATTTTTTTTTAGTAAGATCTGTGTGACTATACCAATCATCCAGTCTTCATAATCCTTTGCACTGCCATAAGTCCAGTGCACCTCTGGTGTCTGTGGGTTTCCCATCACGGTCAGAGGAGTGTCTCTCCGGTCTCAAAGTGTACGCGTACCGAACGTGTTAAGCAGACCTGACGAGGACCTTTTCGGTCACAAACGTCCTTGGTTAGGTACACAGAAGAGCTGTTTTTAATAGAAGGCACCCCGTTGTGCTTTAATTCTCAAAATAAAACCAAATGATTTATTCTGTCAGAACACAACAACATATACAAACATCATCGTAGTATGGCTACATGTTTCGGTCCCTTCCTAGACCTTACATTATGGGAACCCATATGTATACATAATGTGCGTAAAAGAATCATAAAAGTTAGTTAAGGTTAAAATACTGTAGAACATGGTGTAGTGTATATAGAACGGTATATAGAGGTTTACAAACAATAAGGAAGGTACTTGCTTTATAGTCAAGTAGTGAGTATTACTACAATGTTTTAACCAACCGCAGTGTTTTTTCTGTTCCTTTTTCACTGCCATTATTCACATCTGTATTTCTACTACCCCTTACCACTTGCTCCATACTGTACATATCTATTGGAATTGGTTACAGGAACAATTTTACAATTCATCCTTGTACACCTTGTATATACTGTCTATCTAATAAATCTCTTAAAAATGTTTTAACCTTAAATAACTTTTATCGTTCTTTTTACGCACATTCTGTAAACATATGGGCTCCCATAATGTATTATAGTGCGCACTGTTAGTGCCTTGTACGTTAAATGTTGGCCTGAAGATGGTCTAGGAAGGGACTGTAACATGTAGCCATACTAGGATGCTGATGAATGTCTATGTTGTTGTGTTCTGACGGAATAAATCATTTGATTTTATTTTGACAGAGAAGAGTGCATACACCATAAATTATGCGACATATGTACAAAGCTACCTGTAATTCGACAGGGGGCACCAGAAGTTGTGAAATGTACCCAGACCAAGATACAATGGGAACTGGGATAAAGTGGCTGACTTCGCGCAAATCAGGTTTATTAAGGTGTTCGAGAAACTTCAGCACGCGGTAATTACGTGCAAATGTGGGAAGGAACCGCTCATCAACTTCTGCAGGAGTACATGAACGCGGAACACATCCGTCTACTGACTAAGTCATCTGTGACCCTTTGCGAAAACCAAAAACTTGCACAACAGGTTAATTGAACATTTCAACAGCTTGAGGGGTAACATCTGAAGGTACGTTTAAATTTCAGTGTTTACTTACGGAGAGAAGCGTGGAAATTTGCTCAACCAGGACAGTAACTCTTTTTAAATTAACGTAGCCTAACTGCAATCCTTGTCCATCTTGAACGAATAGGGACATAAAAATTGATAGAAAATTTTGACAGTAAAACGCGTTCAAAGAAACATCGGTGATTCAACGCGGTCACTGGCTAGGAAAATTGGTAAAATAATGTGAACCGACACTGAAATTGCTCATAATGGCACTTTGGGATTATGTGACAACGGAGACTATCTTTGCACTACAACATGAAATTAACTGAATACTTAAGGACCCCCCCCCCACTCCTCAGCTGCAGGTTCCTTACTTATTTCCTTTTTTCCTGTTTTATTTACGCCGTGCTCTCCGATTCTTTCAGATAAACGTTTATAGATGAAAGTGCTGGAGAAGGTGAAAACGATGAATTGGCACTTACCGTACCTGCGATAAAAGGATGAGGAATTCAAGTTTAGAAATTCCTACTGTAAGATTTAAACCCTGCGTGGGAAACTAACTTTTAGATACTCATTCTGAAACCTGCACGAGGAGCTCACTTTCGGAAATTCGTACTGAAAGTTTTAAACCCTGGATGGGAAACTCGCTTTTAGAAATTCATACCGAGAGATTTAAAACGTCTTTCGAACTGCACCTACCAGAACGAAGACGTATTTTCAAACTCTGGCCCACGTGACCGGGCACTGGAAAATAATTAAGCCAAACGATTTATCAGTGCCTGTTGCCAGCAGACAGTAAACTGTATCAGCATCAAAGCTGAAAGTTTCTGCAGTAGAATTATCAGTCAGAATTTTGGTTTCCAACACGAGCAGCTTGATAAGAACACCGGGGTTCGTGTATTGTTTTGCGACCTCCAAGAATGTCATTGCAGAGATCTGAATTACCAGCACTGAAGAAGCCTTAATGCCAAATAAAAATACTGACCTTCGGATGCGATTCTGTCCCGAGGATGTCACGAAACCTGGTGACAAGGTTGGTTGAGGCACGTGGATTATGTACGAAAGCCGTGCATTACACAGAGGCGAAGTAACTCACCTTGCGTAGCTTGGTGTCAGGCGCCTTTGGCGGGTAATCACGATGCCCCCCCCCCCCAGTAAACAGAAATTATGAAGTTTAAAAAATGGGCCGGGTAGCTCAGTCGGTATAGCGACTGACTACAGGCTGGACGGTCCGGGATCGAATCCCGGTGGGGACGAGATTTTCCGCCCGTCCAGACCGGCCCTGGGGCCCACCCAGCCTTTTGTAAAATGGGTACCGGGTCTTTACCGGTGGTAAAGTGCGGCCGGGGCGTGCTGCTGACCACTCACCCCCTTCTAGTGTCGCGGTCATGCTCGAGTAGAACTATACCTCTACCCGTCCTCTGGGTCACACTGGGCCTGTAACGGGATCACTTTACCTTTTTATGAAGTTCAGAAAACTCGCACCTACTGAATTATCTTTTATTTGGCCCGATGATATCCAATTTGTTGAGCGCTGAAAATCGAATTCTGTTGTTTAAAATGTTTATTTTGTTGCACGTTGGACTCTGCCGCCAGGGGTGGTCGCACCACTCGCCTCCCCCGCACTCGCCCCCGCCCCCAACCAGCTACGCCCATCGTAGCACGAATATTCAAGAAAAGTTATCTTTCGGTAGGGGGGGGGGGCGAAGGTAATAAAGTCTTTCCACAGCAACAGATTATGAAGAAATGTGGGGCGGATGAGTTCAAGTAGCTCAAATTCGCAAACTTAATCGGCGATCCTACAAAATTAATTCATTTTTTATGTCAGTTTGTGTAACTCGCGCGACTCTTCTGATTTAACTCTTACCAAATAAATACTTACTCGATGTCTCGTTTTTTTGTGTCTGTTGAAATTCAGTCTATTCTTGAAGTGTTTTTAATCCAGTGATATTCGGGACAAATGTCTTTCAGTAGACGCGAACAAACACGTGTGACCTACATGGCCTGTGACATCTACCACGGACAACGAATTCCTCGTTTCAGATGAAGCCAGCTAGGTGCACACCACTTCTTAGTGTATTTATTTCAACTTCTCTACATGTTTCGGGCAACTATGTGCCCATCGTCAGGAGAACTTACTGTATCTATGCGACACTGGTATTTGTCACTCTGTATGGGTGGCTGTCAGGTCTTGAGACCAGACAGCCACCCATACAGAGTGAAAGATACCAGTGTCGCATAGATACAGTAAGTTCTCTTGACGATGGGCATATAGTTGCCCGAAACATGTAGAGAAGTTGAAATAAATATAAGACGTAATGTGCACCTAGTTGGCTTCATTTGAATCAGACCATACGGGGTGCACGGTAAACAAAACATACAAAAATCCTTATCTGTATTTTCCTGCATCACGATGGTGATTGCATATAATGAATTACAGTAGAGAGGCAAAACGGTTTACTGTCCCGGAAATTGCGAAAACCGTGACAAACCCACAATGCTTGCAAAAGTAACGTCACTTAAAATGTTTTCGCGGCACTTACGAATGACCTGCCTGAGTAATGGTGAAAGTACGGAAGGGTTAGACGAGATGCTGGGGTTTCTGACGTGTCACGCTTATGTGAAGCCTGTTCCTTTAAATTTATCGAGTAAGCTTCATACATTCAAAAGCGGAATGATTCTACACACATAATGCGCCAGAAGAAAAAAAATATTACCGCAAATGTATATAAACGATTCTGAGTATCTTTTATGATGTTATAAACATAGTATGTCTCCTACATGTTTCGGCCATTCTCGTGGCCATCCTCAGGAAGGTGCATTTAAAAGGATACATTACGAAATGTTTTTGAACCGATGCACACGTGAAAGCTAATTAGCTTTGAAATATATAGTTTAAAATATAAAATACAGATAAAATTTTTGTGATTAATTCAGGTCTGTAACGAATGTTCCATCCAGCTATTACGTGGTATGTCACCACCCTGAAAGGAAAGAAACGTGTGTGCAGAAGGTTATTAATATCCTGGTAAATAAAATTATGTATCACGTAGATGACACGGTTCTCAGTTATGATACGTACTAAATAAAGTTGCGTTGATGTTGTTTGGTCGGCAAGCCCCTGTGTACTGAAATCAAATATAAAACGGGAGATGGGTAGATGGGGGTCACGCGCAAGCGTGATTGAGTGTAAATCGTAAATAAGATCGAAGAGGGAATTAATATCTTTTGTAATATATCCTTTGTAATGCTTCCCCCTGAGGATGGCCACAAGGGAGGCCGAAACATGTAGGAGGCATACTATGTGTGTAATATAATATATGACACTCTTAAACGTTTATATACATTTGTGGGTTCATCTGATCAGCTTAATGCATGGCCACGTATAATATAAACTAAAAATAATTACAACATTTAGTCAATCCCACTACATCGGTAATCTACTGGACACAGTATCATGGATGCACCAATTTTCCAAAAGTCTAGTTGCCACCCCAAAAACTCTAGGAGCCAGATGGGTGACAGGAAGCAAATTCAATACCGCAGCCCCGTAAATATTAGGCGCAACCGTACAAAACTAGTCGTTACTACGACCTGGCTCCTGTGATTTGTGCACCCTCTTACAGTACCGAAGGTGACATACAAGTACACTGGTCAACTCAAACATGCAGGCAGAATATATTGAACTTAAGAAGACAGCAAATATACGCACAGCTAAACAATTTGGGTCGTTCCCTTTACTACCTTTAAACCCACAAATATGATAGACATCAACATTTGTTTAATTTTTTCCACCATTTCTGTTCCAAATATTTTCTTATCCTATTTTGGCGAGTTGTCAGCCAGTTAAGCTCACGAGATGGATCTAAGAAATGCGCGTAGGTCTTCGCAGGAATGTGTCCGTTACTGCTGCCTGCTTCTAACCGAAACTGGCATGCATAAACAGTTTTTGTGAAATTGTCGGTAGCAAATTTTGTGAAAATCCTGTATGCATTCTTGAGTTGTTCCAGATGAACAACGATTTCACCCGTTCGCTGCTGCCGAGTAACAAATCACTCTCTTCTCTGTTATATTTATATCCAGTCGATTGTTGGAGTTCGAACATCAGCGTTCTTTCCTACATGTGTGTTAATATTTTACCTTTAACCCTCTAAAGACGAAGCTTAAACTGTTGTACTTAAAGGCCCAATTTGCACCGCGTAGTATACACTTTCATCTCGCTTATAAAAACCTGTCAGATTATGTTGTATAGGGCAAATGTTGCTGTTTTGAGATAAATGAAAAACACATAAATGTACTGTGGGAAGAATGCACAATTTTTAGCTGCGTTTGCATTATTGCGAAAAGCGATTATTAGCTTCGTCATGTCTGTGCATCTGTCTGTCTGTCCCTTCTTCGCTCTCACTGAACAGATGTTCATTAAACTTGATATTTGAGTACTTTTGGAAAATCTGTCACGAAAATTCAAGCTTCATTAAAATCTGTCACGAAAAT
>Ga0123353_10009979_pt1 | contig 13181 bp, 9 predicted proteins | sample TergutLab28metaG_3_FD_92763 | JGI IMG/M metagenome (GOLD analysis project Ga0123353, IMG submission 92763) | Labiotermes labralis P3 segment gut microbial communities from Petit-Saut dam, French Guiana - Lab288 P3 | ecosystem: Host-associated > Arthropoda: Insects > Digestive system > Gut ...
ACAATTCCAAAAAGGGACTTCCAGGGATGCTTCCAAGCATGGCAGAAACGCTGGGACCGCTGTATTCATGCAAAAGGGGAGTACTTTGAAGGTGATGGAGGAATTTAACATCCAAGGTAAGCAGACTTCTTTTTACAAGTACTGTCCTGGAACTTTTGGATACACCCTTGTATTGAGTTATTTGGCTAACTAAGTATCCTTGCCTTGTCTGATGTAGCATGAATATTTATTTACATATCACTATGTTTTGATGCATGTTTTATTTACTGTCATATTATTAGTTCATCACTGAGGACATAGGGCACTGATAATGTAGTGACTCATGCTTCAGATGTTTGGTTGTTTGATTCTTAGGGTGTGTAACAAAGTTATTTAAACTGCCACGGTTATATTGTGCCATACAGTTGCTGCAAGTATCATCGTTGTCAATTCAAAAAAAGTCTCCAGATGCACAGGAAAAAGATTTACAAATAAGCATAAAAGGTCTTGAGCAAGGGTTGAAATGGCCATGAAGTATCTTCTTCATTGACATTTTGACCCTTGAGGATGAGATAGCCATGCTGTTTCAAAATGTTGGGCATCAGTCACCCTGTGACAGGACTCAAATCCTAGAAGATGGGAGACCACAAATGCACTGTTGTAAAAGCCTAAAAACTTCGGAGATCTCTTTTTGCTTTTGTAAAATGTTAGGTGGTTGGGTAGTTGAGAACCACTATTTTATTGTATGTTGTACATCTGTTGCTGTTAGGATAGTCTTTGAGGCCAGAGAGCTGTAGTAATGTGAGTGGAGCTGAAACCTGTATGATTATCTTTGTGACTGCTGAAGTGCACAGTGCACACAGTGACTGCTTATAGTACGTGTTGTAGTGTATCTTTGTATTACACTAAAAGAGTTCTGTGTCACTGTGGGCTGGGTGCTGTGGGAGCCATCATGTATGTCTGTATCGCGTGTGGTGCCACGTTACTTTAGATGCAGAATATTTTTGCTGATGTAAACTGCTTGGAGGCTGGCCTTGTCATCATGGTAATTCACTGTCTTTGTATAGTTGAAATCAATATATCTCTGTTAGTTCGAAGAGTGGGATCAATAAACTTGCCAATATGTAATAAGGGAGCACAGTTTAGTTATTTCTTTGTGTTTAAGCTGCTGAGGAAGTGTAATTTTTCTGTGTTACTATTGCAAAGGAAGCACTTTGTTGTCATGTTATGTTTTATACTGCCATTTACATACAGAAATATAGAGAAAACATAAACCATCCAATGGAAGTGTTCTTTTACACCACTACAAACGCCTAAAAAGTTGCATACCCACACACAGAAATTTTGAATCTTCCTCTTTCAAACCAAGTGGGGTGATGTAGCAGTAATGTGCCATGGCTTTGCTCTGAAGGTGCTCAGTTTGAATATCATTCACTGTATTGGTTATCTTTGCTGGCGTTTTTCATGGGTTTCCACAGTCTCTAGACAAATGACTATGACATGACTGCTGCCTACAAAATTCATACCCACTCACCATCTTTCCTTTTCATTCCATAGTGTTAACATTGCCTTTAAGTAATCGAAGACTCATTTAGTTCACCTTCAGCAAACCTGTGAATGGTTGCTAGCAATCTAGGTCCTGGAGTATTGTCAAGTTTCAAAAGTGTGCAATTTTTTGTCAGTGTCATGTTTTTTTTTTTTGGTTCTTTCTATTCTGAAATGGAAAGTAACAATGCAGCCACTGGCAAAATGAAGATTTGCATTTCAATTTTATGATAAACTATGAAATATTGGAGCTACACGTGTTAGATGTGGTATGATAAGGAACTGTGACCATATGAATGAACTTGGCATAGAAATTTTATTTTGGGGGTGTGTGACACTGCAGACTTTTGCAGTTTTGTTTTCAAGGTATGGTGGGTTGGTAGGGAAGTTAATTATTGTTGACTCTGCTGCTCTGTTTATTTGACATTGACCTTTGGAGTTAGGTATGTAAAGTTCAATGTTGTTATTAAAAGTTTACTCGACACATATTTCTTTTTTAAGTGTCAGCATGATGTAAGTAAATCGTTTGAGGTACTATTTTCAAAATAGTTGGTACCATCCACTTCTTTTTTCTAGCAGACATTTCCAACTCACAGTGCACAAACCGCTGTAATTTTCTATTACTGCAGTTAAAATTGGCTGCTGTTCAAAGCAATGTTTTCAATATATGTAACAGTCTCCATGAGTTTAGTTCATCTTTGCATGCTAGTATTTGCTTAGAAGAGATGAGTGGTATATTGAAAACTGTTATTTTGCCACTACTACTGAACAACCAAGGCCCTGAGGGGAAGTAGAGATGTAGCTCTACTCCTCCTTGAACTTCGGCGCTAGGTGGGAGTGGATGGTCAATACCACGCTCCAGCCACTTCACCGACGATATTGACCCATTAACCATTGTATAGGAGGCTGGGTGAGAACCAGGGCTGGTCTGGACGGGTGCTGAGAATCTTACCCTCCACTGGGATTCGATCGCTGGACTGTACAGCATGTAGCAGTCAATGTACCAACTGCACTGTCCCAGTCCACTCATTATTACTTGAGTTACTCAGTATCAGAAGTTGCAGTGATTGGAGTACTGTTTGTATAACAAATGGCATGACAGGTTTTGCTGGTTATGTTTTACTGACTGCCCAGCATCTGGTTCTGAGCCTCAGTGATCATTTCAGGATCTGCGTAGCCATCACTGGTATTATGCTATGTTCTTCTGGTTGCCTAGCAGCCAGTTCTGAGCTGCAGTGATCACTTCAGATGCTGTGTAGCTCTGAAGGGTATTACAGTATTGTCTTTGTCTCCTGCCTAGCAGCCAGTTTTGAGCTGCCCCATTCATTGGTACTGTTGTTTCACTGTGCTTGGTGTTTTTGTGTGCTCTGCATTGTCTATAGTACATGGGATATGTGTATCTTGGCTGCTGGAGTGTTTTGAAATGAATGATTGGTGTCTGCCATAGCCAGCTTGCAGACTAGAATAAAGAAATTGAAGGCAATTGCGTTCTCTTTCTTCTATAGATTTTAATCTTCTCCTATCTTATTTCTGTATATTTTGATTTTATACTAATGTCAACATTATGTCTCCATTTAATTTTCTGTGTTTTGTTAGTCTTAGCTTTTGACTCACCTGAAAGCTGGCTTTGAATATGACAGTAGGTTTGTACTTCAAGTATGTTCATGTGTGACTAATTGTAGTGTTTTTTTAGAGTGCTGAATGTACATTGCTTCCTCGTTAATATGTTTTTGTGATTCTTTGAACTTGGTTTAGATGTTGAAATCTCAGGAATAGAGCCACGTACAGTGGAAACAGATGTTCAGGTCTCAAAACACAGTAAAACTTTGATTATCTGTCACGAGTTTCTGTTAACTGTAATGGTGGTGAGCCAATGTTGTGGGAGGTGTAGGAGGAAAAGTGCATTAATTTTTTTTTAGCATATGATCTTGCAACCATGTTAGCTGCTGTTTCCAAACAAAGTCTCATTTTTATAGAAATGTTGTGAAATGAATATGAAATAAATAATGTATTCTGTAATTATGATATTGTAGCATGTGTTTCATATCTTTATCTCTTCTATAATGTGTATGTGTAAATATGAATGCTTAGTGTGTAATATAATAAATAATTTTATTTATATAATGTGTTGTTAATTTTTAACCGTCTGTTCTGTTATGTGTCTATTCTCATATCTGCCTTTGTTGCGTTCCTGACCCCTGATGGATAATAGAAGATATAATGTACACCACACTCCTTATTCAAAAAACGATGGCCTCAGAGTTGTCATGACATTGCTAAATAATTTATTAATCTTGCATGTTACAAAGAATTATGGAACTAAATGACCGCCTAATGAAATATGTTAATCAAATCATTCTCTCACATATTTGTGTGTGTGCCCATGCATGTGAAGTTCTCTTTATGTTGTTATTCACACACCTTTATGTGTCTTATTTATATAATTGTTTGTATTATGCATTACAGAATACAGGAACACATAACTGATTCAAACCATTACAGGATTAATGCGTGACAAAGAGTGACAGAAATGCTATGGGTATTGAAATGGCTGTTCTTGCAAGGCACAGTGTATGACAAGTGTAGTGAATATGAAACACAATGAGGCAGCAGTATTGTAACAGCAGCACAGGCTGATGAGTTGGCAAAACGTTGCTGAACAAGACTTCACTGCTGTAGCACACTTACCAAGTCCTGTGGAATAGGTGAAAATGCATTTGAGCTCAAAATGTTTGGCCCTCTTGGACTCATGTTATGGCACACCAGGTAGTGAACAGTGCTTCAGGTTTCCATAATGCAGATACTAATATAGTGTAGTATGATGTTAATTTTATACTATTCAACATCTCTGTAGTTGTGTGGCATTAATCATTGCCACAACATTATTTATTTTATAATTCTTATAAAAAAACCAACTAGATGCACTAATTTCTCAAATTTATTTTTGGAATAAAACAACATGTTTCGGACAGTTCCTCTGTCCATCATAATGAGTTTTTCACTGTACATACAACAATGGTACGTGTCATACGGGTTTGCTGACAGCTTGCGAGCAGGATCCTGATGCTGCTCGCAAGTTGTCGGCAAACTTGTATGACATATACCATTGCTGTATGTACAGTGAAAAACTCCTGATGATGGACAGAGGAACTGTGTGGAACATGTAGAGTTTTATTCCAAAAATAAGTTCGAGAAATTATTGCATGTAGTTGGTTTTATTGTAAGAATTTATCACAATGCACGGTCACCTGAACATCAGATTTATTTTATAATGTTGTTGCTTTTAAATCCATACACTTCAGATGTACATGTCTAAAACATCTTTCACTCCAGTATCTGTGTGTCTTCCAATACCTCCTCGAAGCACATCCTGATGACCCTGTGTGTCTTTCCTATAGGGTGATAAAGTCTTCCAAACTGAATAATCTTGGCAGTCCTGCGTGTGATTCATTGTGTTACACTTGAAACATGTATGGGGTCTGCATCAGATGCTCTTGTACAATCTTTTACATAATTCCTTTAGGGTGATGAAATCAAAAAGTATGAAATGGTCAGGGCATATAGCTGGTATGGAGGAACCACAAAATATACCAACAGTTTTGTCTGGAAAGCTTGCAGGGAAGTGACCACTTAGGAGAATCAGTTGTAGAGGGGTATAACGTTAAAATTGATTTTAGGCAAAACAGTTTATTAAAATGTGAAATGAATTGAACTAGCTGCAGGTATTCCTACTGGTGAGTTTTTGTTAACACAGTGGAAACTTCCAAGTTTCATGAGAGCAGGGAATTTATTGACCTGTGGAATAACTGTCATTTGGTTAAGCATACCATGTACTTTAGTTGCTTAGCTGTTGTTTTGTTAGGTGAGTTGTAGAAGGAATGTCCTCCAAAGAGCTAAATGGTGATATCGTGTGTTGTTGATTTCCATGGTAGTCTTGGAGGAAGTTTCAAATGCAGATTTAAGTACATGTGTCTATTTTAGATGGTGGTAGAGTGTGATATGTTATACTGCCATTTGTTTGTGTGTAACACAAGATTCAAGTTCAGTGTTTTCAAGACAGAACTTTCTTGAACTGACATCAGCCAATTAGCATAAGACAAAGTGGTTGGTGTCACTTATGGGTAGAGGTTGAGCTCATCTTGTTACCAACTGTTGTATAATGTAACAGTCAATGTGGTCAGGACAGTCTGTCATCGTGTGGAGATGCATAATGATGGTGGATCTTTGTTCTTCACATGAGGGGTGTTGGGTGCATAACCACAAGTCAGAAGGCATCTGTTTCATACAGTGTGCTGACTGATTTAGTGTGACGCTAGTATTACAGGCAGTGGATCTGTGTTGTGACAGTTCCTGATCAGGATGGGGTAGAATATAATACCTTTCAAGATAAATTGTATGTTTTATAAATGAAACTTGTTTGACCAGGAGGATTACAGTTGTTGAACATATTTCTGTCAGCACAGAATGTTAGCACGTGTCTGCACGTGTATGATTGAGAATAATGTTATAAAATCTAGACAGCGTGATTGTGGTGTTTGTTGAAACATAACTAAGTTTAGTGTGTTGGTGAGAGTGAAGAAATGAAAACTGATGGTATCTCAGTTTGTACAGTTATGGGTGAACTTGGGTGCTGTCTGCATCAGGTAAAGTGCTGTACTACAGTTTCTTTGATCAGACCAAATAAACAAACAAACACAAACAAATAAATAAAGTGGTTAAGCAAGTTTTAAAATGTCTAACTATGTCATGGTAATTAAAATGTTTCTTATCTGAGTGAGTTAACTCATGTCACAAACAAACAGACTGACTTCATGTTGTAGGATTTTACTGCATATCTGACCTATCTTGTCTCTCGAATATAATCACTTTAACAACATTAGGTCGAGGGAGCAAATTGCCTAGCCTAAGACTAGAGTAATTGGTTCAATTATTTTAATTGTTGTATGTCTGAGTATAAAGTTTGTAGCATTCAACTTTTAGTTATTCTGATGTAGTGGCATATAGAATGTAAAGAATGAAGAATTTTCTCATTTGTACAGGTAATTTAGTAGTGTTTTTATGATAATGTAATCAAGGAGGTTAAACATGTGTTTGGTACTTAGCATTGTTGTGGGAGGTGGAAAAGATGTGCAAAATTTAATGATCGTTTGGAACACAAAGAAGAGGAAGGAAGGATAATATTAGCATGGTATGGCGGGGAGTAGGTTTTGTGGATTTGGAGGGTGGGGAGGAGATGGCACTGGTTGACAATTGTATTCATGGTGGATTTTGTTGTAATAGTGTTGAACATGTCGATATCACAACCGTAGAGTTACTTGAATTGTTTATTACTGGATTGATTATTGTTCATTCTTTGCACAGTGTGCATGAAGGGAATGCATTTAGCAGAGTTCATGTCTGTCTGTCCATCCATTCATGTCATATTGTGGTTAGTATACTGGGCAGTTTTATTTTTAATATTAAGATGCTCAGAGCTTGACACAGTGGTGGGTCTTCGTATGGACTGTACAATGGAAACTGTGACAAGTGTTATGTTGACATATGGGGGAGTACCGGTCAAAACACTGCTCTTTCTTTTAGTCCTGGACATCTTATTTCATTTTCAGTGCTAGTTGAAAAAAATTATGTGGAGAGCATAAGTAACAAGCTTGTTAATAGTATGTATTACACTGAGGTCTTGATAAAAGTTTACAGTTCTGTGATAAGTTTTCCATTTGGCATTTCTTAGGAAAATGGAGAGTAGGATGAAATATTTTGATATGATTACAAGAATTTTTGTATACTTGTAACTTGCCATAGAAAATTTATATTGGGAAGTGATACAAATATGGGTACTTCTAATTCAACTTAAGGGATTTGTTTGATGTTATATGAGCTTAGTCATGACTGGAATTTTGTATATCATTCACCTTCTCAGACTCACATTCCTCCTGTGTTTCAAAGAGGCTCATTCCCTGGTCCAGAAATGTACACTGGATAAGAGTATCAGCAGATTTTTATAATAAAACCAACTAGATGCACTAATTTCTCAAATTTATTTTTGGGATTAAACTCTGCATGTTTTGGACAGCTCCTCTGTCCATCATCAGGAGTTTTTCACTGTACAAACAGCAATGGTATATGTCATACAGGTTTGCTGACAGCAAACCTGTATGACATATACCATTGCCGTGTGTACAGTAAAAAAAACCTCCTGATAATGGACAGAGGAACTGTGCGATACATGTAGAGTTTTATTCCAAAAATAAATTAGAGAAATTAGAGCATCTAGTTGGTTTTATTATAAGAATTTGTCACAAAGCACGGTCACCTGAACGTCAAAAAAAAAAAAGTATCAACAGACTTTAAACTCCAGACAGATACAGGCTTCCTATGCAGTACAGCTTCCCTGACAGCTGCCCCCCCCCCCCCTTCCCCCAGGGACATGATTAGAAGTACTGTGTCTAGTATACAGTCTTATCAGCTGATAAACCCAGTATTAGAATGTGAAACTCTGGTCCCAAGGATTGATTTAAATGTTTCCTAACAAGCCCATCACAGTAGGTCTCCCCTTTCACAGTTCCAACTGAGGACAGAAGCAGATCCAGCCCGTGGAACATTGTATCTTTTTAGCCTGAAACTATGGACATTGTCCGGAACTTCATTTTGACAGTGACTGCTAGTATGAGTGATATTCAAACTTGAGTCCTGATATTTATCTGTTCATGTTACTTTCTTGTTTGAAGATGAACTGTGTGAGAAAACAATGTTATTAATTTCCTGTGGTTTTCTAATTTACAGGAAGGAATGAAGGAGGAAGACCTCCCTCGAAGGTTGTGCCTTGTTTGTGGGGATGTTGCCTCAGGCTTCCATTATGGAGTAGCTTCCTGTGAAGCATGCAAAGCATTTTTCAAGAGGACCATTCAGGGTAAAATTACATATTGCTTACCCCAGGGCATTGTCACTGTTACATTCAAGTACTGTAGATTGTTGAATATTTACATGATTTTACTGTTCGATAAGATTATTTGATACAGGGTGTACTTCAAATCATGTCACGTAGCAGGGTAGCTGTTATGGGAGTTTTATTGTATAGGAAGCTTGCACCTGCCGGGATTTTGGAGTCCATTTTTCTCCTGAAGTCTGACCTACTTTATTTCATAGGGGAGTTTCCAAGTGCCAACTTCAAGCTTGCGAACACATCTCACACCATATGAAATTATTTCTCCACCACACTTAGACGTCTTATCTTTGAATATTAGCAGTATCTTGTTGAATATTATCCTTTAGTTCATGCAAAGAATGTGGATTGTTCACATAATCTTTGTCTTCCTGTGCCCCCCACAAACAATAATTGCATGGGTTCATGTCCTGAAATTTAGGAGGCCACAATGTGTGAGTTATTTATTTTTTCTTCAAGAAGCATGAGCCTTTGTAGGCACTCACTGCACACCACACTCTAATTTTAAGGTCATGCTAAGGAACTTTCTGAACTGCATGGGGATTTTTGGAACATGAGTATCTGTGTATGACTCATAACACATGATTGAGCATGTCTTATGTTCCTATCACTGATAGAAGTAAGATTGCGTGGGCCGAGTCCTTTAAGCACACTGGCATTGTGTGTTCCCTCCCTCAGGGTCATGATTAGGGATGCTGTCTGTAGTTAGTTACTCAGATATTCATATCTTTTAGTTAGTTATGGTGCATGGATAGCTGTCGATCAAAATCAATGTTAAAACAGTGGGGACAAAGTTACTTTACAGTCAATTACAAAAAAGGGTAAATATTAGTCTTGTTATAAGTGTCAACAACATTCACATCACTAGTCCTGAGTTTTTTTAGAATCACTGATGCTCCGATAGTATTTCAGAAGTACAGTAATTGAAGAATATTTTGTGTCTGATTGTAGCTGTGGTGGTTTGTTCTGAGCAGGAAATATCGAGTACACTTGTCCTGCATCAAATGATTGTGAAATCAACAAACGACGAAGAAAAGCCTGTCAGGCATGCCGCTTCCAAAAGTGCCTGCGAATGGGCATGTTGAAGGAAGGTGTGCGGCTGGACAGGGTGAGAGGGGGTCGACAGAAATACAGGCGCAATCCTGAGCTACCTTATCAAGTGCAACCCTTGCCACCCATCAAACCCACACCAACACTTGAGGGTAAGGTCTGCTTATTTTCTCTGTGGAACTGCAAGATTAGGAAATGGCATTTTGAGCATTCTGCTAGAATAACCCGTCTAATCTATGTGTCAGTTTGATGACTGATTACATAACATTTCATTTCCTCACTTTGTTTTTAACAGAGATTTGTGGACTGTATAGTTTAATGTCATGAAGAGGAAAATAAGACATTCAATAGAAATTTTGAATTGATAAAAGATGTGGACAGAAGAAATCGTTACATATTGTATTGTGTTGTATTGTATTGTATTGTATTGTATGTCCCAACATATGTTATAGATGGAGGAAACAGACAAAAAGTATCAGTCAGCAGAGCTGCTGCCTTCAGTATTGTTAACCACTGCACTAGGATGTTTGATGAGCACAAGACACATACATTATTGTTGTGATCCTTTCAGAACTGTAACTTCATGCTTACTATTTTTATGGCAGATAATGGTCATTTGCTAAATGATAAATAGTTTGCTGCTTATTAGGGGAGATAAAAGACTTAATGTGTTTCTTGTAGTGCTGACGTTGGATAAGAAATACTTGAAATGTTTGCATTGTATAGGAAGTAATGGTGCATTGGACTGCTAAATTAATGTCTTATCTCTAATCAAGTAAATGGGATATGTAAGCTTTTTTCTGTGCTAATGTTCTTTCTCAACTGGGTGAAAATATCAGCATTGTAAAGAATGGCATAGAAGATAAATTAGACACTAGTAAGGAGGTTGATGTAGATGTTAATGCATGTCTCATGACCAGAATGCAGGAAAGATTTTTTGTGTATAAAGTGTCTGATATATTCTTTGAAGATGTGGAAAAGTTGTAATGTTGGGCAGGTGATGATTATGATGATGATGATGATGATAATAATAATAATAATAAGCTGCAAATGGGCTGTTGCCCCGTGGCAGTGGTTATAATGCGTGTACATAAATATGAAATAAGGTTCTAAGAAATTTAAGTCAGGAGGGCTACATGAGAAGCAAGTCAAAATTCAATTCACAAAGAAATAAGATTGCAATATAATTAGATAACATTTGCTACCATTTAGCTTATAATTCATTTTCTTACTCTGTACGTTTTGGAAATATGAAAGTTATATTTAATGATTATAAATTTCTGGTTTCATCTGTTGTGTTCAGTGGGTATGAAACTTGGTCCCTGTCACATAAAGGGAAGAACAGAAACTGAGAGTGTGTGAGGAAAGGATCCTGAGGAGTGCATAAGAGTAGGAAAATACAGGAGGCCTGAGAAAACTGCTAATGAGGAGCAGCTTCATAATTTGTACTGTTTTGCATATGTTGTTAGAATGACCAGTCAGACGAGAGTGAGGTGGGCAGGGCATGTAGTATATGTGGGAGAGATGAGAAATTTTTACAAAATTGTGGTTGGAAAAACTGAAGGGAACAACTCATGTGGAAGACCTAGGCATAGATTGGAGGAGGATATGCAAGTGTATGTTAAAGAAACAGGGTGATAAGCTGTGGATTGGATTCACATGGTGTAGAATAGGAACCAGTGGTGTGCTGTTGTAACTATGGTAGTTTCTCTTTCAGGTGATTTGATGAGTAACCAGAGGGTTATTTGCTCCCATGCACTCTGCTTCATGGGATTAGTTAGTTAGTCCGTAACAAATAAATGCTGTAAATATTGATTTGCTCCTATGCAGAATATCCACTGAATTCAAGATCAAAGAGTTTTGCTGGTTTGAATTTTGGGTGTCAGTGACACCCAGATTTTATCTGAAACTGTTCCTGTGGCTAATGCCACAAGGCATGGCTGTGAAATCTTCCTGATCTGTGCTGACTTTGTGTGCCTTTCCGTTACCTGACTGGTGATATATGTAAAATTTTGTGACAGTGGAAAATGCCAGGCTTGTTCCTCTTGTTTTACCTGACATATGTGTCACTTCTTCACTGTCGACAGAGAACAAGATGCTGGAGGCACTGTCATCTTGCGAACCTGAAATGCTTCTGGCGTCTCATGAGTCCATTTTATCAGATCCAGAGTATCATATCACAAGCACTTTGAGTGAGCTGTATGACAGAGAACTAGTGGGCATCATCAGCTGGGCAAAACAGATTCCAGGTATGTGCACTGTTTGACTTGATGGACTTTCTTAATTGCAGTCTAGATGTGAAAAACTTAGGTTTAAATGTCAGTGCTCATGTGTTGTCTGTATCCTAAATGCTTCAAGTGAGCACAAATAGAGGAGTTTATGTTCATCTATCTGCATCATGTACCTGGATCTACTGAATTCAATGGTAAAAAGATGCTGACTGCCTTCTTTTCTCTGGTGTCTGTATGGTTCCCATTACACTTGCCATTGGTGTGTAGTTAGTATATCATGTTACCTATCAGTTTGCCTGATGTGAGTGGAAGAAATGTTCCCCAGATCACTTTTTTTCTGCATGGCCTTAACTCTTGGTAACAGCACACATTGCAGTCCCTTCCCAGCAGATCAGCCCATACATGTACTCACCCACTGACCCTGCAGTCCAGATCTGGCAGTATGTAACATCCTTTTTTTCAGGCAGTAAAGGTTTGCCTCGAAGGATATACATTTCCCAACCTTGAACTCCTAGAAACATTTGAACTGAAGCCTGTGGCAGTGCCATGAAGTGTGGTGCAGCAGGCACTCCAAAATTGTTTTAGGATAGAAGAATGCATAGAATGTACAAACAACTATGTCTCAGAAAAAATTTTGTAATATTCTGAGTGCAGGGAAAAATGTTTTGTGGCTACATAGCATGAATAGCTCTGCAGTGTCATTGATTGCTTTTGAAACCTCAGTTGAGTTTTATCACCTGTTTAATTTATAGGGTGTTTAGTTCTTATAGTAGAACCAATGAGATGCACTAATTTCTCAAATTTATTTTTGGAATAAAACTTTACATGTTTCAGACATATTTTCTGTCCATCATCTAGGAGCCTAGTAACACAGCAATAGGTATATGTCATACAGGTTTTGCTGACCGCTTGCTAGCGGGATCAGGATCCAACCCATCCATCCTGATCCTCTGAATGTCAAAAGAGGGTGTTTAGGTTTTCAGTATGTTACTTTTGGGTAACTTATCATTTTTGGTTCAGTGGTGTGACCGAAAGAATATTATTCTGGTGGGAAAACAGATTTCTGTTAGCAACAGTGAACATCATGGCTAATCTTGTATGTGCTCCCGCTTTTTACGTTTTCTGCAGTTTTACACACTATCTGTAAGGTTCCTGTCAAGTAGCCGTAAAAACAATGTTTCCCAGAAACAAAAAACACAAGAAAAATTCTCCCAGGAAGCCATTGCCTCATCCAACAAGACACAGTGGCAAAACATTAAAACTACATGGGAGGGGGGAAACAAACCCAGAAAACAAGCAGTCGCAAATTTCCCGCTCAACACAGGTCACGACTGTCTCGCAGCACACCTCCACTACATCAAAATATTCAGCTATAACTACAGCACAATATGCAAACTGAAGAACACAATAATGGACAAAGATCACCTCCTTGTGTG
>Ga0123353_10009980_pt1 | contig 13181 bp, 6 predicted proteins | sample TergutLab28metaG_3_FD_92763 | JGI IMG/M metagenome (GOLD analysis project Ga0123353, IMG submission 92763) | Labiotermes labralis P3 segment gut microbial communities from Petit-Saut dam, French Guiana - Lab288 P3 | ecosystem: Host-associated > Arthropoda: Insects > Digestive system > Gut ...
CCTAATTTGAGGTGTTATCACTGCATGTATTTGTAGAAAGTGAGAAAATTGTCGAAATATATAGATTGAACCAATATCGGGGTCAAGATTTCTATGCGGCATACACCTGAAGGGGCACAGCTCTGTTACTACTAGAATGACAACTTTATTGAACAGATATCTGAGTTCAACGGATATATGTATCGTCACACACCATCTATATGCTTTCATTTCAAATAAGGTAAAATTAATATAATAATATTTTCAATAAGTGAGAAAGAATAACTGGATATTTATTCTCAAGTTATAACCAGGAAGACAATGTGCTTATAAAGGTTTACATTGAGGCGCGATCAAGTAATCATTGTTGCTGCCGAAAAGCAATATGTGTTAGTGTGTTTGTGTCGTCTTATTTATTCAGCACGCAAAAAGCATGCGCCGCATTGTTACCATCTGTGGCCTGCCTGGCTGTAGATTATTCTTCCGCATTACCTAATTAGCGGTACGATCTTCAAAACAATGTTATTGAGCAAAAATATGCATTGTGACTTTTTACGACGTTTTTTTAACTATTTCTCATTGTAGCGAAATATTATCATAAATTTATATATGGTCTTCATGTAAAGTACCCGTTATATTTGTCAGGTTTTAATAAAACTTGAATTTTCTCGACATATTTTCGAGAAAAGTATTGAAATATGAAATTTCATAAAAATCCGTCCAGTGGGAACCTAGTTGTTCCACGCGGACGGACAGACAGAGAGAGACAGACATGAAAAACCTGATAGTTGCTTTCTCAATTTTGCAAAAACGCGTAAAATGTAACAGCAAGATAAAATCTCTTGAGAACGGTCTGTGGTGCTCCTTGGCTACCATTTAATACCTTGCACCACATGTCTTATATACTTTTGGGAACAAGAAAAGAAAAAGCACCAACGACTATTTTTGTGATAGTTACATAAGAGATACAATCCCGGTACCGTCAATTTACTGTGTCTTCTCTGCAGATATATTTCAGAATAAATATCAGTGACATGGCTACACAAAGAGCACGCAATACTGATTACAGAAACAGAATCATGTACATTCTATCTGTTACTTATCCTGCAGCCGACACGTAAGGATCTTGTTACACAAAGAGAGATACAACACATAAAGGATAATTAACGGTGAACCTAATATAAAACGATCCATTACAGCGAAACGGGAAGAATAGTGGACTGAGGTTAGCAGCTGTGTATTGTGGGTGGTCAGTTTTATTTTTCGGTTCGTAGAGTTAAAACTCAACACCGTAACGGCGAAAGAGAAATGCAATATTACATTAGTACTGAAATACAGTAATGCAGAACTGCGATAAACCAGTAGTACAAGGGACTCGTAATTCGTGATTATTTTTACTAAACTGACAGGGATCGTCCTACGTTTCATATTACCTTATTAAGATTTGTGCACAATGTTAATTTGTTTTAGTGAATTGTAATTAACTGTAAGCAACATAAATAAATATAGTTATAAAAATGTAGGGCGATATGTTCTGAGGTTTTGTAGTTATGCTATAGAAAATTAGCCTCTTCGAGTAATTCGTAAGTTTGATTTTAATTATTAATTTTTTCCCAGGATATAACTCGTTTTGAAGGAACACGTGAGCACTGACATACATGTTTCTTTTTAACCATAATACAAATTTGTAGATAAAAATATGTATCTTAATAATTTTATATCTTGTACGTTTTATCAATATTTTATTACAATGAATTGTAAATTTAATTTAATTACACACAATTTTTTGGCAATATTTTATTATAAATGTGTTTCTTTGTAATTAAATTCTCCCTCAAGATAACTTAATGGGTCGAAAGATGTATGAGAAATATTATAAAATAAAAAATAGTTATTTATAATTACACGTGCAGTTTGAACAAATATTTTATATTTAATAAATTACACGAAATTTGTACATCTTTGAGGAAACAAAAATGTAAAATGTTTATTTGTCGAGTCTCAAGCCTACTTATTTAAACAATGGCTGAGGATGATAACGCGAGGTTTTCTGTAATATATATATATATATATATATATATGTCTCACATTAAATATCATAATCACCGTCACACACAGCGAGGTTACTTTCCATTGTGTCGGCTCCGTATATAATAGTTCTCCTTTATATTAGCCAAATATTTTTTGTTTGTTTGGATGTCTCAATTGTGTTTCTTCTCACATAAAATTTCCTTAATTATTTTTTTGCAAACCTATAGTCTCAGTGCAGCTAAAGCCTAGGGCAACGTGTATTTTAATTGTATAAAACTATGTTGAAATTTAAGCAGGTGCCAAATTCAAATCTCCTCTACCGCAATTCTGACTTGATCCTCATTAAAAAAAATCCTACCATATGTTTTAAATGGAGCTCTGGCTACAGCTGCCGAGTCATGAAGTTAAAACCGCTATTAACACTAGGAGGAACTGTTAAAATGGCGAATTGTTAGGATTAGGTTCAACTGTGATTTGTGAGTAAGTCTGTCTAAAACACATTACTGCGTCTCAGCGCATAATCAGGTGGCGGAAACTGCTCAATACCAAACGTGCCAAGGTAGCTTTTGATGCGTACAAGAAGAAATGTCGTGGAAGAGTGGTTAGCGCTACTGCTTCATATTAAGGGACTATCATTTCAATTCTCTGCTAGAATAGCGACTACTTCAATTAAGACCTTAGTGATCTGCCTCAATATCTCCAGGCAAATGAGGGGGAAAACGTCAAATTTTGTCATAAGTGTGCCTTCTAAATTTCTTCTAATTGTGTCCTATTCGATACTACATGCTGAGACACTGCGAGTGTTGTTTTAGTAACAAGTATTTTAAAGCATAGAACATTTTCTGCCTTTTACGTTTTCATGTACATGTCACCGTTAAACTAACGGCTTAATGTTAAGGAACATAAACATTAATTTGTTTTCTCTAAAGGGCGAAATTTTAAAGCTTACTTTCAGTGACTTTTTTCGTTAGGTCCATGCAGCAATTAGTTGGCAAAAACATGGGATTGCCCCTGAAAAATCAGGATTTGGCTCTCACGTAATATAGCGATGACCGAATATAGGAAAATGCAACTATAGGGCATGATTTATGTTAAAGTAATTTGCAATAGACCTAACCTTTGTTTTAAGACCAGTAAAACGCGAGAAATTTCAGATTGTAATTAACAGCAAAGCAAGACATAGAGTCTTTTAAATGTGTTTTCTCAAATTTACTCTTTAATCAAAGTATTGCCTAATTTCACGCAACTTCTAATTATAATGTAGTTCTAACACCCAAAATTTCTTTACATATATTCAATCGTACTTGCTTCGACGACTTATTGAAATCACTCTCAAAGGTTATTAACAAAACCACTCATTGTAGTTTGCTAAAGTTTGGTGCTTCTAATTTGATTTTTGCTTTTATATAAACCGTAATACTCAGTAGTCATTAACAGTAGTCAGACTGGGATCATCATATTATCTAAAAAGTGACTAATATTCCCCTAAATATCCACAAAAATTGGTAATTAATAAGTGTCAAAACATGTATATTTAAATATCCTACCTAGAACAATGATTCGGTTATTAATCCATATTGCACATTTGTTTTAGATGGTTGCAGTATAGCCATGAATCTTACTTTTAGCAAATTTAAATCTAAGGTTCCCACAATTCAATGCAATGTCAGGCAAATACAGGTATAACTCTTTGTTTGTTAGCGACACACATTCAAATCGCTTGAAATTTTTCTATTACAAGATTTGTTTAAGATCGTTAGAACACTTTTTTTCCAACATCAAGAAAGGCATTTTTAAGTTCTGCCACGATGTTTTCACGAAGAGAAACAGTGCTTGAACTTTTCATGTCACAATTAGATCATTAGTTCGAACATTATCGGAAGGAAAAACTAATTCTGGGGATTCGAGATTAAGGAAATTTCTCCCACATCCTCTGTGCTACACATCAGTGACTTACAAAACAACGCACGCCCGTAAGGTACACTATTTGTGGAGTTACAAAAAAAAAGTTGGTATTTCTCATCATTAATTCGAAATTTCATCACATTACAAGTCTTTTTGCAGGCAACAGTGATTTGTATGAAGACCATGTTCTTTTTTTAAAAAAGAAAAACTTTTAAAATATTAAACAATCTTCGTCAAGATCGGTTCTGATCAGTAAACTGTGAACACACATTCAAATTGAAACGATCAAAGTATTCCAGCCGATTCCGGTGGCCGCGCCATCTGAAGCAAGAGTATGCAGCCGCTCGCGTAGTGGGATTGCGGGTTCGAATGCCATTGAGGCAATGGAATTCGTCCCCTGCAAATGCTGTCTCTGCAACGAGCCGATCGCTCGTACAGAGGAGTCCTACCGAATGTGTGTGCGTGTGTCCCTTAGTGTGATCAAGTGCAAGTATAACCCTTTACACCTACAATGAGTAGGTAGAAAGCGTTTGACTAACAATAAGAAGAAGAAGAAGAAGAAGAGAAATAAAAGAAGTCATTCCTGTCTTCCTGTCATTCCTAATGTTCACATGTAAAATCGTGTATCTGCATAGCCACTTAACCTAAAAAGTTCATCATTTAATCCAGAATGTCTGCTGTGTCATAAAAGTATGGCAGTTCATTTCAGTTGTTCATGACAATAGACTGGAATTTGAAGGAGCAAAACACTTTTATAAAATATCTTTGGAAGCTATTTATATTAATTTTTGGGTCAATTACAAGTGAAACTGGAAAAATACGTCGCATAAAAACAGAGTAAAATTTTACAGGCCTACAGGGAATAATTCGGTGTGTTCAAACAGTCATGTATCCACCCTTAACGTATTGGTAAGGGCAATATTAACAGGCCTGAATAGCGCTTCTGAGGCTGGGACGGTAACCTTCAAGGTCGTAGGAAGTTACAGAAGAATAATCACACGTAATTATGTAGCTTTTGTTTCTACAACATGTCTGTACATCAACGGGTTTAGAATAGTTAAGACACTATCCAATGTAAGCCAATATTTCCTTAAATAATGTACATACATGAAACTTTAGCCCAAACCCTTCTTCATATTTAGTCATTTTCAGTAACACATGGCCTATATACTGTACAGTGGTCGAGTATGAAGGAGAAAATAAATATAATAAAAAGACCCTCGGTCGGAAAGATCACAATAATTATTGAATTTGGTGCTGCTGTCTGTTCCAAAGATAAAGGTGTGTAGATAACTTAATAGCAACTATATCGGGTAATTTTCATGAACATACAAGCAGGTGTGCAAAATGAATTAGACGAATATCATCGTAGCATTTTATGGTATTACATCCTCTTTTAACACTGTAGCCTTCATCACAAACAACACTGATAACGCCTGTTTCATCAACAGAATAAAACTATCAAATGTATTTACCAAATGTTAATGGAGACGAAATTGTGGAAAGTGTGACTCAAATGTTAGGTGGAAGAGAACAACTGCAAATTTTACACTTAAAAATGTGAAGTTTAGTTTATGTGCAGAATAAATAACCAGATTCTGGCGCATGGTGGCAGAGGGCAGCAAACTACAATGTATTTTACACTGCAATATCTGCTGCACAGTGTCTGTCCTTTATTACAACAATTCAGGTAATACTAAGAAATTTCAACTTGTATCGCAAACCATATAACATGTGTTAACATAAAGATCGACGCACACTAAAGTCATTTAAATCACAGAAAAAGTTTTGTCATAGATCACACGCTTAGCTATTTCGGCCTTTCTAGGCCATTACACCATAAAACGCCTTATTCAAGAATAAGGATGAGACACAATTTTGTGACGTATGCAAACTACTAATTTGATGCTACAAATTATTTAGCACATCACATGCCTACAGATCTTAATATGTATAGGAAAATATGATCTGTAAGCCTAAACTTTTTGGTATACGAGTTTTATTATATTGTTTTGAGAAAATATATAAGACCTTTAATAGAGAACACAAATCACTAAGCAAATATTGTAGTGGGACAGTACTCTGTGTATGTTTATGGCGTAATGAAAATAAAATATTACTTATTATTTTAGTTACAAAAATGTGATATATTTAATTGTAAAGAAATTCTTAAAAGTGTAAACCTGGTGCAGGACTCGCGGATTTACATTTTTATAATATGATTCTTATGGAAACTTAAGAGGGCAATATATGTAGGTTCTAACTCGCAGTGAATTATGTTTGTAAATTAAAAGATTTTGTTGTAGTTGTTGGTTTATGTTCAGACAGTGACGTGAAGATGCTTACAAGTTTATTATTATGTGTTATGTTCCAGTGGAACAACAATTATTTTCCATAATTTTATATATATATCCCTTTTATTGAATACATATTAATTCATCTGCTTTACAGGCATATCGAGAATTAAAGCTTGGTCATATCTGTACATCCCTGCTGCTTCTCAAGAGTTTAATTTCCGCTCCCTAAATTTTTTGTGTACTTCCTTTCCTCTTAAACACGTTTAGCTTCCACGTAAGCCAATATGCAGGAAGCGATGAAACTTTATAAAACCTCAACTTGTCGCGTTCCCTCTGACTTGTTTAGTGCATTCTTTATTTTATGCACCGCCATGTTTAACACTAAAAATTTCACATTCCCGAAATCCTCGTGTATTAATGTGTTTATATACTTATCAAATCTAAGTTCGGTTATTTTTTATGCAAGTTGAAGTGTTTGATTCTTAAACACAAAGACTCGGTATGTTCACTACGCTGTAAGTGCTGAATTTTCAAATAAATTTCAGGTTAATCTTCGTCTTTTGTGCTGAACCATGGTTCAGGCGGTTAGTTGCCGGCCTCTCAACAAGGAGTTTCGGATGGACAAAACGACACTCATTACGTCACGTTTCCTCCGATTACTTCCGTTAACATCCCCGAAAGACACAACCAAAATCCAACACATTGTGAACCAATATGAACAGTACAACGGCGCACAGTTCAATTGCAGATAGTCAGAACCTTTACTATTGGGACGATGGGAGGTTTCCATGAAATCAAAATCCTCGGTGTATGCTGCAAAGTAACTATTACTGATAAAAGCAGTGGCACACAGGAGCTCATCCTACACTCAGTCAAATGCTTGACACACGAGCGGTACCTACCTCACTACAAAGGACTGGATTTTTTCATACATATCTATTTAGCAAAATATGATACACTACGTCGTCCACACATCGGTTTTGTAGTAGGGGTCCCTGAATCACATGGGTCGGTGAAAATTTTGGGTCTTGTTTACAGCGCTATATAGGCAGATACAGGATGGCGTATTAAACCTTATCCATTTCCGAACAAAATGCAACAGTGAATATTAGTCGCTATCTCCCCACATTGTGATAGCAAGTATGCTGACAAATAATTGCTTCAAAATGCGGGATGTTTACTGTTTTGCTGCGAAATCGCCTGACATGAGAATCATACTAAAGCGTTTTCCGTACCTCCGACTATATATCCAAGAACTATGCTGCAGCTCAACGTCCCTTAGGAACAAAATTGGTAGAGCATTCATCAAGATTTATACCTACACTGGACAGCAACAATTCTTTGCACCCCGGAAATGAAGATAAACGGTGAATAACCTTTATCAAACCGTACGAAAGTGTGGAAGAACTTAAGTATATCGTTGATCGCACAGTTCCTTTCAACATGGTATCGGGTACTGCGTGATCTGATATCAAAATAGCAACGACTACGTTCTATCCATCTTCAGACATCAGCTGAAGGTGCCTCCAGTACGACCCAAAGCACATTGACACAGAGTCAGTCTGCCTGTAAACTATAGACACGTGGAGCTGGACACGTGGCAGCATTATGCCGTTTTAATACTTTGTGGCCAGCGGTACTTCCCGCTATATGTTTACATATCCGTCGGGCCCTGACCGAAAATTAATGAAATAATATGGCTCTTAGTTCATATGGTCCATTTCATCGTCAATGACACCAGGCAATCAGTTTCTATTGTTTACATAGACACACTGCGCTAAACTCGTTGCTCAACGTGTCTGTGGAAGAAGCGACAATAATACTCCGGCAAATATTTAGTTGTCGGCGACAGAGCAGCTCTCGCTCACCTACGGTTATGGTCGACACGTTTGTTGTGTCGGCCCACGGCGGCACGTGATGTGAACACGTGTGTAAGGGCGAAATGAATGCCAGTGTCTTGAGTTCTCACTGATGGATGATTAAATGGGCGACTGTTGTTAGTCGCCAGCCTCTTACCAAGTAGGCAAGGGTTCGAGAGTGGATATGTTCGTGTGAGATTTGTGGTGGGGAAAATGGCACTGAGAAAGGTTTTCCTCCAAGTATCTAAACTTTCCCCTATGAAAGCCATTTCGGCAATGCTCCATACTCGCATTAATCTACACGTCATTCTAATGAGGACAGATTGACGAAACATGGGAATCTTCCAAAAATCAATGCCCCTTCCGCAATCGGGCAGCAGTGGGTGGAAAATTATGCCTTCGCCGTTTGAAGTCTTCAAACTGCGAATATTCCTTTACCGATAAAATATACTATTTGGAAGACTGTACATTAAATGAGACACTTACACATCTTAATATTGGACAATAATGATCACAGGGTAAAAAGGTAAAGTTAAACCTGTGCTCCCCATGAAGGTGTATGGAGAAGTAATGGAATAGTTCCATGTTTTCTTTTCCTAATTTTACTTTCGTTGATAACGCCCGCATTAGCCATCGTTTAGTTAGCTGGGTGGGTTCCAGGGCAATTCTGGATGTTTTGGAGAATATAAAAATAGGCGCCTATGTCGGCTCTCAAAATATGATTCTCGGGGTAAAATTGTTGATTATAAGGATAAATTACTATAGAATAAACATATATATAATTTAAAGAAATTAAGAAGTGTTTGCGAGAGTGATTTTCTTTGTACTTTTATGAATCTGAAAATCAAGATCATTGACACAGACTGAACAGAAAGGGAATTCGCTGAAATGCCTCGTCCTGTATTGCGTGGTATTAGTCAAAGATATGCAATTGAGCAGGAATAAAATGACCGTTTAACACAGGAAACTGAAAAATGTAGCCCACGGGAGAAATTTGAGATAACTATGATAATGAAATAAAATAATACAACTACAATTAAAGGGAGGCAGGAAGATTTGAAAGATAAAGGGAACACAGTCAAACTGCTTGACGAGCGCGCGGTGCATAGAACAGAAGATATAAACGATAAGGAATGGGGTAAGAAAGAAATGATGAAGAATTGGAGAGAGAGAGAGAGAGAGGAAAACAGCTTCAAACGATCCGGTAGTACCTTAGTGTCGTGCATGTAGGAGGAGCATAAAGTCTAATGAGGATTCCACAATGTTCTGAGTAGCACTAAACGCGTTTAATATGTCCTGCCTGCCACAGAAGGAATCTTCTCGGAATATATTTCCCCAATATGAGGAAACGGCAAGGCGGGATGAGGGAGAAAATGAATATTACAAGAAGAATTACATTTAAGAGGGCAAGCCAACAGAACGTAGATATCCGAAAGTAATCATCAAACTAGTCACTTAAAATTATATATACAGTTTTTAAATCCAAGAATGTGATAATAATTTCCCAAAGGTAGTTAAGAACGAATAAAATTCAATTCAGATTGGTGGATTTATAATTTTATATTTTAAGTCTATAAATGAATGTTATAACCTATTTTGCACATAACCCACAACTATCTTTACACTCAACATTGCGTGAAGATTTAAACATATGGGCCGGAATTAAATCCTGTGACATACCCAAATGAAAATACAGAACTTATGTGATTTGATTCTTACGGCGTTGTTGATGAAGACAGCAGTTTTGTTAGATAAGACTCAATGTTAATTGTTTCACCTATGTTTCTGAAGAATTGCTGCCTTTCTCACAATAGTCTGTATTTTTCTACAAAATATTGAATTACATGTATGCAGTAAATAACGATCATAATATTTGTATTAAATATAGTTCCATGCCTCGAGTATACTTGGTAATTAGATGAGATTTCTGTGCCAACTGCATGCTGTTATTTCCTCATAATATAATATCCAGCTGCAGTTACGTTTAATAGACAACAGAAATGCTTCTATAGGGAATAGTGTCAATAATAAGCAAGTTAATACCAGTAAACAGTAAAGGTTCCGTGTTTTACAAAATGAGCACAATTTATGATTTGTATTTTCTTTCTACTGTTGTGAAAAAATTAAAGAACTACCTGTGGAATGTAGCTGCAGGAGCCAAATACAAGAAAACCAGAGGAACTTTTTTACGAAAATATTTTGAACGGCAATCGTTTTAAGCATAGTAACAATTTTACTCATGTGATTTTCTGATATTTTGAGGAAGGGCGTACGAATGAGTTATATATACAAACCCGTTCAAATCACAGAGTACACAGTTTCCGTCAATCAAGGGGGTCAGCAGGTGAATTATTTTTACAGGGAAATATTTGTTGTATCGACAAAGACGCACGAAACACTTCAATGTGCTGCGTCGCAAAGTTATCAGTTGTTCAACATTCCAGCAGCTGAAGTTTTTCTTTACATCTAGACTTTAAACAGGAAGATGAATCAGGTTGTACTGATATAGAATAAGGTAAATATGCAGACATTTTTTAGTGGTGCTGAACTTCGACAGTTGCAGTGCAGATTGTTAGCTATCTTGTATCACCCACGTCTCTTCTATTTTTTACGTATAGTTCAGGTAGTCAGCTACACCTAAGGAGCTGAACTTAGTGGGTGCAACAATATCGAAATTGTAACTTCTAAAAATGGCCATGAGTTATAATATTCTTGTAAAATGACATTACGTTAAGGTATTATGTAATTTGTTGCAAGTTATCAAGAATTGTAATAATTACCACTATATAATTTTCAGGTCTTTCTTAATTAGAAATTCCGGAACCAGTAGAGGAGTAAAATAGAAATTGGTTTAAACGTTTAATCATTTGTTAAATACAGACAATCGCTATCAAAGCAAATACAATTTGTGAATAAACGGATATCCATCTTCCTAAGTTCTACGAACGATAAGTTTTGGATTCTTGACTATTGAAGAAGGGACCGATAGTTTGTCCCGAAACGTCGGTAAGGAATTATCACTACTTGCAGCGTAATAACCCAAGACCGCTGTTCCCAGGGGTAAACATACATAGCACCTCTGTGTTGTGAAACCACTTATCATTTAACGTAAGAATTATTACACATCATACTGCAAACCAACATGAAGCATAATTGAAGTAGTAATTTTAAAAAATTTAGCACTGCGTGTAAACCCAAAAATCTTAACTAATAATCCATTAAAGCAGATTTTAGTGCATGTAGCGTCACAACATTAACTTCATAAGCTTTATAATATTTATGGACATCAACAACTTAATTCTTTTTCTGAATGCCTTAACCAGATTTTTATTGTCATAGAGAAGCAGTATGTTTTCTATGAGACGGAAAAAGATTTTCCCATAATATTTAGAGAAATTTAAGGCGTCGGAATATTAAATTAGTGCATTTATAATCAAGATAGAGTTTTGTATAACATAAATACGGATATATAAATTAAACTGCACCACAACATTCGACTAAGGAACTTTTCACTTTTGCAGGGCGCAGAGAATTAAATACGCTTGAATTTCATTTTATTTGCGCATTCGCGGTTCTATATAATTCGTAATGGGGGGAGGGGTAGGGAGGTAAGTTGTTCCCACCCTGCGGATAATAAAGAGGCAGCAGCGTGAAGCTGACCACTCATCTCCACATAGCTTCAATGTTCTATCAGGGATTTGAGGTTTCCATGGAATGAGTGTTACTTACGTACAAAGAAAACTTTGCCCAGCTCATGAATGCACACAATGTTCGACACTGATCAGTGCGCAGAAACAGAAGTTGCCTAAAATTACTCCGGACAAAAATTTCAGATCTAGTCTCTGGCTTGGTGAATATTATACAAAAGATATCTATATGGGTAAAATGTTGATATATCCTGTAATCGTATGTATTCAATGGAATAAGAAACTATAATTAACAAAATATCTCGTCAAAGATTCATTCAAATACGTCATCACGAACGAAGGGATTATATTTAATTTAAATCCTCCCAAGCTTAAAATCCTTCAGGGCAAAGCTTGCTTATAAATTAAGAATGAATTGTAGCGTACTGGAAAACCTTGCAGTGTACTGTTGTGTGAAATTGTTGCTCTCGGTACCGAATTAATTAGCTTCAGTAACGCACTCTTCTTTGAAAGAGAAGCGCTTCTGTTAGATCTATGTGGATGGTGTCACATTGCTCTGGTTTAAATGTAGCGAATATAGCTAAATTCTAAATTGCAGTCAATTGAAGACACACAACACTAAAAATATTTCTTTCTCTTCCAGTAGATATCCAAACATGCGGTCCTTTTTCATAATATCATGCACCTTTCTTGACATTTTTGTCTGAAGGGTCAGATTTATGATCAACTGCTTAAAACTACGTTACAATTTTTCGCGCCGTATTATGGGTATTTTAAAATTACCAAATTTTCTTATGAGTCACTGTGATCAGCATATATTCCATATGTAATGATCAAAATTTCTAGCGGTCTTAAACTGCAGTTTATTACGCTTATGTACTCCTGATATACAAAGAGCATTAAACACAACATAAAATGAAGCCTCAAACACAAGCATATTTCAATGCGTAATTTGTATAAGACGATAAATTGAATATTAATTTTGAAGTAAAGTTGAAATATAAATTCACACATTTCAGCCACTCGATTTTACGTTTCTCTGAAATGCAAACGGGCACCAAGTCGGCTTTATGAACTGCTAATAATAACTTTCGGAATTTCATGTCGCACATTATGGTGCACACGTTCGTTTAATTGTCTTCAATTAGTTGCTGCACGTTTTCACCCTAGCAGCAGTTCAAAAGACCCCCATTTCATAAGCTACAGAAAGAGAAAAGGAATTAAGTAATAATTTAAAATTAAATATAAGAAATATTATTACTAACCATAACTGCTCTGGTTGTGAAGGCGAGAGCAAATATCAGATAAGTTTAAATAGAAATAAGTGACATATATGGTAACGCAAATATCAGATAAGTCTAAATAGAAATAAGTGACATATATGGTAATGCAAATATCAGATAAGTCTAAATAGAAATAAGTGACATATATGGTAATGCAAATATCTGATAAGTCTAAATATA
>Ga0123353_10009981_pt1 | contig 13180 bp, 5 predicted proteins | sample TergutLab28metaG_3_FD_92763 | JGI IMG/M metagenome (GOLD analysis project Ga0123353, IMG submission 92763) | Labiotermes labralis P3 segment gut microbial communities from Petit-Saut dam, French Guiana - Lab288 P3 | ecosystem: Host-associated > Arthropoda: Insects > Digestive system > Gut ...
CCGCGACGCTCGGCGAAGCCCTCACGCTGGCCAAAACCGACGTGCTCGCCCACAAACCCTCGGCCACGACGCTCAAGGCCGACCTGGCCGCCGCCCTGCTCCAGGGACGCTCCAGTCTCCCGGCCATGCGGCAGGACGTGGTGGAACACTACAACCTTCTGGGCGACCCGGCCATGGTGGTGCGACGGCAGAACAACGGGTTGACGATTCGCGTGGCCGACGGACGCGCGACAATCACCGCGCCGGGGCAATCGCATGTGACGCTGGAACTGCTGGGCGAGCGCATGACCCGCGTCGCGCCATCGCCCATGCCCGAGGATGAGTCAGCCGCCATGGCCCGCTATCGCGACGCCAACACCTACGTCCTGAACAGGACCCGTGTGGACCTGCTCAACGGACAAGCCGTCGTCGATCTCCCCCCGCGTCCGGCGGCCAGCAAAGGCCCCCACTGGCTCCGCGCCACAACGGACACCTCCGCCGCCGCCGTACGACTGACAGCGGGCGAGTGATGGGGCCATCGCCCTCGTCACGTCGCCTGTTCGAGCATCCGTCGCAGCGCGTGCCACCCTTGTAACTGGCGGGCCGTGAGGGTGCTCGGTCGGCCCGTGGCGATCCGGTGCTCAACCGCGCGGAGCCAGCGGCGGGTGCGTCGCGGAAGATTGGCCCGGTCGTTCACCACCAGGCCCGTCACCTGCTGACGCTCGTGCGCGCGGCGAACCTGGAGTTTGCGTTTCTGATGCAGCGTGTAGCCGGTTTCGCGACAGACATCCTTCGTGACGCGGATGAACGCGCGAAGTCCTTCGCGGTCCTCGGTCGGCAGGCTGAAGGTCATGTCGTCGGCATAGCGCGTGTACTGCCCGCCGAACGCCCCCGCCAGGGCCGACAGACGCGCGTCCAGGTGGAAATTCACCAGGTTACTCAGCCGCGGACTCGTCGGGGCGCCCTGCGGAAGGCGGTTCTCGTGCGTGCAGAGTTTCGTGAGCAGATCGGCGGCCGGTTTTTTCCATCCGATGGCCTGAAAATACGCCCGCACGCGGTCGGCGGCGGTCGAGTGGAAAAACTCGCGGATGTCCATCTTCAGCACGACGGCGGCCCGGCAGTGCGGCCTGGCGTTGTCGACGATCGAACGGCCCCGTTCGTATCCGCGGGCGGCGTCGTGGGCTCGCAGCCGCCGCAGCAGCCGATGCAGAATCCGCCGCTGGACCGCCTTGAGCGCCGCGTTGGGATCGGCCAACCACCGCATGCCGCCGGTGCGCTTGGGCACGCCGAATTCGCGGTAGCGGACCTCGACCCGCTGGAGTTCGTCCAGACCCATGCCCAGCCGCCGCGCGAGTTCGTTCAGGTCGAATCGCTCGGACCCGTTGATGCGGTGCGACATCCTCGCCTTGACGGGCCTGTCTTGGCGACCTTTGGGTTCGTCCGACGTGTCAGACCAGAGTGTTCCGCAGGAGGCCGCCGTGGTCGCCGCCGCCAGCCGTATCGCCTTGCCCGAGAACGCCGACGCCCGCTTGGTCTGAGTCGTCATCGGTGAAACCGGCGAGGCCGGCGGCGGTATTGGCGGCGGCGTTACCGACACCGGCGGTGGCGACGCCACCTTCGCCGGCGGATCGTCCCACATGGTTTCTTTTGCCGGTGAGGCGCCCAGGTCAAACAGTCGTCGGATGAATTGCCCCAGTCCCATGCAGGCCTCTGTTTCGGAACAAACGATCTCAACAACCCATCGCGTGGTGTGCGATGGGTTGTTGAGCGTAGAACGTGTCTTGCTTACAGGTGCGACCTGTAACGTCCTGTTTTCTGTAGGCACATCAGCGCCCGGCTGACGAAACATCAGCCTGTACCTCTGCATTTGAGGCACCGCCAAGACACATGCAGGCATTGTAGAGTCTCCCCACCGACAGACAAGAAAATTCTACAGGGATCAAACGAGGTGAGCATCGGCCATTCGATCAGCGGCGGTCGGGAGACGACTTTGTCCGTCGGCGTGACAGGATCCACAGGGCCACAACCCCGATGAGCGCAAGCGCAGCCGCCGAGACGCCAACGGGCCAACCGATGCTATTCCGGTTGTCATTCGTCGTTGCGGCGGAACCGGCCGGTGCCGCCATACTGTCGGCCCCGGCGGAGGGCTGGTTGCGCGAAGTCGTGGGCGTGCCCTTGGCCGCGTCCTCCCAAATGCTTTCCAGGGTGGTCTGCGTCATTGAGTCCAGCAGCTCTTCGTAGGTTTTGCCGTCGGTAAAATAACGTTCTTCGAAACGTTTCCAAGTGTCATAGACATCTGTATCCACAAAAATGCCCAGCGGCGCATCCCGCAAAATGGCAAAAATTTGGGGATCGTCGGTTGAGGCAATAGCCTTGCACACTTCCCAGTTCAGTTCGCGAAACGCTTTTTGCCATTTTTCATAGTGCGCAGGATCGTCTGCTATCATCGTTTCCCACATCTCTTTCGGCCATTCATATGTTTCACGATAATATTCCACCAATGTTGTCAGCGCTTCGACACTTTTTCCTTCCTCCACCAGCAACTTTGCCTTATGCTCGATCCATCGTGCCCGCTCGATCGACATGGGATCAAGGCCCACTTCCATTTCGTTCAATACTGTAGCAGCTAATGCAAAATCATCTTCCTCGAACGGAGGTTGTCGTGTCGCATTCGCCAGAAAGTACACAAAGGCCAGTCTTGCCTCGCGCCCCAATGGCGTCTCGACCGACGCATCCGATATGATTTCACGTATCAATCTATCCGCCTTGACAAGATAGTCCCACTCGTCAAGCCTTGCAAGAAGTCGAAACTCCGCGAGTTTTGCATCAAGAAGCCGTGGATGGTTGCCGTGTTCTCGGATAATCTTCTCGAACATCTCGATCTTAGCTTCTCGACTGTTCGCGGTGAACCGATGGGTCGTTTCATCCCACTGCATCGGGTGGGATATCGCGGCTTCCAGCGCTTCATCGAATGGATCGCGTGCCTCTTGGGCCGCCACGAATGGACAATACAAGAACAACAGCACCAACGTGGTATTAATAGCGCATTTCTCGCGACAGTGGTTCGCCACGGAGCCTCCCGGTATTTATATTACGGAAAGATCGAAATTGACGGCTTTCCTCAATTTTCCATCATATTCTTTCAACGACATAAAGGAGATTTGAACCGTTTTCCATTCGATAGGCGATTCACTCAATCGTGCGGGTAACCTTGACGTACGGCTCGCCTGGGCCATGGAATTTTCTCTCCATGAAACATTTCCCGACAAACTGGTATATGGTATCACGGTATTTGTAGTCGTGTTGGTATGATACCATTGTATTTTTCACGCCTGTTTCTAACGTAATGTAGAGGAAATTCGTTGTAAGGCGATCGTTGAACTTGTTCACCCCTGTGCGACCTATCGTGAAAGATGAGTTTTTACCTCCATTAGGGTGCTGTCCAAGTATTTCTTTTGCCGCTTTCTGTGTCAGATGGCTGGGGTTGCCTTCGAAGTTTCCGAGCCGCTCTGTGATTACCGTCCCATTCCAGTTTGGCGCACCATCTGGAGGATCACCACCTGCCACCATACGCACTGTTGCGATGCCTAACGTCGTATAAGCCGGAACTTGGCCCGTTATATCCGTGATGCTGTCAACTGCCAGCGTTGGCACTTTGTCGCTTTCACGCACTATGAATTTCCACGCTTGAATGACTTCCCAATCATCGTGTCGCGGATCATTGTCTCTACGTCTGTCGCGAACACAAAACGCCAATTTCACCCATTGCCCCTCCGTCGCATTCGCCGATATAGTATACTCTATGTGTACTCGCTTGCCCGGTATTAGTAGTTGACTTTTCCATTCAGGATCAGCACCAGTAAGCGTTGCCTCCGTCTGTATCATCTGGCCTCTAACCAATACGTCGAATTCATCGACTAACTCGTCTGGGCACTTTGTATCTTTGTCGGATATATCACCTACATAAATAGATAGCGTTTGCCCTGGAAAGACATACCGATCTCCTCCATCGTCAAAATTGTTTCCCACCATACCCGTCGGCGCTGGCACCGCGAACCAGATTTCCTCCTCCTGCGCCGACACCGCCCCGGCGACAGCAACACACAGTCCTACACAACACGTCATAAGCAAGCGTTTCATTGGAACCCCTTTCCGTATACATTGTTATGGCGACCGTACCGTGGCGGTCCACGTCCATGAAGTACGATACTACGATCCCCCCCCCCCCTGAAAGTCAAGCTTTTTTTCGTTTTTCCGCACCACACAAAGCACAGGTGCGCTCACGAATGCATCCCACGCTCATATGCACCGTGTGTACTTGCTGAAGTCGCCCGCCGATTTCACCGATGTATACCAAGAGGCCCCGCGCTGGCGCGCCGGGTCGTGTATTGAGGTGTGCGTTTTGAAGCGAACCCGTTGGATTTCGTTTGGGCGCAAATTCGGATTCACGCTGACGGCCGTGGTCTTGCTGACCTACGCCGCCGTCGCGATGACCAACTGGGCCCTGGCGGCCAATCTCCCCGACACCGCCGCCTGGCCCAAGGGGACGTTCGTGGTCATCACCTCCGCCAGCGCCGCCTGGGCCAGCGGGACCGCCCTGGTCGTGCTCTGCTCGCTGGTCTATTACCGCCTGCGAAAAACCGAACAGCAACGCCACGACATCTCCGTCTACTACAAACACCTGCTGGATACCCTGCCCACGCCCTTTTACTGCACAGACCGGAACTTCCGATTCACCGGCTGCAATCCCGAATTTGCCCAGCTCCTTCGGCGGCGATCGGAGTCGATTTTCGGCCGCCGGCTGCGGGAACTCGGACTGCCGTTCACCCCGCAGCAGATGCGCACCATCGAAGATTATTCGCTCCAGACGCTCCAACTGAGCCGGTCGGTCCGGTTCGAGATGCCGCTGGCCGACGCCGGCGAGACGCGCGAGTATCTGTGCTACCAGTCGCCGCTTCGCAACGCCGGAGGAAAGGTCATCGGTCTCGTCGGCGTGGTGCTGGACGTCACCGAACGCAACCGGCACGCCGCCGAGACGCGGCAGGCGAAACTCGACGCCGAAAAGGCCCTGGCCGACGTGTCGCGGCTCAACGACAAACTCCAGGGCGCCGTCGCCCGCGCCAGTGAAATGGCCGAATACGCCGAGGCCGCCAACCTTGCCAAAACCGAATTCCTCGCCAACATGAGCCACGAGATCCGCACGCCCCTGACGGCCATTCTCGGATACACCGAGCTGCTGATGGACGGGGAGATTTCCCCCAGCGAACAAATTGAGCGTCTGGCCGTGGTGCATCGCAACGGTCGACACCTGCTGGGGCTCATCAACGATATCCTGGATCTGTCCAAGATCGAGGCCGGCCGCCTGGTGCTGGAGACGCGCCCGTGCAGCGTCCCGTCGGTCATCGCCGACGCGGTGAGCACGCTCCGCGTCCGGGCCATCGAAAAAGGGATCGAGCTGCGTGTGGACTACGCCACCTCCGTCCCCGAACAGGTGCAACTGGACGACAACCGCCTGCGGCAAATTCTCGTCAACCTCGTCGGAAACGCCGTGAAGTTCACCTCCAGCGGTTCGGTCTCGGTCACGACGACGCACCTGCCCTCCTGGCAGCAGCGCGGGTCCGCGATCCGGATCGAGGTGCGCGACACGGGAATCGGCATCGCGCCGGGAAAACTCGCGCACATCGGCGAACCGTTCTACCAGGCCGACGCCTCCACCTCGCGTCAGTACGGCGGGACGGGGCTGGGATTGGCCATCGTCCGCAACCTCGTGGAAAAAATGGGCGGCGAGTTGGTCGTCACCAGCACCGAGGGGCAGGGAAGCTGTTTCGCGTTCACGCTGCCGACGGAGGTGCTCTCCGGCACGCGGATGCTGGACACCCCGGCCGACGTGACCTCCGCTCCGGGACGCGACGGCGCGGGCAGCGACGACCCCGCCTCGCTGCGCCTCGACGGGCTGCGTATCCTGCTGGCCGAGGATGGACCGGACAACCAGGTGCTCATCCGCACGCTGCTCCAGCGGGCGGGCGCGGACGTCGACCTCGTGGACAACGGCCGATCCGCCTGCCACTGCGCGATGGTGCAACCCTACCACGTCGTCCTGATGGACATGCAGATGCCCCAGATGGACGGATACGAGGCGACGCGGTTCCTTCGCGCCAACGGGAACACGCGCCCCATTATCGCGCTGACCGCGCACGCGATGTCGAACGACCGACAGCGCTGCCTCGACGCGGGTTGTTCGGAGTATCTGACCAAACCCATCGACCGCGTGAAACTGGTGCAGACCATCACGCAGCAGGTCCGCTCCTGGCGGGAAACGGCCGCCCCCGCCAAACCGCAAAAACCCACCGCCTATCTACCGTTACATCCCGACAAACCGCCGCCTAACGAAGGGGCCGTGTTCGCCGGCGACGCCGCGCCCAGCACCGCCGCGCCAACCTCGTACGCCATATCGGCCGAACCGACCACGACGGCCGCCAGGCCGGTCCCGTCGGCCCCGCCGTCGGTCGAACCGGCCGCCGTGCACCTGAGCACCATGCCGCCCATCCGGTCCGAACTCGCGGATGAAGTCGATTTGGCCGATGTAATAGACAGTTTCGTGAAGCAACTGCCACACCGGCTGACGGAAATGCAGCAGGCCTTCGCGGCTGGAGCGCACGCCGAACTGACGCGGCTGGCGCATCGCCTCAAAGGCGCCGGCGGAAGCTACGGATACCCCACCCTGACCACGCAGGCCAGGGAACTCGAAGACGCGGCCAGGAGCGGAGACCGCGAAGCCGCCACGCTGGCCCTGGCCCGGTTGGGACAGACGGTCCACGCGGTCGTGCGGGGATGGAAACCCCGCCTTGAGGAGACGCGACGAGCATGAAAATTCAGATCATCGACGACGATCCCGAAGCCCTGGCCATCGCCCGCGCCCGGTTGGCGCCCGAAGGCGTCGAAATCTCCACCGCCCAGGACGGGTTGACGGGGATCACCATGGCCTGCGAGGACAAGCCCGACCTCATCCTGCTGGACCTGGACATGCCGGGACTGGACGGGTTCGAGGTCTGCCGCCGCCTCAAGGGCGACGCGCAGACCTGCATGATCCCCATCATTTTCCTCACCGCCAACGACGACCGCGTCAACATCGTCCGCGGACTGGACCTGGGCGCCGTCGATTACGTCACAAAACCGTTCGAGTCCTACGAACTCCAGGCCCGCGTTCGGGCGGCGCTGCGAACCAAGCGGCTACAGGATTTGCTGATTCAGTACGCGCAGATCGACCCGCTCACGGAACTGGGAAACCGCCGGGCGCTGCTGGAGCGGCTGGGGCAAAGCTGGTCCCGCGTGCAGCGCGGCGAGGCGTTGGCGTTTATCATGTGCGACGTGGACCGGTTCAAGCGTGTCAACGATGAACACGGCCATCTCGTGGGCGACCGCGTGCTCCAGGCCATTGCCGGGGCGATCAAGGCCACCTGCCGCCAGAGCGATTTCCCCGCCCGGTACGGTGGAGAGGAATTCGCCATTCTCGTGCACGGCGCAACGCTGAACGAGGCGATCGTTCTGGCCGACCGCTGCCGACAGAACATCGCGCAGATTCAACTCACCGTTCGCGGAGCGACGATCTGCCCCACGGCCAGTTTCGGTGTCGCCGACGCCTCGACGGCCAATTCGTCGGAAGAGCTCATCCAGCAGGCCGACCGGGCGCTCTATCTGGCCAAGTGCAATGGTCGAAACCGAACCTGCGGAACCGCCGACCCGTTGGACATCGCAACCGCCGAAGTCGCGTAAACCATTGATGCAAGCGTTGTCGTTTTGTGCGTTTTTCCGCACGGAACCGTGAAAATCCGAAGCACGAAATCCGAAACCCGAAATAAATCCCAAACAGCAAAAGCAGAAAATTCCAAACAAAAACGGCGACGCCACGCGTCAAGGCGTAGAACATCGCCGTTTGGAGTTTGAGACTTGTCGTTTGGAATTTGTTTCGAATTTCGGATTTCGTGCTTCGGATTTGGACGCTTCCCTCGAAGCTGAATGCGACATCAACAGGTTTTATTCGATTGTCCTGTTGCCCTGTGTCCGGGCATTTTGCGCTATGGATTACGCGAATCCATCCATATAATGGTTAGGCGAAAGGGTCGACCAGGCACGGGATAACAGACTGCCTGCGACAAGGGGTTCGCCATGAGCCGGTCGGTCTCGCGCCCCGAGAATGAGTTGTTCATCGAGTACGCCCTGCGGAGAACCAAGGGACGGGTGAAGCTTATTGGGTTGGTTCACGCGGCCTTGTTAATTCTGACGGCGGGGTTGCTGTATGTGCTGGGCGCGGTGGTGGCCGATCACGTCTCGGGCGGGCTGGGGTCGGCCACGCGGACCGCGGCGCGGTGGCTGCTGGCGGCGAGCGTGACGGGGTTGTCGCTCTGGATGGTCGTCCTCCCGCTCGCGCGGAGGATGAACGATCTCTACATCGCCCGCATGATCGAGCGGGCCCACCCGGAATTTCGCAACGACCTCACCGCCGCCCTCGAACTGCGGCGGACCCCCGACGTGCAGCCCGGAATCCTGGCCGCCCTGTGGCGACGCGCCCATCAGAACGTCGCCGGAAGCGATTTCGAACAGGCCGCCTCACCGAGTCTGCTGCGGACCAGCGGCATGCTCTTCGCGTCGGCGGCGGTGATGTGTCTCCTGTACGCCGCCTTTTCACCCAAGGCGGTGCTTCCGTCGTTGCAGCGGTTCTTCGGAAACGAGTTCGTCGCCGCCCCCACGCGGACACAGATTTTCGACGTCGCCCCGCCCGACGGGGAAACCGTCATGACGGCCCAGGATGTGGAGTTCACCGCCACCATCGTCAACGCCGACGAGGCCCGGCTGGAGCTTCGCGCGGGCGAGTCGCTGGAAACGCTTCCGATGACCGAGCGGGCGTCGGACGGGCGCGCCGGAGCGGGGCGGCGATTCGGCGCGACCTGGCGGGCGCAGGGTTCGACAGCGGGCGTGCAGTTCCGCGTCGCCGCCGGAGACACCGTCTCGCCCTGGTTCACCCTGGACGTGCTCCCGCGCCCTGTCATTCGGCGGCAATCCGCGGTGGTGCATTGGCCCGCGTACACCGGAAAAGGACTGCGGGCCAGCGAGGGTCCGGTCGAAGCACTGGAAGGGTCGCTCGTGGACATTCGGGCCGAGATCAATCTCCCGCTGGACCACGCCAACGCGCGGTTCGCCGTCGGCGACGTGCTGCGGCTGACCGTCGACGGTCACGTCATGGCCGGCCAGTTTACCGTCAAAGGTAACGACAAATATCGCGTGGAGTTTTTCGGTGTGCATCCGCTGGTGCGGGGCGAGTCGATTGATTTTCCGATCCAGTCGCTGACGGACGAACCGCCGACCGTGACCGTCACCGTTCCGACCGGGCGGATCGAACTGAGCATGGACGATTCGTTGCGCCTCTCGTGCGAGGTCAGCGACGATTACGGCCTGGCCGACGCGGTGCTGGTGATCAAGGACATCACCACGCGGCGGATCGAACTGGAGACCTTCGCGGCCCCTGGACCGACGATGCGGCGGATCGACCGGACCATCCCCGCCAGCGCCCTGGGACGCGAGGGACAGACGCTTGTGTGTCATGTGGCCGCCCGGGACCAGAAACCCCCCGCCGGTCAATCGGCGGTCAGCCGGGAATTCGTGGTGGTTCTGACGCCCCCGAACGCGGATCGGGCGGCCCAGGCGCGGGCGGCGGCCGACGCGCAGGCCCGGCGGGAAGATGAGCAGTTTCACGACGAGGCGACACCGCCGGAAACGGCTGCGGGCGACGGCGACGAACCGGCCGACGCCTCCGACAGCGGCGAGGCGGCGCGCGACGGCGCATCACCGAGAACGACGTCGAACTGGACGGGCGACTCCACCGACGCCGATCAGGCCGCCTTTGACAATGACCCCGCCGACCCGTCCGACCAAGACGCCGCCGCGACAAACCGCGGCGCGGACACCACCAGCCCAGCCAACGTCGAAACGGAAGACCGGACCGCGTCCGGCGCGAAACCCGGCGCGCCAAACGACAAGTCCAACATGACCGGCGCGAAAAATTCCAACACCGCCGCGGCCAGGGGCCCCACCGCCGACGGCGCGAAAGGCTCCACGCCCAACACCGGAACGGGGAAAAATCCCACCGCCGACAACACCAACGCCGACAACACCGACGGCGCCACGGCCGCCAATCCCAACGACCGCGACGCGACGGGTTCCGATCCTGAAAACACCATGGGACCGGCCAACACGCTGCTGGCGATGATCTGGTCCGACCAGGCCGCCCTGAACGCCATCGAGGAGGCCGCCCGCGACCGAAACAACCCGCCCACCGGACCAGCCCAAAACCAAAGCCAAAACCAACCGCCGGGACAAAACACGGACAAGGCCCAGGACAACAACCAGAATCAAAACCAGGCCCCGGACAAAAACGGGCCCGCCGGCCAGAACCAGGGACAAAACGGCGCCTCGAAACCAAACACGAACCAAGGAAAACCGCAAAACGCGGATCAGCCAAAAAACACCGCCCAGCAGCCAAACACCGCCCAGGCACAAAACAACGCCCGACAACAAAACGCCGCCCAAGACCAAAAACAGGACCCAAGACAGCCGCAAAATCAAAACACGGCGCCGGGGCAGAACCAAAGCGCGCAGGTGCAGGCCCAGAAACAAGACCAGAACCAGAATCAAAATCAAAACGCCAAACCGACTCAAGGTCAGGCCAACCAACAGCCGTCGAACCCGAGTCAGGCCAATCCGAATCAGGGCAAACCTCAGGAACAACAGCCATCACAACAACCGCAAGGATCGCAGCAGCCGCAAGGACAAACACCCGCGCAGCTCCAGCAGGGACAACAACAGGGGACACAACAAGCTCAACCCCAAAAACAAGGCCCGCGGCAAGCCCAGCCGCAAGGATCACAGCAGCCGCCAGGGCCGTCGCAGGCGCAAGCCCAGGCGCAGCAACAGAACCCGCAGCAGGAACAGGCTCAGAGGCAGCGTCAGGAGCGGGAACGGGCCCAGAGGCAACAGCCTGAACCGTCGCGGGAGCAACCGTCGCAAACGCGTCAGGACGAGCAACAGCAGCAACAGGCCGAACAACCCGGCCGACAAAATCCCAAACCGTCCACCGCCCAGCCCCCCGGCAAGCAAACGGACCAGCGGAAAAGCCCCGAACCGTCGCGCAACACCAGCGAACAAACATCCCAACAACAACAGAGTCAAGGCTCACAAAACCAGAGCCAGAGCCAACAGTCCCCGTCCAGCGCCAACGACTCGAAGGATCAACCCAAGCCGCAACCCCAAACTCAAAACCAGAACCAGCCGCCCAAGCCCAGCAATACCAACGCGCAAAATCCGAATAAGAACGATCAGAACACGCAACGCGACAAACAAAACGACAGCCAGAATGGCGGGCAACGCTCGCAAAGCCAGAGTCAAGGTCAACCGCCACAGTCCGGCACCAACGAATCGAAGGATCAACCCAAACCACAGGACCAAAACCAGAAACCGCCCAAGCCCAATAACAACAGCCCGCAAAACCAAAGCAAGCCGCAAAACCAGCCCCAGGGAAACGATCAGAAAATCACCACCAACGACACGCAGAAATCCGACAAACCGCCACCGAAGCTCCCGGCCCAGCCGCCGCCAAAACCCAACACGCCCGCCAAACCCGCAAACCAGAATCCGGGCAAGGAACAACCGCCACACACACCGAGAAAAGCGGACGACATCCACATCGAGACCCCGCGCGAGATCGCCAACCAGACACCCTCCAACCCCAAACCCAGCGGCCCGGCGGGGAAGAACGCCCCCTTCACCATCACAACCCAACCCGCCGATCCGCCACCGGACAAGAAACCCAACCCGCCAACCAAACCGCCCGCCCCGAAACCCAGCGGGAATTCCAAGCCCGAGGCGGCCCCGAAAGACGGGCCCCCCATCGACTACAAGGTCACGCTCGTCGATGAGAAGGAAGACAAATCCAAAAACGGCGGAACCCCACCGCCAAGCGTTCCGCCGTTCGAGACCAACTTTCCGAAAACCAAGGACCCCGGATACGAGGTGCGCTCGACCTCGCGACCCAGCGAGGAGAAGAAGGAACCGGACGTCATGGGGCTCAAGGTACCGAAGTCGGCCACGGGCGGCATCCCCCGCCCGCCAGCCATGCCCCAACCTCCGATACCGAAATTGGACACCAAGAAAAAAATCATCAATGACCAAGTCGAGGTTGTCCGAAACCCCGACGAGGCGCCCCCGTCACCCGGCGGTGGCCCGCCGCCGAAACCCTCCGGCATCCCCGCCCCGCCCATCATGAAGGGATCGGGGCCCGGCAACAGCCCGACCATCAAACCGTCCAAGCAAGGCGGTGGTCAAAGCAAGGGCGAAAGCCCCGGAGACAGCAGCGACCAGCAACAAAACCAGAAACCGGAACAGAAACCCGGCGGCGACGCGCAAAAGCAAAACCCGCAACAAGGGCAACAACAGGGTCAGCAGCAAGGCCAGCCGCAAGGTCAGCCACAAGGGCAACAACAAGGGCAACCCAACCAGAATCAAAGTCAAAACGCCAGCCAAGCCCAGGGCCAGCCGCAAGGACAACCGGGACAGCAGCAAGGTCAACCGGGGCAACCACAGGGCCAGTCGGGACAGCAGCAAGGACAACAACAAGGTCAGGCTCAACAGCAAACGCCCAGCCAGGCCCAGGGTCAGCAGGCCGGACCAAATCCGACCTCGGGCGGCGGAAACCGGACGGGACGGGCGGGCGGCGATCCCAACTCCGGGTCGTCGGACCGTCGCGGTGACGTGGAGGCCGACAACGAATGGGCCACCCTGACCCCGGCCCAGCAGGCCAAACTCAACGCCGTCGGACGGGCAATCGACCACATGGCCCAGGACATCCGCACCGACCGCGTCGACAACGCCCTGCTCGAAAAACTCGACATGTCGCCCGAGCAATTCAGGCAGTTCGTCGAAACGTACCAGGAAAAATTCACCCAGCTCCGCGCCAAAAAACCGGGCGAAGGAAAGACAACCCTCGGCACGTCCCAGGCGGGGCAAGGCCAGACCGATAAGGCCGTCGACCGGGGACGGGGATTCGACCCCCTCCGCGCCGGCGGAAGCGACGACCTCCACGACGACGACCTCCGCCACCTCAACGAGCGCAACCTGCAAAACGTCTCCCCGGACTTCCGCCGCGAAGTCG
>Ga0123353_10009982_pt1 | contig 13180 bp, 9 predicted proteins | sample TergutLab28metaG_3_FD_92763 | JGI IMG/M metagenome (GOLD analysis project Ga0123353, IMG submission 92763) | Labiotermes labralis P3 segment gut microbial communities from Petit-Saut dam, French Guiana - Lab288 P3 | ecosystem: Host-associated > Arthropoda: Insects > Digestive system > Gut ...
CAACTTTGTGCTTCGGCGGTCACGGCGTGACCGCCCTACCTTGTCTTGTTATTTTCTGGCGAAAACCTAAAACTGATCTGTTCATACCCTTTTATTGCATTCGCAATGGGACAACAAGGAGGTTCTCCATCTGATCTTGTCGTCTTTGCCATTGAGAATCATCATCTCGTGATACGTCATTCCGGGTTGAATACGTCTTTGAGTCTCATGTGCCCTGGTTTCAGCTTCAAAGAGGGCCGCCAAACGCCGGGAGACATTAATCCCGAGACCATGTTTGCCGCAACAAGAGATGTTTCTGCAACTCTTTCGTGAGCGTTGCATGCAACAAAATCGCCCGCGATATCTCAAAATTGATCCGGAGGTCATTTTACAAAACGCTCCTCCATGACCGTTGTTCCCAATAGTTATCGGGGTTGTTTTTCGCAGGCGGCAAACGAAACCAAAGAAATGCCGTTTTCCGCAAGGAGCTTTGGAAATTCGTGGCTGTTGACCAGCCCCAATTTCCACCTTCGCCACGGAGAGCGTTAAAACGCGGACTCGCCCTTCGAGAAGGAAACTTCGCCGTTTTGTGCCTCATCTTTTTCATGTCGCATGGTTTCCGCAATCAGTTCAAGAAACTGTATGGAAATAACCTTTGTATGCGTTATGAAATCTTGGTGGAAATGTACTGTCGATGATGAATGGTATCGAATCAATATAATGTTCACATCTCAATGGTGTTTTTGGGCGTCTGCTTTTCTTGACTCACCAGACTCCGTTTCAGTTTCCGACATGTCCGATTCCGACGCTTCCGGTTTCACCATAGACTCTTGAAGTTCCTGTTCCCACTGTCCAGATTCCGGTTCGGGTAATTCAGAATCAGGTTCCTGCGAATCTTCCTGGCGCATTTCCTCTTCATGGTGCAATTCCTCCAGAATTCGTTGCACCAATGCGGTTTGCGATTTGCCCGTGATGTTGAGAACCTCCTCCAGTTCGGGTAAAGTTTCCGGTGGTGTGTTACAGAGCGAATCAAGCCAGTCTTCGATGCGTTCATCAAGATGAGAGGGATACGGTTTTCCGGAACCGAGATTTTCCGGCCAAAGTCGGGCGGCTTGAGTCCATCGCTTTGCTGTGGGCCGGTTGTTCATCCGCAGATTCTTTGCGGCAAGGAGTAACGTTGCTTCACGGTAAATATTCCGCCCGAACAAACCGCCTTCGTTGGAAAGAATAATCGCTTTTTGGAGGTGACTGACGGCGGAAGAATACTGTTTGTTCGCGATGAGCGACTGGGCGTGCAACAGTTCCAATTGATCGCGGGTCGGGAACAGCTCGACGTATTTCTGCGTCGTAACCAGCATTTTTGCGTACTCGCCCTGTTCATGATACAAACGAGCCATTCGAACACCATATCGCCACGAATAAGGTTCCAATGCAACCGCCCGTGTGATGTCCTCGAACGCATTTTCGGGAAGCCAATCCGCCCGGACGGCATAAAACGCGGCGAAATTGGGTTTGTCACCACAATCACGCATGAGCTGTTCGGCACGTTCCGTTTTGCCGAGATGCCGTAACAGCAAGGCCAGATAGTAATTGGCCTTCCAATCGGCTCCCGGCAGTTCGGGCGAATTTTGCTCCACAGCCCACTCGAAAGCCGGAAGTGCCTCAAGCCGGAACGGAAAAACATACGAAGCCGGATACGACTTGGCTTTTTTGAAGAGTTGATCATCGCGTTTGAGCCAGGCAAGCCAGATCAGCGTTTCGACATGCGGTTTTCGCGGTTGCGATGCAGACAGTTCCAAAACGGCAACGGCGTCTGCGTCACGACCGACGGAGAGATACCACGCGGCCAGTTCGAGATACGTTTCCTGCGGCAACTCGGTTTGCAGGTTCGGCAGTCCCTTGGGCATGGATTGGCCAAGCAGAAACAGTTCCGCATCGGCGAAATGGTCAAGCGGATTAATGCGTTTCATCATTTCAACTGTCTTTTTCGCTTCGTCATGACGTCCCAAAACTCGCTGTGAGCAGGCCAATAATCGCAACGGTTCCGGAGCGGGACCGGAAAAGTCGCGTGCTTTTTCGGCCAATCGACCGGCGGAATCATAACGTTTCCGCACAAGTTCAATCCGTGCCTGCATCGCCAAGGCAACGGCACGATGCCCCGGAGAAAGCGACATGACCGCCGCCGCTTCCCTCGCGTCGGAATAATTTCCGAGAGCCAGCGACGCCAACGCAAACTGATGATTTGCGTCCGCGTCGTAAGTGTCAACGACCAATGCTCGGCGGCACAATACGCACGCATCCTGCCAATCGCCGCGTATGTTGGCCAGTTCCGCCAGTCGCGTCAACGCCGGAGCGAAATGCGAGTCTTGTGCCAACGAGTCATCGAACAGCCTTTTTGCTCCGGCGTACTGTTTCTGTCGCATGGATTCACAACCGCTCACGTATTTCCCGTAAACCGTCGAACCATCAAACAATTCCGGGGCGGCACTTGGACGCGACAACGTGTCGCCTTCGCGTTCGTAATCCAGCGAACCATTATCAAGTCGGACAACCAATCTTTCAGCAGTCGAGTCCAGGTTAACCGTCGTTCGGAAGAGTTGCATTGGTCGTAACGTCACGGACACCGACTTGAGCAGTGTTTCACCGTCCAAAACTTCCAGCTTGCCCTGATACGCCTTCACGGGCGAAATCGCAATTCGGAGTTTTTCGCCCGTTTCGCCGCTTCCGAGCGGCAGCGTTTCCACGTTCATGCTCCCCAACGGCGACGCGGCGACAAACCCGCCGATGGAACCGACCGGCAACCAGTGTTCTTCCCAACAATCGACCGCGTAAGGTGCGAAATCGTAATGCTTGAACGGCGTTTCCGACGACTTGCCCGAATTTTGAATGAACAATCGCCCTGCTTGTAATTCGAGATACTGCTTTCCCGGCGGATCGGTCAGCAGGTCTTCCCAGATCATGCCTTCACGGGCATGTCCCCACATCCAGACTTTCCGGCCGCGACGATCTTCCGCAGGCACGTAAGACGCCATACCGGCACTGCGTTTGTGATCGTAATAACCGTAATGTCCGGCCAACTTCCCGAAAATGTGATACGATTTGTACGAACCATAATTGTTGTTCTTGTACCAGGAAATGTCGCGTCCGATGTTGTCAATCGGCCAGGGGTAAATCTCGCCGTTGTGACCAAGTGCCATCGTACCGGGGTCGATGACTTGCAGGTTGTCGGAAACTGCGACGCCGATGTTCGACCAGGAATAATACGGCTGGTGAAACGGCGTACCGTTATGCCAATACACTCGCGTGGTAAAATCGGCGGAATCCGTAGGCAAATTGACTTCGACCGTCCAAACGGTGCGTGCCATCAAATCAAGATGCGAAAGAAAGCAACTGGCACTGCCGTCGGGGTTGTTACGGACGAGATAATCGACCGGTGACGAGCAGTGCGGTGAATGGCCGACCATGCCGAAGTTGAATTCCATTCCGCCGCTCGTCCACGGCCCGCGCATGGCCACGTCGCGGAATTTGACGACCGGGTTGTCGAACACCAGCGACTCGCCGGTGGACTTGACGGTCGCCGACCAGACTTTGCCGCCGATTTCCGGATAAATCGCCAGTTTGAGGAACGTGTTTTCCAGCTCAATGACCTTCCATTTCCGTATTTCCGGCGTTTCGGCGTAAGTGTCGAAACGGAAATAGGGATAAATCGACGGATTCGCAATCGGGTTGGGATCGGAAAACGGGTATGTTTTGCGTTCCACCTCGTATTCTTTGATTTTTACCCACGAATACGTTTGGGCGGATACGCATTGAACCGTTAAAATCAGGAGAATCGCAACAGAAAAGAATAAACGAATACTCAGCATGGATGTGTCCTCTTGAATCGATGAATCTTGAGAAGTCAAGGCGGATCGCCACAATTACGCAGATTCTCCAGTGTAACAGATTCCGGGGACAAAGTAAAGTATTCGTCAAAATGAAAATAGGCAAGGCAGCAATATTTATTGACAACCCGTCAACAATTGACCATGCGGCGGAATTTTTCCAGGCGTTCGTCGATGTCTTCGCGGGTGATCTGTTCGAGTTTTTCCGCACCGAAGCCTTCGACCTGATAACTGGCCGCGACGGTTCCATACGCGATGGCCGACTTGATCGTTTCGGCGTCGGCCTTGCCCCGCGAGGCAAGATAACCCATCATGCCGCCGGCGAAAGAATCGCCCGCCCCGGTCGGTTCGACGAGGTTCTCCGTCGGAAACGCCGGAATGAGGTAAATCTCATGCCGACTGACGAACATCGCCCCGTTTTCGCCCTTTTTGACGATCACGAAACGCGGCCCCATCTCCAGAATCCTGCGAGCGGCGGGCAGTGTGCCGGGTTCGCCGGTGAGTTGCTTCGCTTCGCCGTCGTTGAGCACCAGACCGTCGATTTTCTTCATCATTTCCAGCAGCCCATCGCGTTCCGTTTCGATATAAAAATTCATCGTATCGGCCACGACCAGATCGGCACCCTGTATCTGGTCGATGACGCTCATTTGCGTTTGCGGCACGCCGTTGGCCAGAAAGACGAATTGCGACCGCCGCGCCGATTCGGACAATTTCGGGTCGAACCCGGCGAGCACGTTGAGCTGAATGTCGAGCGTATCGCGGTCGTCCATGTTTTCGTGATACCGGCCCGTCCAGCGGAGCGTCTTCCCGCCCGGACGAACCTCCAAACCGCTCATATCGATGCCGCGTGCTTCGAGCCGCGCCGTGTGTTCTCCACGCCAATCGTCGCCGACAATGCCGATCAGTTGCACGGGACTAAAAAAACTGGCCGCCATCGCAAAATGAAACGCCGAACCGCCCGGTACGTCGTCCTGGCGTTCGGACGGCGTTTCAATGTTATCGTAAGCGACGGAACCAACGACTAAAAGGGACATTTTTGCTCCTTATGGGGTTAGGGGATAGGGAAGTTCAAAGTTCAAAGTGATTTGTTGCCGGTACTCCGGCCAAACAATTCTTCCCTATTTTACGCTTTGAACTTGCTCTTTGCACTTAGGCTTCCGCCAGAAATTAATCATCCAACTTTGTGCTTCGGCGGTCACGGCGTGACCGCCCTACTACAAAGTTATCGAATAGACCTTCGAGATGAAGTAAAAGGTCGCCGGTTACAAGTCAGGTGTTTTGTGGTTTGGCCGGGGTACCGGCATGAGGTTTGATTTGTGAATCAGTTTTACTCTTGTTTTCCTGTTGGACGAAATGTTGATTCGATAACTTTGTAGTAGAGTGAAAGTGGTGAGAAATTATTGACCGATTCATTCCCGTAGTGTTCGACCAACAGAGAAACAGCCCGACGGCAAAGACCAAACGTCCCTGTTTGCTTACCGTTCTTAACGTAATACCCTTCAGCCCATTCGAGAAAGTGAATAGTTAATTCCTGACACGAAATTCCTGATTTTACCAGAATCGGGGGCAACTTTCGACCGTTAGCGAGATAGTCGGCTATACGTTTTTCGTATTTTTCCCTGTTTGCCTTGCTTCCGTGTTTACCCAAATAAAATCTTCGCCCAGCCAGTTCGACAAAAGCCTGGCCGGTCGCCTTATGAAGGCGATAGTTCTGAATGTTAGTTTTCGGCATTTTCTTCGTCCCTTATGCTACGTCGTGAAGAAAATAACGGGTAGTTCCCGTTATTCCAGCATTTTTGCAGCACCTCGGAACGTCCGAAGGTAAGACCTAACTCTTTCTGATTACAGTGTTTATAACAGTGGGCGCACTAGAAATCGAATCTAGGACCTCGTCGTTATCAGCGACGCGCTCTAACCAACTGAGCTATGCGCCCAAAATCATTGAGCAAAAACTGCGAAATTATTTACTCTATCTTATTTTTACTGATTCAATAATACCTTTCGGTTGAAAAATAACAAGCGGGGGAGTAATGAGAATTTGGTGTCGTTGGCGAATGAGTTTTTCACGCTATTTTTGATAGTTGTGATATGATTCAATTCCTTATACTGCTGTTTTAGAAGCGGTTTTATCGGCATAATTATTTTAATTGCTAGAGTAACAACAAATCAATATCGCCCGTTATTCATACAGTACAGGAACGTCTTCTTACTTGCGCTGTAATCAAAAAATTCTGAAAAAAGAATAGGTTTTTTATGAATGATAAACTATCTTTATGATGTTTAGCACATTTTGCGCATTTCGCTTAAACTAAATATTTCGTTTTTGCGATACCAGCCTATTGATAAAATCAGTCCCTTAATTTTGTCCGCGTCATCGGAGGTAATTTCAATGAACGACATGTCATTGATTGTTGAATTTGTTCAGGAAGCTCGCGAGTACATCGAAGAAGTTGAACCGATTTTGATCGAAATATACAACGATAGCGACCAACTGGGGGCAATTGACACCGAGTTGATTAATTCGGTCTTTCGGTTGTTTCACTCCATGAAAGGAAGTGCCGGATTTCTTGCGCTCGACACCATTGCCGGCGTCACTCACGAAGCTGAAACGCTTTTGGATAAGATTCGCAACGGAAAACAGGAATTGACCGTGGAAATCACGGCGACTCTGTGCAAAGCTCTCGATTTGTTCCGTGAGATGCTCGACAAAATCGCGGAAACAGGTGAAGACAAAGGGTTTGAATCCCCGGCGGGAGAGATCATTACCCAACTCAAGGGACATTCGTCCGGACGGCAGATCGAAGTACCGGAAGTTGTGAAAGCGGAAGCGGAGCCTGCCACGCCCGCTCCGTCATCGGAACAAACTGTAGAACAGCCCGCGTCCCAGGTGACTCCCACGGAAATACCGGTGGATACGGCGGTGGAAGTGAAGATGGAATCCACCGAAGAAAAACCGGTGGAAACATTGACGGAAACATCGGCGGAGAAACCGGTCGAAACACCGGCGCAAGCACCCGTGGAAAAACCAAGTAGCAGCGGCGTTCAGATTTCGCCGGAAATGCGAATCAGCTTTGTGTCGGAAGGCGACGAACAAATCGACAGCCTTGAGCAGTCGCTTTTGAAGGTTCTCGAAGATCGTCCGAACGCGGGCGAGTATCTCAAGGAAGCCTTTCGCTTTATTCACAGCTTCAAAGGCAACTGCGGCTTCATGGGGTTCGTTGATCTGGAGCGGCTGAGTCATACGATGGAAACATTCCTTGACATGCTGAAAATGGGGGTCGTGCCGCCGGAAAATGAGAATATCAGCAGGCTTTTGAACTTATTGGACGTTTTGCGGGAAGGCGTTGCATCCGTCGAATCGGGAAACAGCGGCCCAATTTCGCAATGTGAGGAACATGTCAAAACGCTCAATGACATCATGATGCTCACTCACGAAGAGGATGGTTCTTCGTCGCATAATGCTGCCGACACGGCAAACGAATCAAGCCAGGAAGCATCACAGCCAAACGCGACGACAACACCACCGCAACCACAGGATTCCGCACAGCAGGCAGCCAAAACTGCCGCAACAGTGCCTGCGACAGCGGCAAAGCCGGCCGCCAAGCAGGATATTCGTGTTGACTTGCACAAGTTGGATGCCCTCATTGACCTGGTGGGCGAATTGGTCATCGCCGAATCGATGGTCACACGATGCCCGGCCGTCGCTCACGTGGAAAACGAGTATTACAACCGCGCGAAACACCAACTGCGGCGCATTTGCGACGACTTGAAGGACGTGGCCATGTCAGTGCGGATGATTCCGCTCTCGGCGACGTTTCGCAAAATGGTGCGGCTCGTGCATGACCTCGCGACCAAATCGGGCAAAAAGATCAAACTGAACATCGTCGGCGAGGAGACCGAAGTTGACAAGACGGTCATCGAACAAATCGCCGACCCGCTCGTGCATATCATTCGCAACAGCTGCGATCACGGGGTGGAACCTCCGGAAGAGCGGATCGCGCACGGCAAAGCGGAAATAGGCACCGTTACGTTGGAAGGTCGTCACGAAGGCGGCGAGGTCTGGATTATGATTCATGACGACGGACACGGATTGAACAGGGACCGGATCATCGCCAAAGCCATGGAGAAGGGCATGGTCGGCCCGGAAGTCAAAGACTGGTCGGACGAAAAGGTTTACCGGCTTATCTTCGAGGCCGGATTTTCGACAGCGGACAAGATCACCGATATTTCCGGTCGCGGCGTCGGCATGGACGTCGTCCGTAAAAACATCGAAAAGCTCAACGGTCGCATCGACATTCAAAGCGTCGAGGGCAAGGGTTCGACATTTATATTGCGCATCCCGTTGACCCTGGCGATTATTGACGCGATGCTTGTGCGCGTCGGCACGGCGAAGTACATGATCCCGACTCTGACGATTCTCGAAAGTCTCGTTCCGGTGGCGAAACAAGTGACCGTGACACCCGACGGCAAGGAAATATTGCGATTGCGCGACGAAATGATCCCGATCATCCGGTTGTACGACGTGTTCAAACAACAAGGTGACTCGGAGAGATTGAAAGACGGCATTTTGGTTGTCGCGGAGGAATCGGGACAGGCGTTCGCGATCTTCGTCGATGAGATTGTCGGCCAGCAGCAGGCGGTCATCAAGGGGCTGCCGGATTATATCGGTCGCGCGGAAGGCTTTTCCGGATGCACGATCCTCGGCGACGGCACGGTCAGTCTCATCATCGACGTGGGAACGATCAGCCAGATGCACGGAACATTCGCCGCTTCACCCTGTCACAAAGAGATGTACTGGGACGACGCGTTCAAGAATCAGGCTTCGGCCCCCGGACTTCAGGCTTCAGTCGAGTGTATCGAATGCGTCGAAACCAATCCCGAAGCCGGAAGTCTGAAGCCCGAAGCCCTTCTGGATAATATGAAGCCGGAAGACGTTTCCTGGGAAATGCTGGAAGCTGCGGTCGGCACCGTCGCAAAAGCGTGAGTTAGTGGCTAGTGGCTAGTGGCTAGTGGCTAGTATAATCAGCCCAAGTCTCTGGTCACCAGCCACTGGCTTCTAGTCACTAACCACTAGCCACTAGCCACTAAACATGAGCACAATACAATCCACCGACACCGGGATGTTGCACATCACCGACAAGGAATTTCAGGCGATTCGCGATTTGGTTTACGATCGTTTCGGCATCAATCTGACCGACGAAAAGAAAACAATGGTCGTCGGTCGGCTACAGAAGATATTGCGGACTCGCGGGTTCAATACGTTTCATGATTATTACTTGTATCTGGTCGAGGACAAGACAAACCAGGCGATCAGCGAACTGGCCAACCAGATCACGACGAATCACACGTTCTTTTGGCGCGAGGCGGAACATTTTACTTTTTTCATGAACACGATGCTTCCTGAGATTGTTCAACGCAAAAATCAGTCGAATACCAAGGATTTGCGTGTCTGGTGTGCGGCGGCGTCCAGCGGCGAGGAACCGTACAACATCATCATGTGCATGATGGAGTTCTTTCAAAACGATTACCGGCTCTGGGATGCGGGTTTGCTGGGGACGGACATTTCCGACAAGGCATTGAAAGCTGCAAAGGCCGGCGTTTACGAACCCTATCGCGTACAGACATTGCCCGATGTGTACAAGAAGAAATACTTTCACAAAGCCGGTGAGAACTGGGCGGTCAACGACAATGTGAAAAAAGAATTGACCTTGCGGCATTTCAACCTGATGAACAAGACGATGCCGTTCAAGAAACAATTCGACTGCATCTGGTGCCGAAACGTGATGATTTATTTCGACAACGAAACCAAAATGGAACTTGTTCGCAGGTTGTACGATCAAACGGTTCCGGGTGGATACCTCCTGATCGGTCACAGCGAAAGCATCGGTCGTGGAACAACGCCGTGGAAGTACATCTGCCCGGCGGTGTATCGGAAGGAGTAGTGGCTAGTGGCCAGTGGCCAGTGGCTAGTGGATGGTAACTAGCAACTGACTGCCGGCGTCCAGTCATTAATCCCTAATTACTAACCCCTGGCTGCTGGCCACTAGCCACTAATTAACCATGAGTAAAAGAACACGCGTATTGATCATCGACGATTCGATGCTCGTTCGGCAGATTTTGTCGCAGGGGTTGTCGGAAGACCCGGATATTGAAGTGGTGGCGACGGCCTGCGATCCTTACGCAGCGCGTGACGCAATCGCCGTGCATAAGCCGAACGTTTTGACACTGGACGTTGAAATGCCGAAGATGAACGGCGTCGAGTTTTTGCAGAAAATGATGCCGCAATGCCCGATTCCGGTTGTTATGGTCAGTAGTTTGACCGAACGGGGACAAAAGATCACGATGGACGCGCTCGAAGCAGGTGCGGTTGATTTCGTGGCCAAGCCGAAGGCGAACGTGGCGTCCGCATTGCCCATGATGATGACGGAACTGCGCGAAAAGGTCAAGACGGCCTCGACGGTCAACGTGTCGCGCTATTTGAATCGCGGCTATCGCCCGTCAACGACGCAACCCGTCAAACAGGAAAAAGGCGGCAAACGCATCACATCGCAACGGCTGATCGCTATTGGTGCATCGACCGGCGGAACGGAAGCACTCAAGGAAGTGTTGACGACGTTTACGCCCGACATGCCGGGCACGGTCGTCGTGCAACACATGCCGGCGGGCTTTACGAAGATGTTCGCCGAGCGTTTGAACGGGCTGTGCAGCGTCGCGGTCAAAGAGGCGGCTCAGGGCGACGTGGTTTGCGACGGCTGTGTTTACATTGCGGCGGGCGGTCATCAGATGGAAGTCACACGGTCGGGGCAAGGCTACACGCTTCGCATCTTCGACGGCCCGGAAATGTGTGGACACCGGCCTTCGGTCGAAGTGATGATGCAATCGGTCGCGAAATGCGCAGGCAGGAATGCGGTCGGAGCGATGCTGACCGGCATGGGCGGCGACGGAGCAATGGGCATGAAGGCCATGCGCGACGCAGGAGCGAGGTGTATTGCTCAGGACGAGGCGTCGTGCGTTGTGTTCGGGATGCCGCACAAGGCACTGGAAAGCGGCGGAGCGGAACGTGCCGTACCCTTGCGGGACATCACGCGAACGTTGAAAACACTGTTGGCGCGGTAGGGACGAGGGGCGAGATTCTCGTCCTTTTACCTCTTACCCATCACCCCTCACCCCTAACAACTCATGCTCACACAGAATCCGGCAAAGCTGACACTCGGCATCGGCGACATTGGCGCGACGGTCTCGGAAGGGGGCATCATCAAGACGATGGCTCTCGGTTCGTGTGTCGCGATCATGATCCTGGACCGCCGAACGCGGTGTATTGCCATGGATCACGTCGCGCTGCCGGAATCGTCGGTGTCCCCCGATCGCGCGAAGACCTTGCCCGGTTATTTCGCCGACACCGGCATCCCGGTGCTGCTAAGGGAGATACAAAGAGTGGCCGGCGGGATTTCGCGACCAACCGACCTGATCGTCAAGCTGGCGGGCGGAGCGAATGTCGCCGACCCGAACAATACGTTCAACATCGGCAAACGAAACGCATTGGCGATCAAAAAGATTTTGTGGCAGCATGGTATGGGAGCGATTGCCGAGGATTTGGGTAAAGATTTCAGCCGCACGGTGACAATGGAACGCGATTCGGGAAAAATCGTGCTTTCCTGCCCCGGCAAACCCGATTGGTTACTGTAGAAGATGGGGTATTTGACAACAGCCGGGAACGTAAGTGACCGGTTCACAAGACAAGAAACAATACCATTGGAACAACCGGTCACTTACGTTCCCGGCTGCTGTTTATTGAAGGAAAAGTCAGATGAGTAACAAAAAAATAGTCATAGCGGACGACTCGGCATTGGCAAGGATGTTCATCAGGCGTTGTCTGGAAATTGCCGGGCTTGGCGATTCGGAATTTTTCGAAGCCAACGATGGTGTGGAAGCGTTGCAACGGTTGAAGGAAATCAACGCCGACATGCTGGTCACCGACCTGACGATGCCCAACATGAACGGGGTCGAATTGCTCAGAAAAATATCGGCCAGCCCGCGATTGGCAGGCTTGCCCGTACTCGTCGTGACCAGTGCCGGCAATGAAGAGCAGCGTAAACAGCTTTTGGAACTCGGAGCAACGCGAATCCTTTCCAAACCGATCAGCCCGCCGATGCTCGTTGAAGCCATCGATGTGGTATTCGGTATCAGTCAGTCGTTTTGATCACACTTGAAGTTCTCAACCGTCAAAATATCAAGGAACATCTTATGCAACACGAAGAATACGGCCAACTGTTGATGGAAGCGATTCGCGAAACTCTGGAAACGATGGCGTTCGCGGAAATTGTCCCGTTTTCGATGAAAATCGGCGACAAGGAATTGATGAACCTTCAGGAATTGCATGTCGCAACGGCTCGTAACGCGGCGGCGGCCCAGGCATCGCCCTGGGACTGCGATTGGGGCGACGATTCGTCCGGTGACGCTACAGAGGAGGATGCCTGGGGTGCGACTCCGACCACGCGGCCACCGACTCCCGAAGCACTCGACGATTGGGGAACCTGTGCATCACCGGTTGCCGACATGCCGATTACCGACAAGATGTGGGACAATCCGTTGGACGCCTGGGTGGATAACGCTCCTCTCCCCATTCCCGAAGCTGTAGAAACCGGTCCGGCCAGCCATATTGATTTTGACAAACTTGCCGGCGAACAGGAAGATTGGTGCTGGGCCTGCCTCAAGGTCAACTCGCCGGAACTGGACAGTATCTGGTTCATTGTCTCAAAACAACTCGCTCAGGAACTTGCCCGCACCATGTACGCCGGCGATGATTATCAGCTCGACAACCCGGCCTTGCGGGACATCATTGCGGAATTGACCAATGTACTTGGTGGACGGCTGATGTTGCTCCTGGAAGAAATCGTCGGTAAATTCACGCTGGAAGTGCCTGTTACGGGAACCGAATATCCCGATTTGCCGGACAACACCAAATTTGAGACGGTGACATGCAAAGTCTTTGTGGATGGAGCTTACCCGGTCATCAGTGTGATGTGCTTCAAGGAAAAGAACATTGACTGCCCTGGAAATAACATTTGCATAGGAAGTCGATGATCAGTTTTTTTGATTCATCACGCCAAATATCAGAAAAACCAGAGTTTTAACAAACTCTCCATTTTCACTGCACTTTCCAAGAATTATATGAACAACTATCAAAAAGTTTTGCAAATTACGCTGTTTTCCATTGGAGCGATCTATTTCACGCTGCTTTGCTCAAAAAGCAAAGAAAGATATAAATAAAACGCCATTAATAACACCCGTATTTTACGTAACTTCCACATTGTAAA
>Ga0123353_10009983_pt1 | contig 13180 bp, 10 predicted proteins | sample TergutLab28metaG_3_FD_92763 | JGI IMG/M metagenome (GOLD analysis project Ga0123353, IMG submission 92763) | Labiotermes labralis P3 segment gut microbial communities from Petit-Saut dam, French Guiana - Lab288 P3 | ecosystem: Host-associated > Arthropoda: Insects > Digestive system > Gut ...
CGGTCATAACTCCGTAACCGTCCAAAATCGGACACATGTTTATATGAACTTTTTTGATCACAAAGGCCTAGGAAATCACCTCCTGCAGTTATGCCCTAAAGTCGTGAAACACCCTGTATGTCTTACACACCAGGAATAAAGTACTCAAAATTAGTGTCCTCACTTTAGATCATACCATTTCATTTAAAATGACTTTTTTGGACTTTTTGATCATGCTAAAAGGTAAAGGTAAATTTGCCTCCATGCCTAAGCATCACAGCCTAGGTAAATCTCCATACATGAGATGGAAGGTGGTGGTTAGTCTGAGGTTTTCAGGTGTGTCACACCCAGGGAAGGATGGGCTGGGTAAGCCCAGACTCACTTTACCATCTGAGCTATTCCATGCCACACAGGTTAGAAAGTTTTGTGTCTTCCTTATATTATGTACACTGTCTGTTCTTGTATAGGGGGCTCGAATCCTTCACTTTTGTTCATAATTGTGTATGCTTTATTTATCTGCTGTGTTTTTAGTCTTTACACACAATACTTATTCACATGTTATAGGGCAACAAAAAACATATGCAATATTATAATCTGAACGTATAATTAGTTGTTAGTAGAAATGAAAAGTGCAGTGGAGTTGTTTATTGTAATGTCATCAGAATTCCTGGCTAAAAGTTATCTGGTTATCACATGACATGGGCTTGAAGAGAGGGAACAGAAGACTTAGTGTAAAAAGAGGTTATCTTCAATTGCTTTGGCTTCATGCACATGTTTCTGTAAACCTCTCGGTATTTTGTTCTGCCGACCTTGGTGCTGTGCCACATTTCTGGCATCCTTCCATGAAATGGTTGACTCAAAAGAAATGATTGAGTAATCTGCCATCTGGAGGCCTTCCATCAGAGGATTTGTCGTTAGCTGAACCCTCTCCACAATGGTGTCAAGTATTTAGTGTGCACTGCCAGCTGTTAACAAGTCATTCTCAGTTAAGTCAGCAGTGGGACAGCTGAGAAGTTTCTGGTGCAAATTTGAGAATCCTTGTGGAACTTCACAGGCGAACTTGAGGGTGTTCATTGTTTGGTACTGCAGGTGGGGTAACTGCCAGCAGCCATAACTGTGAGAGCTTCTTTCAGCAGCCATTTACATGGAGTGCTGACCTTTGCATTTCCCCTGAACTTGTCTTCATTTTATCTTCATGTAAGAATTCATGGATTTATTTTCACCATAATAATGTCCAAACACAGAAATGCACATTCTTCTGTCCAGCTTATCCAACACTTCTACTCTCTCTACAAGTGATATAATTTTTGCCTCCATTGTACCCTAGGCTCTTCATCAGCAAATACGTCACACTTTCCAAATGTAACTGCAGCGTGAGGGCCAAACTTAGTTCTGAAGCTTCCGAAATACAGTCATTGAACATTCCATATTGCACAATGTCCAGGTGATTAGGAACACTGTGCAATATGGAATGTTCAATGACTGGGCTGTTGGGTGTTGCATTTTGTATGTGAGACCTTTGTGGAGTTTGACAGACATAAAAGTTACTTAAACCACTTGGAAGAACTGCATTTGTCATGCATGAAATATGAAGTTTTGTGGTGGTGAGGGTGTTTGTGTTGATCTTGTGGTTACGACACTGCGTAGGTCAGTACCGTGAAGATACTTGCATTATACTCCTTCACAGCACTGGCATCTACTTGTTAGATTTGAAGTTCTCACAGTGGTGTTGCTGTTGATTCAGATCTTGTTGGATGTGACACTGGCATTTGGTGAGCGATTGCTCATGTTGGAAAGGACAGTATTGCCTTAAACTTTAGGATCAGGCAGACTCTGCTTGAACTGTTTGGCTCTGAAGATAAGGGGTACTGTGGTCCTTTAAAATGTCAGGAACTATGCACCTTATGACACAGCAGTACCACCCAGGAAACTTTAATATGGTATTTGACATCCACCTATGAACCCAGAAGCATTCACTACAAGTCTGACTTTGGTTAGCTTCATTAAATAAGTATTCAAGCCATATGGCTGTAACATAATGAACCTGTTTATGCAGGAACCACTGGGGTGTAGTCCCAAGGCAGTGACCCAGACTGGCACACAGACAAGTCCTGAATGTGTTGCTTCCAGCATGAAGGGCCATTTCAGTATTGGGGCAAGTGGAAACAAGGAAGAGCGTTTATCTCCAAAGCTGGGACGCAAGGATCGGAGTGGCACGGGTAGCAAGGGTCGCAGCAGCAAGCGAGCAATGTCACCAGCACCATCGCAGCAGCCCAGCTGCAGCCGCGATCGTAGCTTTACACTCATAAAGGAGCCAGTAAAGGAAGCTATAAGCCCATCTATTGCTGAGAGTTTAAGAGCCATTTTTGCAGCATTTCTATGGCATGAAGGAGTTGTACATGATGCCATGGCATGTGCGTCTTTTCTCAAGTTCCATCCCAGTTTGCCTAAACAAGGGGCTCTCGTTGTGACTCGTCAGCCTGTGGGAAGTGCTGAGGGTGGGGGAGCAGCAGATACAAAGAGATCAGAATTAACAAAAGAACAGCGAGCACGTCAGAGGCACTCAGTTGAAGTTAGTACTGCAGGAAATTACCTTCACATTCAGCCATCAACACTAGAAACCCTGACAAGATCTGCAGCAAATGCTAACGCAAACCGGAACAGAGCCAAGAAGCAGCATGCAGAGGCTGTGATTAAGGAAGAAAGTGGAGGCAGTATGACAGCAACAGGAGATGCAGTTGGAAAATTGTCTTCTCTTCCTGAAACTTCCTTCCACACCATAACTGTACTACCTCCAGCACTTAAGTCCTTGGTTTACTTGTGGGAGGAACTGAGTACTAGCTGTCTGCAAGCCATTATGCAGCAAGTTCTGCCCAGTCCCACAGTGCCAACCAAATGTGCCAAGAAAATGCTGAGTGTGGACAAGGTAGTTGGTGCCATGAGCAGTAAGAACCTTCAGGATAGTAGGGAGCAGCGGGGAGCTATTGATAAGGAAATCAGCAGTAAGAAGGCTGGTCGCAAGAAAAAAGAATGGAAGCCCATGGGACGAGCCAACCTGCTAGGGGACGTGGTTGGTGGGTTAGCAGGTGCTGCTGCAATGTTAGGAGGAGGAATGGGAGCAATAGAGAGAGAAACAGTGTGTGAGTTGTGTGGGAATATGTACCCACACCCAGTCACGTATCACATGCGTCAGGCCCATCCCGGCTGTGGAGGTCATGCAGGAGGAAAGGGGTACAACAGTGGCGGTAACTTCTGTGTGGGCTGGGCTGGGAACTGTGGAGATGGAGGTGTTGGGGGGAGTTCCTGGTATCTTGTGTGTGACACATGCCGAGAGAAGTATCTTCGGTCCAAGAAGCAGGTTGGCGCATCTGGGAGAGATAAGTCTGGCAGCAGCAAGAAGAGCAACCTAGGGAGGAAGAAGTCAGCTGGTCCTGGCACATCTTCAGCATCCAGAATGCTCTCTCCAACTACTAGCACAGCTCCATTGGAGACACACATAATTATGAGAAACAATGCAATGTTCCTTCTGGACCTAGCTAGTGCTGGAGGCTCAGTGTTTCCTCCTCACCAGCAGAGGCGTATCTCCATCAACAACATGCCATCAGTCTCAGAAAATTACAGTCCACCAGATCCTCCTGGACCCTTTCCACCATCAGGTCCATTTCAGTGTCTGCAGGCACTTGGTGTTCACCCCTCGCAGGAAATGCATGAAGACCAGCAGTTCCTTGAGGAGACATACAGGAGGCAGACAGCACAACAAAGTCTGATGGAAGCAACTTACAACGGGAACATTCACGTTTATAGTTCGTCAGGATTAAGGGTATGTGTGCAGGCTGTTAAGTAATTAAGTTAATTTATGAATAGTTGATAGTTAATAATTCTTATCATTCTGTATATCTACCTGCTTGCTTTTTTACTTTAAAATGTAATTAGCAACAGCTCTTTAGTTACAGTTTTCTGTCACACATGCAGTAGAGTCTTGAAGTTTGTTATTAATTGGGGCTGATAAAACCATAACAAACATCAGAATCCATTTTGAGTGTAAAATCCTGTTTGGTTCCAAGAACTTATGAAATGCATATAATAAAAGTATAAAATAACCTCCAACTTAAAAGCATCAAATTTCAGTTTTTTTTAATAAAATACAGGCACTTTTCGAAAGCATAAAATACATTATATGCTTGAATGAGACCTCATCCCATAAAGCATGAAAGTAAGCAACCATATTTAATGAAAGGCAGAGCTTGACTGAGCTGACATTGATCTGCGCAACAGCAGAGTGGGAGAAGCTGATTCACTGAACATGTGGTAACATCCTAATTTACCGGAACCAATTATGAAAGGTTGAAACAATGATATTAAGGTGAATGATCATGAAAGGTTGAAATCTGAAAATTTAAGTTGATGAACAAAACAACTTTAGTCAGGATTAATCAAGAAAGTACATAATTTCGTGGTACATAAAGTCTTCTTGCCTTAGTAGTTAAAAAGTCTGATTTTATGGAAGAAGAAATTTTTTCAATGAGGAGAAAGCTCCACCATTGGTTCCAGTCTTAACCCATTCTCTTCACCATTGGAGAAATTGTGCAAAATCTTTTCCAAGCCGAAGACTCTTTGTGACACATCATCTTCCCCAAGCTGAGAACACACGTTGGCATGGGTTCATTGCGGAATTCAAGATACTGTGTGTCATTAGTTATTTCATATATTAGTCATCAGCTACCATTGGTTTGTATTTATCAAAGTTTTGCTGCATATAATTTTTCATTCTAGCCAGCTACATATAATTGCTGTGTTTGTCATCACAGGTGGTTAGTGAAGTTACAAAGTTCTGTCTGTGCACACCACTAGCACTTATAGTGGGAGTAGAGGTATAGCTCCATTCACTTCTAACCTTGGCATTAGGTGAAGGTTAATGGTTGGCTTCATGCTCTGGCTGCTTCATCGCTGGGAAAATAAACCCTGGTATCTATTGAAAAGGGGCTGGATAGACTCCATAGCCAGTCTGGGGTTTGGAGGTGAGAAGTTTCTCTTGCCTAAGCCAGGAATTGTACTCCAGATCATTCAGTGCATAGCCTAATATAAGATATAATTTTAAAATTTAAATTTTTTTTCCCTCTGAAGCATAATGAAGTCAGTATATTGTAAATTGTTTGTATAAAGTGTTTTGTCACTCTTCTTATCTGTTCAGCCAATGTCAGAGGGCCCTTTGAGTGACAATGAGAGTGAAGGAAGCAGAGGTCGCACATTTCATCGTTCCATCTCAATGGGCACTAATGGTGCACCATGGAGCAGAAGAGAGGGTGATGGGCGTGTCATCATGATGCGAAAACGGAACAACAGCAGTGGGGAAACGGCCAATGGTAAGTCATTGTGCTGCTGTGTGGAGCAGGTAGAAATGTCATTTTATTTTTCTGAAGTTTATGCTTTTTGAAATAGCTTTTGAATATGTAAATCAGAAAAAGAGGATGCTGAACTGTGCCATTCTGTCATTCTCTGTCACGTAGCAGGAATACAGTGACGTGGTTGAAACTCTGTAGCGTATTTCTTGAGTGTTAAGTTGGCAACTGACATCTCAAATACCACTCTAAATTAAATTCTAAATCAAGGTTCAGGAGCTTATTTCTGCAGATTTTATTTTGTAAATGTGTGTCTGTGGATCATTAGTTCTTTTGTGGTCAGCTGGTAATAGTTTAGCTTAGTTCTTTCACACACTTAATCAGAAATATTTAGCAGCCAGAACTCTTACATTTGTATCAAGGTAAGGTGGTTCTGTCTGAGTGCTGTCACGGTGTTCTGTTGTCCTGCTCTAACCACCCACTCATTACTCCAGTAGCAAAAGAATTGTTACAGTACCTGGGGCAACAAACTGTGGTGTATGAAATTCGCCATTTGCCCATAGAGATCTTGTTGCCTCATCTCTTGTGTGAATGGTGTGTAAACTTGGCTAAGAGTAGTCCATGCCTGTCTTAACACATGTCAACTTCCTGTCTGGGAACTTGCCTTCCTGGCGTCCAACGTTTTATGTATGTATTGCAATCAGATAGTTTCTGGACTTATTTCTCCACAATAATACTTACCTTCTAATCACTGTTGAACCCCTCAAAGTAGTCTCCTTTTTATCCTGTACACTTAGTATAGTAATTGTGCTACACTTTGAAGCATTTCACGAAGTGCATTGTTCAAAACCCAGCAGTCACATCCTGTGATTTTACTTCTTTCATCATGATATAATTAAATCTCCTTCCCTTGAATGCCATCTTGATCTATAGGAAAAGAAATACGTCACATCCCGCTAAAATTAATGTGTAGGGCCGGTGTGGAGGAACTTTCCATCTGTTTTTAGCAAGAAATTCATGTGCAGCCAAAGCAGAGTGAGCAGATGCATTGTCATGGTGGAGAAAACATTCACCTGAACTTCACTTCTCAGGTTGTTTGTCTGTCATATTCCTCTGGACTTATCCAAATGAAATTCCCAAGATATTAGCAGCTGCACAGATAGTGATAATTCTGTTTTCAAGGATAAATTCCTGTACTCATTCCACATTGTCTTCTGTGTCCAAAGATATGTTCCTTCCAGGCCTACAGCTAGACTGCAAACACAGTGGGGGTTCGGGATAGCGTAGTCGCCATAGCAACTTGCTGTGGGCTGGACGGTCTGGGTATCGAATCCCACTGGGGAGTGGGATTTTCAACACCTGTCCAGACCAGCCTGGGGCCCACCCAGCCTCCTATACAATGGGTACTGGGTCTTTCCCAGAGGTAAAGCGGCTGGGGCGTGGCGTTGACCACCGGCTGGGGCGTGGCGTTGACCACCCACCCCCATCTAGCACCTAGGTTAAAGAAAGAGTAGAGCTATACCTCTACTCCCCCTCTGGGCCTTCATGTCCTGTTCTAGGGTGAATTCTACTTTTACTTTACCTTTATGTATGTATGTAGGTGTGTGTGTGTGTATGTGTATGTGCGCGCCCATGCCTAAGTGTAAAAAGTGCATTTTTCAGGACCACAAAATGAGCATTTTGATTATGTAATATGCTGTGTAACACTAGCAGTCATTTTGCATATACATGCACTTTTGAGAATGAACAAGAATATATATCACACTAGTCAGCTTTGTGGGTGATATCGTGAGGCACCACCTGTCCAAACTCTAGCCAAAGGTCTCAGGCATATGCCACAAGACCTAGCATAGCTTCTGGACTGCTTGCAGACAAAAGTGTTTTCAGAAGTGGAATACACTACAGCGCTCTAACCAGTGCACTGGCAATTTGTTATAATACTCTAACTAGAATGATATCTTATTCTGTGTGTGTGAATGTCTTAGATTTCTATCATTCACTGATCATGCTGTATGCCAATTGGAACTGTGATTTTTTTTTATGGATCACTTTCATGATATTGTCTTCACAGAGCTCACTTCTGATCAGCTTGTTTGTCTATGATATTTTCTAATTCCTAACTACCATCCACCCACCTGCACCCGCCTGGCTATGGGCCTGGTTCCTTCACTCAGTCAATAGTGTCATATGTTTTGCTTCTTGATGGGCATCCTGAATGTTTGGCATCAACAGTAGAGGCGCAACATCACTTTTGAACGGGTTGTGGGGGGAGGTAAAACATGTGTCTTTCACATTGATCTGTAAAAGCTACTTCAGATATTTCAAAAGTTTTTACAGCACTTGTCTCCAATTTAAAGCAAAGCTGTTCTGTTCTTGTAAGTTCAGCTGTTTTCTAGGTACAAGAAATTGCAAATGGAATGATACATACTTATTTATAGGAAGACATTCTTAGTAATTTATAATTTATTTTAGTGACATAAAACTTGTTTAGAATGAAATGTCAGAAATATCCTCTTCACATAGCTAGTTGTTATTGATAGACTGATAGAATGACAGTGAACCAGTGCCCATATGCTTGCTGTAGTGAGCCATAATTGGGTTAAACACTGCATTCAGAACACAGTAGTCATTTCTGTATTGACTGTTCTTTAATTTTGGGTTAGGTTAGACATCCAGATGTCATACACGAACTGTGTGACTTCTTTGATATTAGCTGTAGCTTTGTCAACTGTGGACTTGCATATTGTTATGTGGTGCAAATTTTGGTTCTCATTTTTGCTGCAAGAGTTCAGCATAAATGGATATGCCAAAAAATCTAAGTAAGTATGTAATATAAATGAACATGAAGAGCTCAGGGTATTGTAAATGTGCAAAGGAAGTATTTTTTTTCCTGTTTGGGTGATTGATATATATATATATATATACATTTATTTTAAGAGTATTGTTTTCAGAATTTTGATGTTACATTGATTTTGTTATGTTGCAGATGGTGGCTCTTCACTGCTCTGTTACCCTTCAGCTGCACTTCAGAAGTTGGTTCCTTGCATGGATCAATCTGCCATTGTGTCGGAACAGTTTAAGGGCTGTGTGTTGGACATTCTGAATCGTCCTGTCATGAGTTTTCTGTTGCAGCAGCATAACTTGGAGGCTCTGCAGTTGGCCATGAGACAGGCTTTGCGAAAAGCTGCTTGTCGGGTTTATGCAATGCAGGTAAAATGTTTGAAGACTCTTACATGCTACTGGGGGGGGGGAGTGGCATATAGTGGAGTCTTAATTATCCAACCTTAATGTATCTGAAATGTAATGTCACCAGAATGCTGTGTCATGTTAATCAACACGAGTTGTACCTGCGCAAATAATTCACATATGAGAAGGGGTGGGGGCAGTTTAACAAAAATTTATGTACATTTTTGAAACTTTAAAGTGCTTCTTGATTTAAAATGTTTGAAAGTCTATCATTTTCTGTAAGTTGTTGATGCTTTTCAAATAATTGCACCAATGACATTGCCAATTGAAGAGGCTCGGGAAAATCCCACATAGAGCTGGCCATGGGAAAGAACAGCCGATGGTTGATATGTTCCAACATATTTAAGCTTCTGCCTGTGAAAATTATTGATTGTCATAGCAAAGCTGATTTTAATTAGATTTTGTCTTCTGCAAAATTTAAGGGAAGTGGTGGAATCTGATGGAAATAATTGAATCCTGGGTGTAAGAATAGTTTTCTAGAGCCAATAACTTCCCCTACTCTGCAGTGCTCATGGAAGCCTCTTCTGATCAGCTCTGTTCCATTGACTAATTCTTCACTGGCATTTAAATTTCATATCAGCATGCAAGTAGCGTTAATTTTCGGATTTAGTCTGTGTGGTGGTAAATTTGAGTAAATTGAAGGAGAAATGACAGGCAACTGGTGATTTACAGCCCATTCATTGACAAAGTATGCGCGTGCACACACTTCCCAACTCTTTCTATCCGTCTGTCTCCTGCTGTCTTCACTTCACTTCATCTCTTTATAGCGATGCATGTAGTGATTTTGTAACCATAATATATGAGAGCTTTCTGTAATGCAGAAGTAACAAAAATGTTGTTTAGTGAGGGTAGGTCTGGTCGTTGGTGAAATGTGTTGATCATGTATTGGGTACTGTCAGCTGGTTACAGTACAGTGTTGTCACCAAAATGTGTCTGAATCCACTGGAAGCCAGAAAGTATCATAAACACAGGAAGATGACTGGATTAAGTAAAGCATTTGGAAATGCATAACAAGAAACATATGCAGTAGACTCAAACTTCATGAACCTCGATGTGCAGGATTATGACCTTTCAATGATCACCCATTTTAATGCTGTTATTTTGATCTTTCTTGACTGGTTCCATTGAATCAGGATGAGGTTATGTGGCTGGTGAGCTGGCTTCCCCCCTCTCCACTGCTGTTGTGCACATCACTGTCACCTCAGTCAAGCTGTGTCTTCTGTTAAATGAGGTTAACTGTTTTTGTGTTGTATGGAATGACAAGTTATTTAATGTATTTTGTGTTTCCAAAAGGTTTTGTGTTTCATTTCATTAAAAATAAATGTTTATGCTTCTTTAGGTTTTTTATATTTTTATTGCTGGTGTTTTGTAAGAACATGCAAAAAACTAGGCATATTGTATTGGTAATGTATTGTGGTGTTGGTGAAAGTGTTACCAGTCTCCATTCTTTTATGAATGCTGAGGTCCTACCATACTTCAAAACACTGACCGAAATCTGTAACTGCACACCAGATGTATAACATTGAAACTTCTATGAACTGTAGTTTAAGATTTGATGGATATGCTACATAAACCACGCTTGTTTTTTTGTAGTCCTATTTTGATATCTTACCACTAGTTGCATATGTGTCTGGATATGATTGGGTTTGCAGGTTATCTAGCTTTGAATTTTGACAGGTCAGCACTTAACACTTTTAATGATTTTGCAGACTAATCAATACATAAATTTGGTGGATGTGCAAAGCTTGCAAGTCTTGAGGTTTTGACAGTGGTGGTGCTGAAGATTTAAGTCTTCTGGGATGTGCTGCTGTGTCATTGAGTGTGTGTGTTCCCATTTTATTTATGTTGTTCATACCATGCATGTTCTGACAGGCAATGTATCATCCAACAAATACACTCCATGATACACCATTATGACATACATCAACTTCTACATGGTGTCAAAACTTGTAGCAGGATGCCAAAACATGTAACAGTTGATGTTTGTCATAAATGGTTTACCATGGAGTGTGTGTATTGGATGATATATTGAGCCTGTTCCTAATGTTTTAGAGAATCATAATGCCATCATGTTCCAGCTACAGTTGTAGTGTTCAACCCTGAAAGTGCTGTCACTACTTTGATGTGCCAAGAACTACACACCCAACAACACATTGTCACATCTTTAAATTTGAAAAATGTGTGTGGTAAAAAAGTAAGCTTTGGGTGCTCCTCATGTTAAGTAAAGTTATACTTTTCTCTTGATTAGGCTCTAAATTGGCTTCTTAGAAGTGTCACTCAGCCTGCTTGCCTTCATGATCTACTGTGGTGGTTTGTAGCTGCTCTCATGCCACCTCCTCCTGATCCTGATACTGATGGTGAGGAGGGCAACAACAAAACTGATAAGAAGGATGAACATGTGAGTGGGAGAGGATCTCATGATAACTATCCTCAAGTAATATTGTTTGGATTGGTCTGTAACTGACAGTGCATGGCTGTCAGAGATTTGCATTCCAGCACAATTATGCTTACACTTGACACATTACAGCATGAAAAATTTTTAGCACATTAAAATATTGAGCCATTTGTGCCCACTTGACTAAAAAAGAATGTTATTATCCTAATGAGCATTGTTCTGAAATAATTACTTACAGTCTGGCTGTACTGCATTGTTGTTATGTGTTGTGATATACAAGGTTTTGCCAGTGTTGCTGAATATTTAGGTCTTACGGAGTATGACACTGCCATTGGGCGTGCAGTTCCCAACATTTCACATGCACTACACTCCTTCAACGTATTTAAAGATGCACACCCAGTGGCCTAGGATCACATCCCAGAAGACTGCCTCGCAAGATTACTGTCACTTGGGATGTGATGGCACATAGATTGTTAGCTAGATAGAAGTGTACAATTGTAACCTGATTGTGGAGGTAGTTGGTTGTTGCAAAATATTGGTACCCTTCTGTCCAACTACATGGTGTTACATAGCAGAAGACAATAGTCTTTGGAAAACTGCAGGTTATCCTTCTACAGAATATCATATCACAGTCTCAACTACTTTGTATAACTCCAACTTACATGCATTGTTTTGTGCAGTTAAACACAATAAATATATTTCACATTTTAAGGCACTGAGTTTTTACAGCACAGTTTAAGCAGTTTCTGTCATTTCTGTCACACTGCACACTATAATTTAGCAAGTGCCTTTTAACTCTACTTGTGACACAGAAGAACAGAAACATGAGTGTATGATTGACACTGCTGTTTTTCCAATTATCAGGCATGTGCCAAAGAGAGGCTGTAGTGACTGCTGAAATAAGTGTGATTTTTGCCAAAATGGTCTGCAGCCATATTGTATCTCTGAATTTTAGGCTGAGCCATCAAGCTTGGTTTAAGGTAAAAATTTCAAATACACAGTGTTTCTGTACCGTTCACAGGATTTGCATGGTGTGTGTGAGCACCCACTAAGTGGCATTAGTATTGCTGGCGAGGCTGTTCATCCTCTGCCCTCCACATTCCATACTCTACTGCAGACAATAGCAGATCTCATGCTTTTGCTTCCTATGGGATCTGCACTTCAGCAGATGGCCATCAGATGCTGGGGACTTCGCTTTACTCAGTCTGATCACATGTTCCTACACAGGTCAGTACCTGCTAAAACCATCATAATTACCTGTACTTGTCTTTGAAAGGAATAAACGCAGGAGTTCCACTAAAATGTGGCCCAATGTAAGGGGAAGGTCTTGTTTAACGCACTTCATTTCCGGATCCCAACTTAAGTCCATAAAATACTCCTACCATGGATTCCAATATACACATATATTGCATAAGCGGTGTGATATAATCACACCGCTTATGTAGTTTCCTCTTCTACAGCATTGGCTTTTGTTACCAACATGAGTGGGAAAAAAGATTTTCATCAACTAGTGCAATCCAAAAAATTGATGAAAGACAGTCTGTGTTGAAGAGAGAGTAGATGTATCATGCCAACTTGAAAAGGTGAATGATTGATGACATATGGCATAATGTTAGATAAGCTCATATTAGCACTTGTACAATTCGTGATAATGCTGATAGTATTACAGAAAGTGCTAAGTCGGGAACTAAAGTGTTTGTGTGGCAAGACTACCAACATTCTGTCAGAAGGAACTTTACCAAACACAAAAACTTACATTTTTTTGCATTAGAAATAAATAAATAAATATACTGTACAAAAATGTATATATACTGTACATACAGTACATACATACTCTACAGGTCCATATGTCCACTAATGGTATAGTCATACACTACACAGGGTGAGGCTGTCAGTCCCCTAGCCTCCAGGATATGCACTGTTTTAAATTGGAATTTTGTGTTCGATTTATGTGATTTTGATTTGCGCAGTATATTTGAGGAACATAACCCTGGCATGAACCAGACTTGACTGTATTCACTTACTTATTTCAGATTATTTGATCCATTTTGAATGTTTAACCTTTAGACGCCTAACGTCAACTATAGTTGATGTACCGCACCGCTAACCTCCAAAGTTGCATTTTATATATTTATTCAACAAATATAGGTACCGAATATTTTAAACATGGTGTATACTCTCCGTTTTTTTCCTCTTCAAAATGCAGTTTGTTTCATAATTC
>Ga0123353_10009984_pt1 | contig 13180 bp, 6 predicted proteins | sample TergutLab28metaG_3_FD_92763 | JGI IMG/M metagenome (GOLD analysis project Ga0123353, IMG submission 92763) | Labiotermes labralis P3 segment gut microbial communities from Petit-Saut dam, French Guiana - Lab288 P3 | ecosystem: Host-associated > Arthropoda: Insects > Digestive system > Gut ...
TGTTAATTTTCTCGAAAGACACTTAAAAATCAAAGCTAAAAACGCACGATAAATAAGTATAAAACCGAGAAAGTGAATTACAAAAAGTCAAATAAAGTGGTAAAATGAACTCTCAAATATCGAGATAAAAAAGAGTGTTATTTTTCAGGATATTGTAGGTGGAAACAGGATTGCTTTGTAGCTTTATTTTAGAAGTTTATAGCATTTATTGTGGTTATTTTTATGTTATTTATTTTTTCTATTAATAATTGCGTCCGAATTGAATATTTTAAGTGTTATAACGTTCGGATAAAAGCAAAACCTCTCGCAGGTTACGAATTCGATAGGTGGGAGATTAATTGTAAAAATTATTATGATGTTAAAATGAATATTGATGTAACGATGGCCGATTGTGATGAAAATATTTCAATCGTCCTTTACGTTAATAAAGTTAAAAATCCGATGATACAATTATAAAGTTTTATTGCTGTGCGTTGTGTTATGCTAATTTGTCAGCTTTATTACGAGCTCCGAAATAGATTCCATTGAATTCGGCGATACAATAACTTTAAATCGCGTTGAAGAAATTCAGATATATCATATTATTTTGAAAAGAGATGAAAATTGTTAAATTAATATAAAAAGCGTACCAATTAAAAAGCAAGCATATATTTTGTGCAATACCTACAAAAAAGAACTCTTTAGTTCGGAAATCGAGCCATTTTAAGAGAGCATCATATGATAAATGAATTATCCGGCTTTATTATTAAATTATCAGGATAATAACTAACGTACTAATGGGTTAAGTTGGATTCTTATACGAAATTAATATACCATTAACATTCACTTGTATTCATGTTGGTTTGAAATAAAGAATGTTGGTTGAAAAAAATTCGAGCCCACGTAAAACGCAGGCTCAATCAGGGTTTCCAAACACGCCGTAAGAGATTCGAACTCCCGACCTCTTGGTTCGTAGCCAAGCACTCTATCCAGCTGAGCTAACGGCGCATGATGGATAATTGACAATTGACAATTGACAATGTACAATTATTAACTTTAAAAGGCTCGAAATACATTTTACCATATCAAAAACACTTTGTCAATACCTTTACAACATTAAAATTATATGCTATAATTAAGATATGAAAAAAATTCTATGGCTGCAAACAGGAGGAACCATAAACTGCCGCAAAACCGATGCCGGACTGGCGCCTGCCGCAGAAGCGGAAACAGCTGTAAGCGTTAGCGGTGTATCTTATGACAGCGAGGCGATTTTCAGCCTTGACAGTTCAAATATTACGCCCGGGCATTGGCAAATGCTGGCGGAAAAAGTTTTTAACGCAGGCGGGGTTTATGACGGTTTTGTTATAACTCACGGAACCGACACGCTCGAGTACAGCGCGGCTGCGTTGTCATTGATGCTGTATGATTTTATGAAGCCCGTGATATTTACCGGTGCGATGTTGCCTCCGCACGAATCGGACAGCGACGCAAGGCTTAATCTCACAGCGGCGTTTGAAGCGGCGCGGGACTTAAAAAGCGGTGTTTACGTTGCATTCGCGGGGAAGCTGATTCATGGAATTTCCTGCGCAAAAGTGCATACAAAGGAAAAAGATGCTTTTATTGATACAGGTATATACGGGCCTGTAACAGAGCTGACCGCTGTAAAGCGGCGTATTGCTGGTGCAGGCTCTGTGCCTCTTTGTGAAAAGGTATTCGTTATAAAAATTACGCCGAATATGAACGGCGATATCGCTTCATTTATACTTGAAAAAGGTTACAGGGGCGTGGTTTGCGAGGGGTTCGGCTTGGGCGGGATTCCGTACGGGCTGCTCGAAAGGCTCGGCGGGCTGGTGAAAAGCGGCGTACGGGTCGTCGTCGTGTCGCAGTGCCTGTACGGCGGCGCGGATTTGAACGTATACGCCGCGCACAGAAAGGCGCAGGAGTTCGGGCTTGAAGCGTGGAACATGACGGGCGCGGCGGCGCTCGTAAGATTAATGATAGAATTAGGGGGAGAGCATCATGAAAATTAGACTGGGAATATCGGTAATAACAGCAATCGCAGTAATACTTTCGCTGGTTACGTTTGCCGTGCCTGCGGGAGCAAGCACGACCTGGAATTTCGGCGGAGGCAATCCACTCGAAAGAAGAGAAACAATAAGCGGCTGGGACTTCGAGTACTGGAGCGACGGCGGCACGGCGACCATGATTGTCAATAACGACGGTACGTTTTCCGGCACATGGAACGGTACGCCGAACAGAAATATTCTGATGCGTTCGGGCAAAAAATTCGGCACGCCGCAGGGCGTAACGAAAACCCATGAGGAAATCGGTGAAATCACCATGACGTTTGACGCCGCGCACACGCCTCTCAATGTCAATTCCATGCTCTGCGTTTACGGCTGGACCGCACGCAATACGATGGAGTACTATATAATAGAGAGCTGGGGAAATTACGCAAAGGGCAGGCAAAGCCCGCAGGCAGAATTAAAAGCTACATACACTATCCCCGGTGAGGGGACTTATGAACTTTATGTATCTCACGAGAGGGTAAATCAGCCCTCTATATTCAGCAATAACGACACTTTCCCGCAGTATATGGCAATACGCACCGAAAAACGCACAAGCGGCGAAATCTCCGTTTCCGAGCACTTCCGGCAGTGGGAGGCGGCAGGGCTCACGCACATGGGCGGCGCGCTGTACGAGGTTTCGTTCTGCGTAGAGGCGTGGGGCAGCGCGGGGAGCGCCGCTGTGAACAGCCTTACGCTTGATATAGGCGAATACAAGAAACCTCCGATAAAACCGCCTGCCGATGCCGAGGATATTATTATACCCGCAAGTGATTTTAAACCAAGTACCTCTATCGGCACGGGCACTGTCAATACCGACAATGATACTGTAACCGTGACCTACGGAAACCAAGCTTACGGCAATGTCTACACTTACTTTGACGTAACGTTCCCGGGCGGAATAAACATTTCCGATTATAAAAACCTGTCACTTAACTTTCAATTTCTGGCGGGCGATTTAGGTGACCAAAAACGCTTGTTCCTGCTCGCGGGGACTCCCGCAGACCTTACAGGCTCGAAAGATGATAGCGACATAGGCGCATGGAATGTGGATAATCCGACTTTAGCAATCGCGGATTTTAAAATAGTAGACACTTTGGCGCCGACAGAATACGGATTTACATTTAATTTTAATCCCGCCCGTATTCAGCAGCTTAAAGGACTGACGACCATAAGGTTTGCCGTATATATTCCCGCGGCGGCGACCGGCAACGACGGCGGCACGGGCGCTGCGACCAAGTATGCAATCTCGGACATTGTGCTTAGGGCGTTTACCGATGAGTGTGATGTTTGTACACCGAGCGCAGCCGACTGTACGGTTTGCAAGGATTGCGGTAAGCTTTTAGAAGACGCAGAACATGAACAGAATCCGGATAACTGCAGGAAATGCGTGAACTGCAATTACACTTTCTCGAATGAGCTGTGCGGGGTTTGTTCTTTCTGTACCTGCGAACATGAAACATTTGCATGGGTAAAAAATAAATGTGAGATTTCTTGGGCTTGCACGATTTGCGCCGTAAGTAAATGGGATTGGTGGATTTGCAGTCGGGGAGATATTCAAGAGGGCTGCGTGATTAAATACGAATGCGTAATTAAAGAAGGCTGCGGAGTAGCAGGTGAATATAAATCCTGCCTCAGCAGCACTATTAACTGGAGCGGCTTAAACGGCACCTGTACCCTTTGCGGGGATAAGCGTACTCGCGCCTGTTGGAATATTGATGAAGAATGTATAATTCTCGCTTGGAGCGGAGATGATTGTGAGGATACCGGAGAGTGCACTGTCTGCGGGCATACTTCATGGAAAGGTCATGATTGGGAATATACAACAATCGGATGCGAGGAACATACCGAGTGTAAATTGTGCGGGCAAGAAGATTCATGGCTTGCTTGCACCGATGTTGAATGGAATTGGGAAAAGCAATTTGGCGTCTGCATTGGCAGGGGTACTTGCAATGATTGTAACGAAGAGCTATTCGGTACCTGTTGGCATAGAGATACTATAAATCAAAATAAAGATACTAATACAACTACAACTTCCTGCACTGCCTGTGAGCATGTTTGGAATAAGTATATTATTGTGCCTGTGACACCGCCCGTAACCCCTCCCGCTAAGAAACCGAGCGGCGGAGGCGGAAGCAGCACTCCGAGTACTGAAACTCCGGCACCTCCCGCAAACATAGTCCAAGTCGGCGGGGCTTCTGTGCCGCCGAACTTCGCGATACCTGCGGCTGCGGTCAATAACATTGCAAGCGGGCTGCCGTTTGCGCGGGTGAGAATTACCGCAGCAGGCAATCTACGCGTGAGCTTCAGCGCGGACACCGCAGGGCAGAATGCAATTCTCATGAAGCTAAACGCAGACGGCGAGTTGGAAGTCGTTTCCGCCGCGGCAATCCGCGCAGACGGAAATGCGAGCTTTAATATTACGCAGACAGGCGATTATATCGTTTTAGTGCGGAAAACCGGCGACATAACCGGCACGGGAACGGTCGAAACTGCCGACGCGCTGGCGCTGCTGCGGCATATTGCGGGGATTTCCCAGCTTAATGCTGTTCAGCTGCTGGCGGCTAACGGAAAAACCGGCAGTAAAACTACTGCCGACGCCTTAAATATTTTAAAAACAATTGCGGGACTGACGGACAATTGACAATTGACAATTGACAATTGACAAATATTAAAAAAACCTGTCATGGACAGGTTTTTTTAATTATAATTTCGAGTTCTGAAAGCCGCGCTTCGCTTGCTGCGCCGAGATAGAATTTAATCTTCGGCTCCGTTCCCGACGGACGCACGGCAAGCCAGCTGCCGTCAGCAAACAGCAGCTTCACGACGTCGGACTTCGGCAGCCCGCGCAAACCCGTGAGATAATCCTCGACTTCCGCGCCCTTGTAAGCGCGGAAGTTTTGCATAATCGCGCCCATTTTTTCCATGCCGTCCGCGCCGTCGAGCGCCACGGAAATAAGCTTCTCGGCAGCGTAGCCGCAGCGTGTGTGCAAATCGGCTAAAGCGCAGTGCAAAGTCATGCCGCGCAGCTTGTAGAACAGTGCCATCTCGCAGATTAGCACAGCCGCGATTACCGCGTCCTTGTCGCGCACGAAGCCGCCCGCAAGATAGCCGTAGCTCTCCTCGAAGCCGAACAAAAACGAATACTTTTTATTCTTCTCCCACTCGCCGATTTTCTCGCCGATGTACTTGAATCCGGTGAGCGTTTCAACAAGCGTGACGCCGCTCTGCATGCAGATTCTGCGGACAAGCTCGGTAGTTACGATTGTTTTTATAACTGCCGGATTTTTGGGTAAGCTTCCGGCTTCTTTTTTTGCGGTGATTAGATAATCCGAGAGCAGCGCCCCGATTTGATTCCCCGTAAGCGCTTTAAATCCGTTTGTTTTATCCCGCGCCTGCACGCCGATTCTGTCGCAGTCGGGGTCGGTGGCGAGGATTATATCCTGTTTGCTTGCCTGCTGAAGCGCGAGCCTGAAAGTTTCGGGCTCCTCGGGGTTCGGATACGGTACGGTAGGGAAGTCGCCGTCGGGCAGCTCCTGCTCCTTTACGACAGTGAGGTCCGTAAAACCGAGCTCGCAGAGTACCCGCCGTACCGGAACATTGCCCGAACCGTGCAAAGGCGTGTAAAGTATGCCGAGCTTCGCGGCGCTTTCTGCAATAAGCCTGTCGCGGGTGACAAGCGATTTAACTTTTTCATAATATGAGCAGTCTACGTCGTCCAAATCAAGGAAAAGCCCGTTATCCCGCGCAAAATCAAGCGGCATGTGCGAGCGCTCGGAAAGTATGTCGTAGCTGTTGATATGTGTTGAAATGCGTGCTGCCGCCTCGTCGGTTATCTGTCCGCCGTCCGCGCCGTATACCTTGTAGCCGTTGTATTCGCGCGGGTTGTGTGAGGCGGTGATGCAGATGCCGCCGAAAGCGCGTTTCTCGCGTACTGCGAAGGAAAGCATCGGCGTCGGGCGGGGAGAGGTAAACATGAAGACTTTAATTCCGTTCGCGCACAGTGTTTCCGCTGCAAACTCGGCGAATTCCCGCGACATATTGCGCGTGTCGCAGGCTATGCAAACCGACTTCGCCTTGCTGCCTACTTCTTTTGAATAATCTGCGAGCCCCTGTGTTGCGCGGCGGATTACAAGCTCGTTCATACGGTTCGTGCCTGCACCGATAATTCCGCGAAGCCCCCCCGTTCCAAACGATAGATGCTTCCAGAAGCGGGCTTCTATTTCCGGTTCATCGTTTACAATGCCGCACAGCTCTTCATTGAACAAGCCGCTTTTAATCCAGCGTTTATATTCTGTTTTTTCTTTCATAAAAGTTAATTACCTCTAAGCACATTCTGCCGTTATGATACGGGCATTTCCAGCCGTTAACAATGTCCATGGGGATGGGCGTGCCGTCCTTTTGCAGTTCGTTGAACCACTCGGAACCCGAACGCTTATCAATCATGCGGGCTTTTATATACTCCCAGATTTTCCCGGCTGCTTCGGTGTATCCTGCATTCAAGAAGCCTAGCACTGCCTCCGCCTGTACCCACCAGACTTTTTTGGTATCGACTTTTCCCGCTTCGCACTCGTTGAATACTGAGCCGTCTGAATCCAAAGCAATCGCGTGAACCTGCTCCGCAAGCACTTTCGTGAAAGTAACACGGGGAATATTAAGCACGTCCGTTCCGCGGTCAATCAGCCATGAAGCCTCAATGTCATGCCCATAAGACGTAAGGTCGATAAGCGGTTTGTAATCAAGGTTGAAGAAGACATCAAGCCGCCGCTTTTCGGGGTTGTAGATTTTCTCCTCAAACACACCAAGAATCCATTTTAATTTTTGTGCAGTTTCGGGGTTTTTATCCACGCGGTAAAGCTCGGTGTACGCCTCAAAAACGTGCAGCAATGTGTTCATAGTGCGGTCGGCGACAACGCCGTTCTCGGACAACTGCTCGTTTTCAATCGGCTTGAATTCCCTGTCGAAAGCTTCTAAATATCCCGCTTCATCACGACACTTTGTTTCAATTACATTCACAAGCTCATACGCTAAATCAAGAGCTTCCGAATCGCCGCCCGCGTTGTAATAAGACGCGAGCGAATAAACCGCAAATGCGTGGTTATAGGTGTATTTTGTGGTGTCTTTCGGGCTTCCTGTGTGGTCTGCCGACCAATGTATACCATCGTCATAATACCTGTCTGTGAACTCAAGTTTTAAAAATTTATAGGCGTACGCAGCGTATTCAAGACAGCTTTCGTCGCCGAGCGTCAGATAGCAGTTCGAGAAAAACCACAGGATTCTGCTGTTTAGTATGCAGCTTTTATCGGCGGTTTTGCTGACGTTAAGCCCGAAATCCATCTGCCCGTAAAACCCGCCGTGCTCATCGTCGCGCAGAGCTTTCCAGAACGGGATTATACAGTGGGTTAAATGTTGTTTTATTTCATTGATATTCATTTATATCCCCATTAATTGACAATTGTACATTGTCAATTGTCAATTGTTCGTCATACTTGTGAGTTATTATCAAGATAATTAATCACATCGTCCACAGTCGTGAAGCAGAGCCCGGTGTGAGTGTCGGCAAGACCGTAATAAATCGCGATTCTGCCTGTATCCGCGTCAACAAGGTTTGCGCAGGGGAAGCAGACGTTCGGGACGTCACCCCAGCACTCGTAGTCCATCTGCGGGCTGATGAGATACTCATTGCCGCGTTTGAGCACCTTCCACGGCTCGTCAATGTCGAGCAGTGCCGCCGAGAAGCTGTAGACGAAGCCGTTGCAGCTTGTCAGTACGCCGTGGTAGAAAATCAGCCAGCCGCGGTCAGTTTCAATCGGAATGGGCCCTGCGCCGATTTTGGTGGACTCCCAGCCGCGTGACGGGCTCATGACGTGCCTGTGCTTGCCCCAGAAGGTCATATCGGGCGACTGCGAGATGTAAATGTCGCCGAAAGGCGTGTGCCCGCTGTCCGACGGGCGCGACATCATCATGTACAGACCGCCGATTTTGCGCGGGAACATAACGCCGTTCCTGTTAAAAGGAAGATAAGCGTTCTCTAATTGCGTGAATTCTTTGAAATCGTATGTATAAGCCACGCCAATGGTGGGCTTGTATTTATAAGAGTTGCACCAGGTTACATAATAGCGGTCTTCAATCCAGCAGACGCGCGGGTCGTAGCCGTACTGGAACGGCGCCATCTCGTCTATATCGGTCTTGAAAGCGATTCTTTCATGGTCGATGTCCCAGTTTAAGCCGTCTTTTGAAAAACCGGCGTGAATATTCATGTTGCGCGCCTTGTCGTCCGCGCGGAAAACGCCCGCGTAGCCGTCCTTATAAGGTACCACCGCGCTGTTGAAAATGGAGTTGGAGCAGGGGATGTGATTGCGCATGATTACGGGGTTTTTGCTGTATCTCCAGATAACATCGCCGCTGCCTGCGGGCTTCTGCTCCCACGGCATGTTCGGGAGTGACTTCTCGTTTAAAATTTTTACTTTCATGGTAAATTTATCCTTTCAATTTTAATGTTCTTATTTAACTTTAACTTATTTTTATGAAAAGTCAATAATAAATTAAATATTCGCTGAAAATTGTATAAATTGCACAAATTGTACATACGCATATATAAATATTGCACAAATTATCATGTAATATTTATTTTTTGTCTTTGCACAATTGACATGAGGGGGGGGAGTATGGTATAATTTTACCATAAACGCCGTATTTAATGAGGTAAAAATGTCTAAATTTTTGCAGGCAGTTGCATTATTTATAATCTGCGTTGCTTTTTTTGTGGGATGTAATAAAAATGATGATGTACCCGATGCTCCGGAAACAGATGAAATAATAACGGAAACACCCGTTTTAATCCCTGCGTTTCTGCCGCCCGAGGCTGTTGTTAACATCACGCTCACAGCGGATGAGGCCGAGCTTTTCGGGAATGTGCGGCTTTCCGGCGACTACCTGGAGGGCTTCGAGCAAATCAGCGACTACTGCGTGTTTACGGCTCTAATCCCCGCGGACGGCTTTTATGACCTTAACTTCATCTCCGTCGGTATCGGCGGCACAAAAGAGAATTACATAACGGTAAACGGCGAACGGCTCGGCACTGTGTTCACGGGCGACGATGACTTCGGCGATGCGGTTTTCGAGCGGGTTTTCCTTACCGAGGGGCAGAACAGTATAGCTCTTGAGCGATACTGGGGCTGGATACGGCTGCGCTCGTTACATATAACCAACTCAGAGCCGTTAGACCCTGCTATATTTGATGTTTCGGCGCGGCTGATTAACCCGGACGCGAATGAAACCGCGCGCCGTCTCATGAGCTATCTCGCAGACAGTTACGGCAAAGTGATTTTGTCAGGGCAGTACAGCGACCACGGTCTGCTTGCGGGTGAGGCCGGCGTTATATTCATGACGACGGGCAAGCGCCCTGCCGTTCTCGGAATGGACATGATTGAATACTCGCCGTCGCGTGCGGAGCGCGGAAACACATCGAGTACCGTTGAACACGCTATAGAAGCATGGGCGGAGCACGGCGCAATAGTCACGCTCTGCTGGCACTGGAACGCGCCGTCGGAGTATATCAGAGAAAGGGATACCTGGTATAAGGCGTTTTACACAAGCGATACTAATATTAATCTTGAGAAAATCATGAACGGCGAAGACCCGGAGGGGTACGGGCTGCTCATGCGCGATATAGACGTAATCGCAGAGGAGCTGAAGCGGCTTCAAGACGCGGACGTGCCGATTTTGTGGCGGCCGCTTCACGAGGCGGCGGGCGGCTGGTTCTGGTGGGGCGCGGGCGGCAGGGAGCCGTACATAGAGCTTTGGAAGCTTCTTTACGAGCGGCTGACATTCGAGCACGGGCTGAATAATCTGATTTGGCTTTGGAACGGGGAAGCTGCGGACTGGTATCCGGGCGACGATTACGTTGATATAATCGGCGAGGATATTTATGCAGGCGAGCGCGTTTACAGCTCGCAAATCCATAAATTCACGGAAGCCGTGAGCTACGCGGATACGCCGAAAATCGTAACGCTGTCAGAGAACGGGACGCTGTTCGACCCCGACTTGGCGCTGCGGGACGGCGCGATGTGGGGCTTTTGGGCGACATGGGGCGGCGAGTTTGTGGTGAAGCGCGGGCTGTGGTCATACTCCGAGCAGTTCACCGAAGAGGAAATGCTTATAAAGGCTTATAATCATGAAATTGTAGTGACTCTGGAAGACCTGCCCGACTTAAAGACTTATCCGATACGCGGGTAGCGGCGGACGCTGATTAAAGGATTGGGGTGCGGCCCCGGTTTTAGATAAGAGAATTATTAGGGGGATTTAAGCGTGAAAAAAAGGATATTATCTTTTCTGCTTATTTATGCATTGTTTACACAGGGTTTTTATGTTTCGGCGGGAGCCGCAGACGAGCTCTCACGCGAAGAAATAGACGATATTTTATGGCGCTATACTATTGACGACGAAATCCCGACTTTCACGCTGTACCGTGACCTGTATCCCGTGCACAGACCGGACAGAAAATATATTATTGACGCCGCCGGTTTCTCGCGCTATCTCGAGGGCGAGAAAGCCGCAGTACCGGAAATTTGGACTGACTATGAGGGTGAGCAGGGCGAATCCGTGCTGACCTCCGAGGACTCGGTCATTGAATACGAAATTTATATTGAAGAAGCGGGACTTTATGATATTTCCCTGCTTTATTACCCTGTTGAGGGAAAAAGCTCCGAAATCCAGCGCAGCTTTTTCGTTAACGGGGTTTTGCCGTACCGTGAGCTTGCTACCATACAGTTTACGCGGATTTGGCAGAATACGGTCGCCAATGAGGCAAGGGGCTCCGGTTATGTTGAGCTCGTGTGGGAAAGGGACAACCAGGGCAACGAATTGAAGCCGAGAATGGTGGAAGCGCCCGAATGGCAGCGCGCCTATCTGCGCGATGTCGACGGCTACATAACGTCACGCCTGCCGGTTTATCTTGACGCGGGGCTAAATACAATCACGATTGCGGCGCAGCGCGAGCCGATGCTCATCCGCGAAATCATGCTCGACAATCCGCCGCCGCCTATGACCTACGCCGAGTATCGGCAGAAGCACGACGCGGCAGGAGCTGTTGCTGTTCAGGGCGCGACTGTAGAGCTGCAGGCGCAGAACGCGAATCGCACGTCGTCGCAAATGCTCTATCCCGTGCAGGACACATCATCGCCCGCGCTTACGCCATCAAGCCCGAAGCTGCTGCTCAACAACACCATCGGCGGGAATTCCTGGCGTTTTGCGGGGCAGTGGGTTGAATGGAATTTCACTGTGCCGGAGAACGGATATTACACCATTGGCGTGAATGTCCGGCAGAACTTCAGGCGCGGCACATACACGTCCCGTAAAATAAGCATTAACGGCGAGGTGCCGTTCCTTGAAATGGAGGATTACGGCTTTGTCTACTCGCAGACCTGGCGGCATGAAACGCTGAGCGATTCAACCGGCGAGGGCTTTATGTTCTACCTTGAAGCCGGAACGATACATACAATCCGCTTTGAAGTCGTGCTCGGGCAGTTCGCGAACATAATTTCCGAGGTGCGCGAGGCTGTATACGAGCTTAATGCAGTTTACCGCAAAATTATAAGGCTCACCGGTATAAAGCCCGACAAATACAGGGATTATCAGATTAACCGCAGTCTGCCCGAGCTTAAAGGCGAGATGGTTTCCATTCGTAACAGGCTGGACAGAATTATAGACGAAATCCGTCTTGTAGCCGTCAGGGGCAGCGACCAGGACAGGATTCTTGTTGCGATGCGCGACCAGCTTGACAACTTAATCAGAAACACCGAGCGCTTTCCGCGGCAGCTTGACACATTTAAGTCAAACGTGCGCGCCTGCGGAACATGGCTCAACGACAGCATGCTTCAGCCTCTGCAGCTTGATGCGATTGTGATTTCCTCCCCCGACACTACGCACAAAATGAAAAACAATACTATTTTCCATAGAATCTGGTTTGAAATATCGCGTCTGTTCTACTCGTTCTTTATTGATTACAACCGTATCGGCAACGTTTCCGACAATGCCGGGGGCGATACCATTACGCTGTGGATTGGCTCGGGGCGCGACCAGGCGAACGTAATCAAATCGCTGATTGACGAACGGTTTACGCGGGAGACGGAAATTAACGTAAACGTCATGCTTGTGGACATGAGCACATTGCTGCAAGCCACGCTTGCGCGGCAGGGGCCCGACGTGGCGATACAGGTCGGGTGGGACTTGCCGATGAACTTCGGTCTGCGTAATGCCGTCGCGGACCTGGCGGAGTTCAGCGACCTGCCGGAAATCAGGAAGAGGTTCGACCCGAGCGCAATGGTTCCGTTCGAGTTTAACGGCGCGACCTACGCCCTGCCCGAAACGCAGACGTTCCCCATGCTGTTCTACCGCAAGGATATTCTGTCGGAGCTCGGGCTCGGAATACCTGCGACATGGGACGATGTAAAGGTTTCGATGGCGGTATTGTCGCAGAACATGATGGAATTCGGTATGCTGCCCAGCGAGCTTTTATTCGCGACGATTCTGTTCCAGAACGGCGGCGAGTATTACAACGAGGACGGTTCGCGCTCGGCGCTCGACAGCGAAGAGGGCATCAATGCGTTCAGAATTTACACCGAGTATTACTCAGATTATAAGCTGGACCGCGAAACCAGCGTCGAGGAGCGCTTCCGTACGGGCGAAACGCCGATGATTATCGCGGACTACACAACTTATAACAACTTCCAGGTGTCCGCACCGGACCTGCGCGGAATGTGGGGCTTTGCGCCAATTCCGGGTACCGTACAGCCGGACGGCTCGGTCAACAACGTGGCGGCTACCCAGGGCGGCGCCTGTATAATCATGTACTTGTCCAACAGGGACGCGTCATGGCGCTTCCTTAAATGGTGGACGTCGGCTGAAACGCAGATTATGTTCGGGCGGGAAATGGAGAGTCTCATGGGTGCGGCGGCGCGCATACCGACCGCCAACCTCGAAGCGTTTTCAATGCTTCCGTGGCCCGTTGCCGATTACAACGCGCTCAGCGCACAGTTTGCGAACATCAAGGGAATCGCGCAGGTTCCCGGCGGATACTTCAGCTTCCGCAACGTAAACAACGCATTCTATTCGGTGACTACTCCGGAGAA
>Ga0123353_10009985_pt1 | contig 13179 bp, 9 predicted proteins | sample TergutLab28metaG_3_FD_92763 | JGI IMG/M metagenome (GOLD analysis project Ga0123353, IMG submission 92763) | Labiotermes labralis P3 segment gut microbial communities from Petit-Saut dam, French Guiana - Lab288 P3 | ecosystem: Host-associated > Arthropoda: Insects > Digestive system > Gut ...
CAGCTCCTCAACGGCAGCGGCCCCGACGTAATCATCCTGGACGGCTGCCCGGTCGAAAGCTACGCGAACAGGGGCATGCTGCTGGACATCAAGGGATCCGTCGATACGGGCGAAATGTTCGGCAGCCTGTTGGACTCTTACATAAGCAACGGGAATATGTTCTATCTGCCGGCTCAGTTCATGGCGCCCGTGCTGATGGCCAGCGAAGATTATCTGGCCAAAGCGAACTCGCTAACCAGCCTCATAACGCTGGTGGTGGAAGGCAACGACCTGCCGGCGGGCGGCCAGCAGGGCCAGAACCCGTTCTCTGTCGTCGATGAAGCGGACAGGGCTGCCATGTACTTCAACGATCTGAAGGAACTGAGCAATGTCCTCTGGACTTCGAGCGCTCCTGAGATCGTGAAAGACAACAAGCTCGACACAGGCGCGCTGCGCCAATACCTTGAGGCAATAAAGGCTGTCAGCGACAAGTACGGCCTGACGGAAGTAAATCAGCGCGGCAGGGGAAACATGGCAATGGCCACTTTCGGCAGGGGAGGGGTCACCGAGGTCCCGGGCTCCCTGGTATGGTTTACGATGCAAAGGACGCAATACGCCGCGTACCAGATGAGCAATCTGCTTTTACTTAACAGAATGATGGAACGGGAAGGGGCGGTCGTGAAACTGTTCCCCGGAATGACGCAAGGGGCATGGCAGCCATCGACCGTCGTGGGCGTATCAGCCGACACCTCTGTCCCGGATTTTGCGGCAGTTATGGTACAGACGATGCTCTCCGTCGAGGTGCAGCAGCTGAACAGCGGGACAGGGCTGCCGGTGACACGCAATGGCATTGCGGCCCAAATCGATCAAATCAACTATGACCGCAGGGAAATGGGCGAGAGCGACTTCGTATTTGACGCGGGATCCCTGATTGACCAACTTCAGGCGCCGGCAATCAACGATACCGTCCTGGCCGACATGATGTGGGGCAGCGTCGAAAAGTGCTGCAGGGGCGAGATCGATGTGGAAGGGGCCGTGAAGGAGATTGAGCAGAATATCAAGAACTATCTCGCCGAGAGGTCATAAAGCGGCATCTATCAGGAAGGGCGAGGGCTTGGCGGCCCTTGCCTTCCTGGCGCCGAGCATGGCGGGTATACTCGTGTTTTTCCTCGTCCCGTTCGCCGACACTGTGCGCCGCAGCTTTTTCGACGTGCGCGGCAGGAACTTTATCGGCCTGGACGGCTATATCTCCGTGCTGAACAACAGCGCGTTCCAACTGGCGGCGGCGAACACGGCGAAATTCATTGCGATATGTATCCCGCTGCTCCTGCTTGTCAGCCTGATCATCGCACTGCTGATAAGGGCTATCCGCCCCAGGGGAAAGGTGTTCAAGACGACCTATCTGCTGCCGATGGCGATACCGGTGGCGAGCGTAGTGCTGCTGTGGCAGGTGCTTTTCAATCAAAACGGGCTGGTAAACGTCGTATTGGCTTCGATAGGGGCGGAGCCCGTAGATTTTACGGGGACATCGGCTGCCTTTTGGGTGCTGGTGTTCACCTATCTATGGAAAAACAGCGGGTATGACATGATCCTGTGGCTTGCCGGGCTGGACAGCATCGCCGTGACTCAGTACGAATCGGCCAGGGTCGACGGCGCAAACGCCTGGCAGTGTTTCCTCTACATAACGCTGCCGGGACTTCTGCCGACGGTAGGGCTGGTAGCGATCCTGTCGCTGCTGAACGGGTTCAAGGTCTTCCGCGAGGCATTCCTTGTCGCGGGGGCGTACCCGCACGATTCCATCTACCTGCTGCAGCACCTGTTCAATAACTGGTTCCAGAACCTCGACGTCAGCCGCCTGAGCGCAGCGGCAACGCTGATGTGCATTGTGCTTGTAGTGGTGATACTGTTCATGCAGAGATTTCTCCGGGAAGCGGAGTGACGACAGTTGACAGTTGACAGTTGACAGTTGACAGATGACAGATGACAGTTGACAGATGACAGATGACAGATGACAGATGACAGATGACAGTTGACAGATAACAGATGATTTAGGATGGGCGTTACTATGCAGGGACAGAACAAAATACGTTTACGGGGGGGGACTGTTGTCCAGTTGGCGGTGCTGACAGGGCTGGCGTTTCTGGTCTGGTGGGTGCTTTGGTTCATGCTGAGCGGCAGCCTCATGTCACTGGAGGAACTGAACGCCACTGTCGGCCCCGCGCTTGGGGTCGCGGAAGGCAGCGCCACCTGGCCGCTGCTGCCCTCCTGGCCTACGCTCCAGCCCATCGTCGAGTTGCTCCTTGACACGCCGCAGTTTTTCGTGATGTTCTGGAACACATTTAAAATAGTGCTCCCGGCCGTGCTGGGGCAACTGTTGCTGGGCGCGCCGGCGGCATGGGCGCTTAGCCGCTTCCGGTTCCGCGGTCGAAGGCTGCTGACGACCATTTACATAACGCTCATGCTCATGCCGTTCCAGGTCACCATGGTCCCCAACTATCTGGTAATGGACAAGCTTGGGCTGATGGACACCCTCTGGGCGGTCATCCTGCCGTTTGCGTTTTCGGCGTTCCCTGTGTTTATAATGATCAAGGGGTTCGACGCGGTGCCCAGGGAGCTTTTAGAGGCTTCAGCCATAGACGGGGCGGGATATTTCAGGACTTTCATCCATGTCGGCCTGCCACTGGGTGTGCCGGGCATCCTGGCGGCGCTTGTGTTGGGTTTCCTGGAATGCTGGAGCGCCGTTGAACAGCCGATGACTTTCATAAGGGACCAGGCGCTTTGGCCGCTTACCCTATACCTGCCGCAGATAGTGACGGAGAAGCTGGGCCTTGCCATGGCAGCGTCGCTGATGATGCTGATACCTACCGCGCTGGTATTCCTCTTTGGCCAGAAATACCTCGAATTGGGAATACAATCCACCGGGATAAAGGAGTAACACACTATGAAGAGTTTGAGCAGAATAACTGAAAACCTGCCGGCTTTGCCGCGGTTTACCGACAAAGCCCAGCGCCGCGCCGTCGGCAATATCGCTAAGTTCATGGCCGGGCTGCTGGTGCTGACGCTGATTGCCAGAGGCACAAGCGGCGCGACTCTGGCAAGGGTGGACATTTCCGGCACGTCGAGGAGCGAAATAGTCGAGGCCGTCAACGGCACAGCCACAGTGTCCGCAAGGGACAGCCTCAATATCACCGTGCCTGAGGGACTTACGATAAAGGAGATGCTGGTCGGTGCGGGCCAGACCGTCGAGGTCGGAGACGCCGTGGCGACGTTCGACATAGCAGAGGTACAGGATAAGCTGATACGGGAAACGGTTAGCCTGGACAAACTGAGGCTCGACCTGGACAAGCTCGAAAAATCCGATACGACCGACTCCGTTTCCATAGACAACGCAAGGCGAAGCCTCAGGCGGGCGCAGGACGATTACGACTCCACGAAAGCGCAGGGGGATACGGACATAAGCGACGCGAGAAAGAATCTTGAGGATTTATTGGCGGAAGAGACGCAGGCGCCTGACCAGGCTGCTCTGGAGACAGCGCAGCGGAACCATTTACGTGCCCAGGAGGATTACGAAACAGGTAAAAAGCGCGACGAAGCCGACGTTGCGTCAGCCCAGGCCTCGCTTAACAGCATTTCGGCGAACCGCTCGGACGCAGTCGATTCGACCGCGCTTGAAAACGCCAGCAGGAGCTATAACCGCGCGCGGGAGGACCGTGACATAGTAAAGGCCCAGGGGGAAGAAGACGTGAAGGCCGCGCAAGATGCGCTGGACGCCCTCGCGTCCGCATCGGAAGAAGAAAAAGCCGAAGCCAGCGCCGCGCTGGAAGCTGCGAAAAAGAGGGCGGAGGACAACCTGCAGACCGCAAACCGCCGCGTTGAGGACACCCTGGGCGCCCTGTCCCAGGCGGAGAGCAATTACGACAATAGTTACAGGCAGGCGCTCAACTCCAGGCAGACAGCGCTGGACAACGCGATAAATTCGCTGGAATCCGCGAAAAAGAAAGCGTCGGACAACCTTCTCAGCGCGACGCGCCGCCTGGAAGATACTGAAATAGCGCTCATACAGGCGCAGGCCAATTACGACAAAAACGTCGAGCAGACGGCCACTTCGAGTCGGACAACGGTCGACAATGCCCGCAATGCGTTGGAAGCGGCGCAAAAGAAGGCGTCCGACAACCTGTTGAGCGCCTCGCGCCGCGTAGAGGACGCCGAGATCAGCCTAGCCGCCGCGGAGCGGGACTTCAACAGGAACTCGCTGCAATCGGCGGAAACCGCCATCCAGAACAGCGTCAGCGCGGTGTCCATGCGGCTGGACATTGCCGACAAGAAAGCGGTAGTCGACACGCTGAATATGTTGGCGATGAACGAAGGCATACATTATGCGGAAATATCGGGCATAGTCCTGGCGGCCAAGGCGGAGGGGAGCAAAACAGACAAGAGCTACCTGGTCGCTTTTATGGACGGCGCGAGGGGCTTCGAGGCGCAAATGACGATTACGAAGGCGCAAGCGGACAGACTGGTCATCGGGGACGAGTGCCGCGTGACGACCGGCGGCGGGTCTATGTATTTCACGCCGACGGTGACAGGCACGATATCCGCTATAGCTCCGCCGGATGAGCAGGAGCGGTCGCGGGTAACAATTAGGCTGCCCGAAAGCGACTGGACGGAGGGGCAGCGGGTGGACGCACAGGTGGTTCAAAGCCGCGTCACTTACGACACATGTGTCCCGCTTTCCGCCTTGCGTTCGGACAATGCGGGTTATTATGTGTTGAGCGTCGAACAAAAAAGCACGGTACTGGGAATCGAGAACGTCATAATTAGGCTGTCGGTCAACGTCGTGGCATCAGACGAGAACAACGCCGCGATCCAGGGGCCGTTCGGGAGAAACGCCCAGGTAATCACGGGCAGTAACAAGTCTGTGGACGTAGGCGACAGGGTGAGAGTCAATTGACAGATAACAGATAACAGATAACAGATAACAGATAACAGATAACAGAAATTTCAGAGTTGGGATTAGTAGATGGATACTATGCTGGAGCAATATAAGAGGATACGGCCTGTCGAGGCGCTTGCCGTCGGAGTGGAGCATAGGCTTGCGCCCGAGCCGGCGCCTGCACCGGAGTCACCTTTTTTTGTGAGACCGGAAACGAAACGGCTTGCGGCGGGCATCTTGCTATGGTGCGTTCTGGGCGCGCTGTTGGTTGTCGGCATTATAAACGCCAACACCCTGCGCGAGTACCCGTCTGTCTCGCTGCGTTATAAGACGCCTATAACCGGGCAAGCTGCCTATCAGGCGCGGTTGTACGCCATCAGGCAAGGGGAAGACAACACATTCTGGCCTACCTTCTGGCACGAGGCGGTTGCGGAATTCGAGAGCGAGTACGTGAAAGTCAACGCCAAATCCATCCTCTACAGCGGCGACGCCGCGCTGGTCTGGCCCGCGCGATACCTGTCCGGGACGGCGCCCGGAGTCACCGACGGCTTCGGCTGCGCCGTATCATCAGGGCTTGCGTTTGCGTTGTGGGGCAGCGGCGACGTGCTGGGCGCGGCTGTAGATATCGACGGGAAAAGCCGGGTCGTTCGGGGCGTATTCGAGGGTGAGGACATGGTGGCGCTCCTGTCCGTCAGTGACGAGGACACAAGCCAGACATTTACAGCCGTCGAATTGTCCGGCGGGCTCCAGGCGCCTTCCCGCAGCGACGTCACAGGCTTTGCTATGACAGCGGGGCTGGGCGCGCCGGACAGCGTCATGCTTGGCACACCGACGATTCTCGCGGTATTTCTTGCCATCCTTCCTCTGCTGCTGCTTTTTATTTACGGGCTGGTTTTGCTTGCAGGCGGGATGAGAAGACGCCCGGCTGCAATGCGAGGAGTCTTGCTTCTGGCTTTTTTGGGGTTTGCAATCCTGCTGCCCGGCCTTCTCGACATGCTGCCCGACCGGCTGATACCCACGCGTTGGAGCGATTTTTCTTTCTGGGGCGGTCACCTGAGGCAAATGGAGAACGATTTGCGGGAGTATTTGACAGTAACGCCGATGCTCAGGGACCTGGGGTACCAGATCCTGTTTTTCAAACAAATCGGCATAGCGTTTTTATCAGTATGCACCACCCTCTGCATCTGCCTGAGAGGCGGACAGCAGAGCGCGACCAGTTGACCGCCGACTTGAAGCGGCTGAATACGGATATCAAAAACTCAAAGACGATACAGCCAGAGTTGAGAAAATCCGCAGCAATGCTTATGGCATTATGCGGTCGGAAATGAGGGAAACGCAACGTACAAGGGCGCAAGGTATGGATAGATGATTCAGGTGCGGCATTTCGCCGCGCCCGTTCGGTTAGGCTGTGACTTTCAAGCTCTCTATTTCCTCTCGGGTCAAGCCTGTGAGTTTGATAATATCGTCTGCCGACAACCCCATGCTCAATGCGTTTCGAGCGACAAGCAGAATCCCTTCCTTCTTCGCGCCCTGCTCCCTCGCATAGTTGTCCCTCTGCTCTTTTAGCCTCGCCTCGTAAAGCTGGCGGGCTTTTTCATCGGCGGAGAGTTCCAGAAGGCGCAGGGACGCTCTTTTCATGGCTGGGCTTTTTTTGGCTAACATGTTCAACTCCTCCTCCGTCTTAACGTCAAAGAACTTCATCCAGTCCAGCAAATCTGCTCTTTCGGCATCCTCGCTCACTTTTCGGGATTTTGGGACTTCCAGAGTGTGGATCTCAAGAGCGTCGGTCAATATCCATCATAGGACTCAATATATTCGCTTTATCATTATTCAAAATGGCTTCACCGCTTCACCTTGGTCTTGCGCCAAGTATACCACACGGCAGCGCGGATTGCCACCACAAAATACAAGAAAATGCGGGTACCGTCCCCTACTGTCCCCGTCCCCAGTGAACAAATGTGATTGATTATTCCCTGCGATTTCTGTATACTGGCTGAGCGGGAACTTGAGAAACATACGCTGGTTGACAGCGAATAATTAGTTTAAGGAGAAGTGCGATGATAAGAACGGAAACAGTGAGGCTCAGCCGGATCGTCGGTTTGGCGTTCAAGCAAAAACTCGCGGTGGGCGGTACGGGGCTTGCCATTATCACTCCCGATGACAGAGCGGTGTTTACGATCAATAAGAGGGATGGCGCCGCTGTGCCGTACGGCGCCGTCGATACCGCAGTTTTTACGCCTGCGGTCGTCGACGAGGCGATGGAATTGACCAGGGGCCTTACGTACAAGAGATTGGGGAGCGTTACAAAAGTTTACGATGACAGCCATTGCGACGAAACGTCGGTCGATCTCGAAACCGGGGACGACAAGCCCTCCGTCGACGTAGTTGCGTCAAAGGAGTACGAAGGGTTCATCATGGAATATACCGACAAGAACGGGAAGTTCTCTTACCAATTGATGAACAGGGACTTGATGAAGTTTGTCGAGAGCAGCAGCGTCGTAAGGACAATGCTCAATAGCGGCGAAAGCGAAGACGCAATCATGCGGTACATAGTCCGCTCAAAAGCGGTCAGCCTGGCCCGGACGAAGACGATGGACGACGGGTTCCTGACGGCCTTCATAGAGACATTTGACAGCATGAACACCAGGTCTGCGTTCAAGGAGCTCAAGGCGCATATCCGTGCGAAAAAGGGAAAAGCAAAGCGCTGACAGTAGGGGACGGTAGGGGACGGTACGATGGGACGGTAGGGGACGGGACGGTAGGGGACGGTACGATTTTGTCAACTTTCCGAAAGTTGACAAAATCGTACCGTCCCCTACCGTCCCGTCCCCTACCGTCCCATCGTACCGTCCCCTACCGTCCCCTACTGTCCCCTGTCCCACCTGTCCTATGGTTTTTTGAGGCTACTCGCCGGTAGCGGTTATGAGCCTCGTCAGCATGGCAGCGACTTCGGCTCTGGTCGCGTTGCCGCGCGGGTCAAACGCGTTGCCTTGCTTGCCGCCAATTATCCCGGCCTCGTACAGCCGCTCGACCGCTCCTTTGGCGTAGCCCGATATGGCGCCATCGTCGGCGAAGCCCGCGTACTCATTTTCCGCCGGCAAGTCCAATCCGGCGAAGAGCGCAAAGTTGTCGAGGATCACCGCCAACTGCTCGCGTGTTATGTTGTCTTTTGGGCCGAACTTGCCGCCGCCGTAGCCCGACACAATGCCGTTCTCCGCCGCCCACTTGACCGCGTCGGCGTACCATGCCCCCTCCTCAACGTCGTCGAACGGGTTGGGCAGGTCTTCCGCGTCCGGGCTGTCGCTGAGGCGGTAGAGTATGGTCACTATCATGCCGCGCGTGGTCGGGGCGTTCGGGCTGAACAGCGCTGGACTGTCGTTTGTGCCGTTCATCAAGCCCTGCCGATATGCGTACATCACATTGTCATAGTACCATGCGTCGGGCGCCACGTCTTCAAAGGGGTTCGGAGCTTCGTCGAGCGGAGGGCCTTCGTCCTCGATCTCCTCTATCTCCGCCGGGGTCGGGGTCGGGGTCGGAGCCGTTTGCTGGCCTGAGTTCGTCCCTTGTGAAGTGAGCGCGGGGATATCTTCGGTCGTTGTCTCGCCGCAGCGCTCGCATGTGTAGGTCATGACGCCCGCTCTGCCGACAATCGCCGATGTCGTGACTGCACCGTCGCCCCACTCGTGCCCAAGCGCGTCAATTTGCTCGGTGCGCAGCGCAGCTTCGCACATCTTGCAGTGGACCGTCGTTTCGCCCGCTTGAGTGCAGGTTGCGGGCGTAGTTTCTTCCCCGTCTTCTCCGGCGGAGTGCTTGCAGGGCGCCACTTCGATCTGAAAGCTAAAGCTTTTTTCAACGAGGCCCCAAAAAGAGCTGCCCTCTGAATAATTTATATGGACAGTGAATATCTCGTTTTCATCTTCGTGCGCGCAGCGCAAAACCGTGCCGTGAGGCGGACTGACCGTGAACCCGGTAAGCTCTATTTCGCTGAAGTTAGCGTCGTCGTCCAAGTATGTGCCGATCACTTTGAGCCCGGTGAGGTCAAAAATATCGCCGTATTCGTACACAGTCTTGAAACCGTCAGGAAATACTGGGCCAATCTCGAGAAGACGCCACCATCCAGGATTAAAGTTGGCGTCATCGACAATATACATATTGGTTATGTAAGCCCCGGAGCTAACAGTCATATAGAATGTCAGCGAAACACCTCCAGTTGTCGGGAGAAACGACAAGTCTGCAACTTCCAGATAGCCGCCATCCGTCTCAAAGGTATATATATCAATATCTGGGCCGGGGACGTAGGCCCCCGCATAATAGCCGCCATATATTTGTATTACACCGTTCGTAAAGCGTACCCTGGCGGTATGCATGGTGACGGGATACCCCAATGCAGCGATTCCATCCGCGCCAATTGATAACCCTGCGTATAAACCGAGCTTGTACTCATTATCCAGTTTCAGCCCGTCCGGCATATAAATGCCGTTTAGGTATGCTACACGCGCCAGATAGTAGCTCCCGTCAGGCGTAGCCTCCTTGTCTTCGGCGCCAACATCCGCGCCGAGGAAGATGAGGTCGGAGTGAACCTCTCCAACCGTTGGGCTTTCAACGTACACGACGCTCGCCAAGCTGCCGGAATGAACGACTATGCCCCTTGCGTCCTGGCCGCCGCCCATCGTGGGGGCTTCGCGGAAGTCCGTATAAGTGGTATAGCTGTAGTCAGAGGAACCGGTACGGACTATGTAGAGCGTATTGCCGTTCGTGGCGTAGCTGTTTGGCGCCCATGAAAGCTGCGGGACGCCCTGGTTCGTCCGGAAAGCTCCGTCTTGTGGAGTGACTGCGTAGTCCGGCGACACAGGGAAAAGCGTGTAGCGCCCCGAATCGTCTACATTATAGGTTACGATACGGCTTGGATCGGTCGAGTCGGCGCCCACTACGTATTCAGGGATGCCGGTTCCGGCCCTGCCATTGTTTATAGTGACGGTAACGGTATCGCCGCTGGCAAGGACCAGTTGCGCAACCCCAGTTTCTACGCCGAATGATTCTAGCGCTACTCCAGTCATTACAACATAGGCGAAGGATGCCTCTACGTTTGATGCGGCAGTCCCGCCACCACCACCTACCGGAATCGGAGTCGGAGGAGGAGGGATACCCCCGCCCTCGTCCTGATGCGGCCCTACAGGGTTGCCGGGGTAGTCTTCGTATGCTGCTGGTGTGTTTCTGTTTTCCAGCGCCTGTGCCGTGATTGCCGGCAGAATTCCGGCAAGCAAGACGGTCGCCATCAATACCGACAAAAGTTTTCTGAACGCGTTCTTCACTTTCTATGCCTCCTGTGACAAATTAATCCTCGTGCATTCTCTGGAGTCGCGGCTCTCCATAATCAACCTCGCTGGCGTCGCCCAGTGTGGTCAAGCGGCTCTTTTTGGAGCGAGCGGCTCCACATTGCATATGGATGGGCCGTGATCGAGCCGACGGGAGCGGACCCACCAGGAGAATCGCTCGCAGGGTTGCGAGGTTGCGTTATAATACAACGTACAAATCATATCGCGAATCCCGAGAGTATTATTATACGACAATTGTTAATACTTTGCAACGGAAAAGTGCTGTTTTCCGAGAGAGATAATTGATGCGAGATAATTGATGAGATAATTGATGTATCTGTCTTTAACCTGTCACTTCCCACCTGTGCAAAATATTTCCCACTAGCCAGATCGCGCGTTATGGTATATTATAATAACCGCTCCGGCGGTTATCATATCTTACATTGCAATTCTGAAGCCGGATAATTGAGAGAGGATGGGTCGAGGTAAGCTATGAATGTCATATTACGGGCTGACGGGCTAAAGAAAACCTTTAGGCTGTCGACTAAGCAGCAGAAGCTGCAAAACACAAAGGCGAAAATCATCAAAGCTGTCGACGATTTGTCGTTTGAAGCGTACGAGGGCGAGATATTCGGCCTGCTCGGGCCAAACGGCGCAGGCAAGACTACGACATTGCGGCTGCTGGCGACGCTGATCAAAGCCGACGAGGGCGACGCGTTTGTGGACGGATCGAGCATCAGGACTGAGCCGGGCGCAGTGCGCGGCAAAATCGGGTTCCTGACGAGCGAGCTGAAACTGGAGGACTTCTTCACGCCGAACTATATGTTCGACTTCTTCGCGAAGCTGCACGGCATCGACCCGGAAGTCAGCAAGCGGAGAAAGTTAGAGCTCTTTTCGAAATTTGGCGTGGACGAATTCGCCGAAGTCAAGATCGCGAACCTTTCCACAGGTATGAAGCAGAAAGCCTCGCTGGTGATTTCGATAGTCCACGACCCAAACATCATAATATTCGACGAACCCACCAACGGCCTTGACGTCCTCACGGCGAAGGTAGTCACAGACTTCCTGCTGGAGCTGAAAGCGCAGGGCAAAACGATCATCGTTTCGACGCATATTTTCAGCCTCGTCGAGAAAATATGCGACAGGGCGGGAATAATCCTGGACGGGCACATGGCCGTTTGCGACACGCTTCCGAACCTGACCTCCGAAAAACCGCTGGAAGACGTGTTTTTCGACGTCTATGCCAGTAAGGCGGGAGGCGCGGCATGAAAAACATTGCCACCGTAATGAAAAAGGAATTCGCGCGGTTTTTCGGCGACAAGCGCATGATCGTCATGATACTGTTGCCTGCGATACTTATCTATTTCGTTTACTCGCTGATGGGAACGGCGATGCAAAGCATGTTCGCGCCTGACGAAGACCACGATCCGCGGCTATATGCAGTCAATATGCCTGAATCAATAGCTCCGCTGGTGCTGGCAAGCGGGATAAGCATACAGCACATCGAGCCGGACGAGGCAGATGAAGTAAAAGAGAGGATAGCGCAGGGAGATGCGGACATTTGCGTGATCTTCCCGCCGGGATTTGACGCGTTGGTAGCTGCCTACGATGTTCAGAGTACGGCAGGCCCGGCGCCTAATATAGAATTGTACTTCAATTCGAACGAACCGAACTCGAACCACTTGTACCGGATGCTGTATTCGCTTTTCGACGACTATGAATCGTCTCTGGCAAACAAGTTCGATGTGAACAGGGACATTGCTGACGCCGACAGGGCGGCTTCGGAGGATCTATCGGCAAGCATTATCTCGTCAATGCTACCGATGCTGCTGATGATTTTCCTGTTCTCCGGATGCATGGGGCTTGCGCCGGAGTCGATCGCCGGGGAAAAAGAGCGCGGCACTCTCGCGACGCTGCTTGTGACGCCGCTGGGCAGGAGCGAGCTTGCAGCCGGAAAGATACTGAGCCTTGCGGCGCTCTCGTTCCTTTCCGGGCTGGTCACTTCGATTGCTACCATGCTTTCGATACCTAAGCTGTACAGCGGCATGGACGATGTAGACATGGTTATGGCAAATATCTATGGACCATCTGATTTTATACTCCTCGCCCTGGTGATCCTCTCAACGTTATTGCTGCTCGTCACCCTGATATCGATCGTATCCGCGTTCGCCAAGACAGTCAAGGAAGCCAACATGGCGGTGACGCCGATGATGGTGGTCGTGATGGTGATAGGCGTGACCGGTATGTTTGGCAGCGCGCAGGAAAACCCGGTTTTCTATCTCATCCCGCTTTACAACAGCGTGCAGAGCATGAGCGGTATTTTCTCGCTAGAATACTCGTCACTGAATATAGCGCTGGCATGCCTGAGTAATTTTGTGTACGCGTGCATCGGCGGATTGGCGCTGACTAAGATGTTCAACAGCGAAAAGGTTATGTTCTCGAGGTAATTTATTGGAGATCACTGAAACAAAATGGAAAAAGAATGTCATCGTGTTCCTGTCGGGGCAGTGCATTACGCTATTCGGCTCCATGCTGGTGCATTACGCGGTGCAGTGGCACATAACGCTCACTACCCAGTCCGGGGTCGCTATGATGCTGATATCGGTGTCCATTGCAGTGCCGATGTTCCTGGTCTCGCCGTTCGCGGGGGTCTGGTCTGACAGATACAGCAAGAAACTGCTGATAAACCTTGCGGACGCCTCCATAGCGTGCGTGACGCTTGTGATGGCCGTAGTGTTCTCGCTGGGCTTCGAGTACATCGCGCTATTGATGGTCTGCGTGGCTGTACGCGGGTTGGGGCAGGGGATTCAGACCCCGGCGGTCAACAGCTTCATACCAGAGATGGTCCCGGAAGACCAACTGATCCGGGTAAACGGCTTCAACAGCGCCATGCAATCGGCAGTGATGTTCGCGTCGCCGATTGCAGGGGGCGCCCTGATCGCCCTCGTACCTATC
>Ga0123353_10009986_pt1 | contig 13179 bp, 5 predicted proteins | sample TergutLab28metaG_3_FD_92763 | JGI IMG/M metagenome (GOLD analysis project Ga0123353, IMG submission 92763) | Labiotermes labralis P3 segment gut microbial communities from Petit-Saut dam, French Guiana - Lab288 P3 | ecosystem: Host-associated > Arthropoda: Insects > Digestive system > Gut ...
GTGCTGTGTGCTATTCTCTGCCCACACAGTGTATTTATGTGCTGTGTGCTATTCTCTGCCCACACAGTGTATTTATGTGCTGTGTGCTATTCTCTGCCCACACAGTGTATTTATGTGCTGTGTACTATTCTCTGCCCACACAGTGTATTTATGTGCAAAGTACTATTCTCTGCCCACACAGTGTATTCATGTGCTCTGTGCTATTCTGTGCCCACAATGTTCTTTTGGGCAGTGTGCTCGTTTCAGAACAAGCGGGGATTATTTCCGCTTACAGCATAAACGAATTATTTTTTCCAATGTAGGCATGCGTGTGTTCACTGTGAGATCGAAATCATTCTTTAAATACAATTTAGGTTGACTATATTCCTAAATGCTCTTTTGTGCGTATCAGTATATATTTATCAGATTCTTTCCAGTTTCCCTACAGGACCTAGAGAATTGAACACATGCATTTACCAGTGTAACACATCTGTGGGATGTCTTGTGTTCCAACTGAACAATGGCACAAAACCACGAAAACATTTCAAACCAGCAAGTTTGTTTCACTGTGCTAGACGGTAAAGCATCATAGAAACACTTCTGAATTGGTTAGACTACAGGAAGAAAGCACCGAATTACATGGCATTTGACACACTGAACCCAGAATTCTTGTGTAAGCAGCAAATTGCCTCTCAGCCTTCTGAGAGTTCGTATTTCTGTAGTTTATGCCAAAGAGTTACAAACTTGTTACTGTGAAACTTGTTTCACGAGGAGGCAATAATATAATTGGAATAATTTTATGATAATTGCATGAAGGCACAAAATATCCACAAGAAGTCTGATACAGTAGTCGGCGTTGTTACCGAGATTTGAACCGAGCACTTCTGAAGCCAAATCGCTTAGCGAAATAAAGGTCACAACAAAAAGAAACCGTGCATGCATGTGATATTAAGGCTGTGAACTATGTTCTTGTGTTTAGCAAACGTACGATTATTGACTTTTAAATGATATAATGAATAACTGATATTTGCTACGATTTCCTCCCATTCTAAACAATATTAAGTACTAATATGTTGAGGTTTCTGTATTATTTCTGAAATATAAATGCTTAGTTGAGCTTGCCCACTGAAAATATTAAGTTATAGATGTCGAATTCCGTATACCTGAAATTTTTCAAAAGAAAATCTTTCTTTTTCGATTTAATTTTTTTTCGTTATTGTGTAATAGAATTTCGGCTTTCAACATTCCTTTCAGATTGGTTCGACTACGCGTACGCGCGCGCGCGCTCACACACACGCACACACATACACACAATTCTAGGTGTTTTTTTATCTCGGTATTTAACCAACTTGATGCACAAAATTTGTTCCACAATAAGTTTTATTTCATGCCTCTACATGTTTCGAGCACATGTGCTCGAAACATGTAGAGGCTAGAAATAAATTTATTGTAAAACAAAACTTTTGTGCATCAAGTTGGTTAATTACTGAGATAAATATACTGAGATGCACGGTCAGCAAAACGTCAAAAATTCTAGGCGTGTTTGTTCTTAGCTTTTCTACAAAATTTCACACACAGTGAACAATTCACTTGCAGTGAGGCTGTCAGGAAAGCCTGCTTTGAGTAGAACAAAAACGGCAGATGCAACTTGTACAAGGAAGAGATAACGAGTGAATTCTAGTCTGGTTCAATAAACGATGTTCAGCCAGACATCCTCATCAATAAACGAGAAGAATTCCATTTAGTGCCATCAGTGTCCTGCTTCTTGAATTCTTGACGCTTTAATTGTGTTAGCTTTGGAGAGGTCAGAAATCTTAATACAAGTCTGGTGAGAAATCTTCAGATTTAAAGACTATATAAATTCTCATCCACCCACAGCATAACCAAAGGTTATAGGTTTGAAACTTTATCGCTGATATAGGATATTAAATTCAAGAAAAAAAGTGAGAGCTTTCTAGAAAGAGTTAACTAAAATATTCCCCCGTATGGGGCGTGGAGAGTCAAGTAACAACAAAATGAAGGGATTTGTAATGCCTATTCCCCCTTTGTTGTTAGGATAATGAAGGTATGACGTATGAAATGCGCTGTGGAATTAGCAGGGAATGGACTGATGAGAAACGATTACGAAATTTCTAAACCGAAACTTAAGGGGAATATAGAACAGGGGAGACAGAGTTACTTGTAGGAGATAATAGAATAGCCTTTAAGGAATAGAGAATGAGGGTGTGTACTCGGTTCATCTGGTTGAGAATTTACCAGGTGTAAGATCTTCCAGTTCCCTGTAAGTCAGTGAGTAAGGCATTTATTAGGCGTTTTCGTAAAATTGCGAAAAACGACTATTAGCTTCGTCATGTCTGTCCATCCGTCTTTCGGAATCGAAGAACTCGGTTCCCACTGAACGGATTTTCATGAAATTTAACATTTGATGATTGTTTGAAAATTTATTGAGAAACTTCAATTTTCATTAATATCGGACAATTATAAAGGGTACTTTACGTGAAGACCGATATAAATATTTTATCACACCTCAATCAGTTCTGCTGAGAATGAAACATTTTTCGGACAAATAGTGTAGAGAAACTAGACACACACACACACACACGTGTTATTGTCAATAACATTTTGAGAAAATCGTACCGTGTATGAGATAATGTGGAAAAATGTTGTTGAGCGGGACAGGTCACAGATGACAATTTGGTGCAATCACATTGTTTGCAGCACACCTAAGGCTACAAACACACACTCAGATTGTGAAATATTCATTGCTTTCCCACTACAAAATTAGTCTCACGAAAGCGCCTCAGTGCTACCTTATTCGTACATTGCCTGTCTAGCTACGTTTTAAACTATGTCTGTATTCTTTTGCTTTTTATTTTCCTTGCTTTTATATTGAAATGTAAATTTTTGTCCCAGTGATTAATTAGATAGAGGTCACATATTTTGATGCTGAAATTAGCATAAAGACTCCATAATGTAGAAAGAGTACGAATGTCCTCATTCAAATTGTACCACTTTAAGGCGTATAACTTTCAGCAACGAATTTCTATGTACGTAAGAGGGCAGAATTCTATCTACAAAAGCTGTCAACGACGGTGGGTGTGGTAGGGTTGGGGTATAGCTCTTCTGCTTCGTTGACGCATGGCACGAAAGTATTCAAGTGAGGAATTAAACACGTAAACCGTGAGCCTTCTGAATATCATGATACTCTTTAAGTGTTAACATGGAGCAGTAACGATCGAACTTTCGCCTCCTGTATTTTCACTCTCTAAGCATGTACGGGAAAGCGGTTGTTAGAAAACTCTAGAGCGTTCATTTGCGCATCTATCATATATGTCTTAACGACCTTTAACCAAAAGCCAAGCCGTCAGAACGCGCTGAACTACGTTCTGTTTAATTTATGTGCGTGTTCATCATACTCTGCGGTCCTGGAAGGGATTAATCGATGGGGAATAATTTGGCAAATGAGGATGATACTTGCCTGAACCCCCTTCCTATGTCTAGTAGTTGTAGCTTGTTAATTATATTTAAGGGAGTCTAATCATGGCCGCTTGTGCTAGCTCCAATTAATTTCCATTTTCATGTACAATATATCGTGTTACAGTCATGGTGATAATATTGGTTGCTTGCGTGACACAATACCCAGTTCACATTCAGGAGGGTCTGTTCGAGTACTTGATATTCCGACGTAGACTTTAAGGTTCTCTCTATATCTTATTTACCTTGCATCGTCAAATAGGAAGAGGAAGATTACTGGATATAGATGTGTTTGCATGAAGTAGTGGTTTTGTTTGGTTGTGTCACTAATTCTGCTCTTCGTTTAATTCGAATGTCATTTTCCATACTTTTTACCAAGAAAGTCCTCGATTACCGTCAAATAAGTGAGTAAAATATTTAGAATTTTGTTGTTACGTAAACTACATCGCTTTAAATAACACAAATTATGTTCAGTAAAAATGTGATATAAGTTTTATTAATTTTTGTTGATAAATATATAGTGACGTACCTGGTTCTACGTTTTGCAATTCCTTATAGCGAATGTACACACGTAGACAGTACTGGTTAAATTACTTTTATGTACACACACTTCCGGTTCCTGTTTACTCCGCACCACACACATACACAAACACACACACACACACAAACACATATACACACCTAACCAGATATTACATTTGCGGCCACGTTTACCAAGATTTTATCATAAAAACACATCACTACATTGTATTTTGTCATTTAATGATTCATGGCTTTAGCTAACACGACTTGTGAACTACCTGAAGATGGTTTATTTACACCGAAATACGTCGGAGCAATTTAATATAAAAATTTACAGTATCCATTTGTGCATACGTTGGTATATAATAAACAATTTAGTACTGGTTAAAGTTTACTCAGATTACTTTTCATTGATCATCATCATCTTCTTCTTCTTCCTCTATGGATTAGGTCGTTTGACCTGTTCCGACTTCGACTTATTGCCATAGTTTCCTGGGGTTTCCTCGAGGTTCGTAGTTGAGGGCGTGTTTCGGGAGTCTGATGTTGTCCATTCTTTCAAAGTGGTTGATCCAGATGTTTGTATTTGAGTCTCACATCTTGTATTCCAGAGATCTCTAGTTCTTTCCTTATGACTTCGCTTCTTATTTTATCCAGTCTTGTGTATTTTCATTGATAATAGAATAAAAATGCAGGAATTGTGTGTGGTTTTTTCAACATTCTCCCGAAATAAGACATTTACAAGTAACTGCTACTTTGAACCCACCGAGTGAAATAAATTTAAATCGGGTAATTTTAGTTTAAATTAATATTCTGATCCTGTGTAATCGTGTTTATTTTGCTACTTATAGAAGCCTTAAATGATTAATAGAGTAACAGGCATGAAATTTGTTAATCGTTGCCCTATGTTACATCAGTATACATTGTCCTCAGTCTGCGTATGGAGAAGAAAAGTTTGTATACTGCGGGTGGCTATTAGATGTGTTGAGAAAGAAGTAATGGGTAGGCGACAAGGAATCTCCCAATTTTGGCCTTTAATGGAAGTCAAGAAATCACTTTCGTAAAGTACAACGTAACTTGTTAAGCAAGACAATAATTTGATCTTGAGCTGCATTCTAAATGATATGACCAAAGACGTTTTATTTAGGAAAATATAAAGGTTATAATCGGACAACCTGGAGGTAAGCGAACATTTGGAAGACCAGGAAGTACAAGGGGTGTTGACAAGTCCTTAGCCCGACATACTTCCTGATGTTGTAGGACGGAATCGATAGTGTCTTTGGAAAGAGGAGTATGTTCATGTGCCGAACTGCAAGTCTTTTCTTGTTACATAGGCTGAAAGGAAGTATGTCAGGCGACGCGCGCGATTTCAACAACATAGAGACGCAAGCTATCATCAAGTCGTATTTTTCCGCAAGGCAAGGCACAGAAGGAAATTCACACCATTCTGACAGAAACATAAGGGGTACATGCACCATCGTATGCCACTGTCAAAACTGGGTGTTCCTGTTTAAACGTGGTGATTTTTCCACCTGTAATGCTCCTCGTTATGGACGACCCAAAACAGTGACCACCCCAGAGATTACTGATCAAATTCACGAGCTAATCTTGGAAGAACGCCGGATTTCGGCTAAATCAATAGCTGAGCAACTGAGCATCTCACCTGAGCGGGTTTGGTCCATCATTCATTAAGATTTGGACACGCGGAAGCTCTCCGCGGAGTGGGTCCCGAAATGCCTGAACGCGGATAAAAATCGTCAACGGTGCCAGTCGTCTGAGCAACTCTTGGATTTTTTTTCGGCACGATCCAAATGAATTCCTGTGGCGATTGGTGACCATGGACGAAACCTGGTTATATCACTATGACCCTGATACAAAGCAACAATCAATGGATTGGGGCATAGCAGCTCACTCCGCCCCAAACAATTCCGAGTGCAAAAACACGCTGGAAAATTCTCGCCTCGATTCGGTTTTTTTGGGATCAAGACGACATCTTCACTATTGATTATCTTCCAAAAGTCCAAACTATCAACGCGGAGTATTACTCATCTCTGTTGGTGCAGTTGAAGAACATTTTGAAGTAAAAACGCTGCGGGAAGGTCACCAAGGGGGTCTTGTTCTTGAACGAAAATCGTTAGGCTCACCGGGCACTTCCAACCCAGAAGAAACTGGCCTACTTGGGCTTCCCGTGTCTTGATTACCCATCCTACTCTCCGGATCTGGCCCCGTCGGACTACCATCTGTTCCCTGGACTGAGAAAGCAATTGAAAGGTAGACATTTTCTTCTGACGCGGAGGTCTTTGATGCCGCGGAAACCGGTTTGGACGGACATTTTCTAAATTATTTTTTGAGCGTTTTGCGAAAGTTAGAGTAACGGGCTAAGAAATGTATTGATCTTCGTTTGGAGTATGTTGAATAAATCTCGAGTTTGGTCGCTGTAGCTTGTTTCATTCCTGGGCGGGCTAAAGACTTATCAACAACCCCTCGTAGAAACAGAATAGGTTCTAATAACAGAACGGAGCTTAAAGCAAAATTGTGAAGGTATTGTGAGCTTTATCATCGAGGAAAGTAATTTCATTGTTTTGTTTTATGGACAGAGTACGGAAAATTGAGTTTTATTACAGGAGGGAAATTATTTACGTATGGAAGGGCTTGTCAGCTCCTCATGGAAGACTTCATTCCCTTGAGTTAGTGCAACGCATGTGAATGCACACTCGTAATTTCTTGTTGTGTATTGCGTACATAACACACACTTGTATTGACATTTCTTGTAATTTAATCTACTTGCCAGTGAGATATAACGTCTGTGCCTTTGTTTAGTGGTGAGAGTAAAATATCATCAACTTATTTCCTTATGAAATTTATTTACGTTCTCACTTATTTACAATTTTCCTTATTTAACACATAATGCAACTGGAATTAAAGCCGTACATGTTTTTCCATTATCTTGATATATCAAACTCGACTGCTGTCTGCAGTGACTGCACAGCAATACCTTGAACTCCACGGGGTGCGCTACGAGAAGAGGTTAGAAGCTTGTTGCGAAAAGGATCTCTGTAATAACGTTTGAGCGAGGGATAGTCTGTTCTGATAAAGCGGTCCAGTCACCTACGGCTTGAATGCGTTTCTGCTCACCATCATATTCGTTTCACGCACGTTTACAGTAAAAAGGAAATCGCCACCACCACCACCACCACCACCACCACAACCACTACCACCACGAAAACCACTATCACCGTTTCCATCACTCTTACTATCATCATCATTACAACCACCACCACCATCACCACCACTACCAGCATAACCACCATCACCACCATCACCATCATCGCCGTCGTCGCCGCCACCGCCAAAACCGTGTCTTCATTTATTATTATTATTATTATTATGCTACTGTTTCTCTTCCTGATTCCTGTTATTCTTATTCTGATCGAAAAAACCGAGCAAGATGGCCGAAGCCACAAAGTTTCTGTTTTATATTTGGAAGGCTTCCGGTGGGAAACTAGACCAGGACACAAAATGACATGTTATTTTCTTAGTTCTTCCAGGTAAAGGCCGTTATAGTACCTAAAGTTAAACCACAGTAGGTCCCTTCTGCAGTCTGTCAGACTCGCTCAGCTAATCGTCGCCACGTATTCTGAGTCACTGGCAGCACCCTTACGCATCAGTTCGAAGTCACTCGACGGTCTAGTGTCCGATATTCACGTACCGAACCTTGAAAGTTTCAGATGGATTTTTCCTAATTTCTTGGTTATTTCCAACAAAAAGCAGGAATGTTTATTTCTTAGCCTAAAATTTCTAATTTGTAATCGAGATTTTATTTAGTAAGAAGTGACCATTTTACTGGACAGCCACAGAAGTGAGTAAGAGCCAAGCCAAATGGAAACCATAACAGGTACATTCGGTGTTATATTCTCATTACTACAAATTCGTCTATGAATAATAATGCAAGGTCAGTGTTCGAGTTCTCTACGTTTCTTTACCTTGTATTGTATTTTATTTATTACGTTCGGTATAAGGAAACTGTGAAATGATGGGCAGAAATTTGTAGACGTTTGTCGCTTCGACCACTCTAATATAAATGACTGTGTACATTTTATGAAATATTAACGACTGTGTTCTGCGTTGATTAGAAATTACATAGTTTTATCTGTTTAAACTTTTCCCTTTCTGGTGGTATACATAACATTTTTGTATCGAAATGTGGAAGATCAAAATTCACTGTGACCTTTTCTTTTAAAATAAGTCTCATGTCAAACGAATCTCGCAAGAAATACAGAAGTACTTTGCATTGGTATATCGTCCTGTTATAAACAGCCGAGGGAATTGTAAACCTTCACGTTACTCTGTAATTTGTTTTTATCGTGTTTTGGAAACTACTATGACACCACACGTACAAAAAAGCCACTCAGCCACTCACCTGCGATTTCGGTTTGGCGCCAGTAGGTGGTTTCCTATGAGATGATATTAACACAAGTCTGGTAATGGTTGTACGTGGATGACGAGTCTGCCGGCTAAGGGGTCACAGTAAAGTTGAGCTGCACTCGGGGAATTTGCGTGGGCGATGCAAAATAAATTTGCGTAAACACCGGGATCCAATAGACAAGCACGACGGCTGCGACGTTTTTATGGTACATGTTTGGGGAACTATAGAACACAGTGCGATGTCTGAGCTCACACAGACACAGACGTGAAAATGTAAGTCATTTAGTGATGTACTTACACATATATGTTACTACTGCCGGAACATGTAGCTTCAGCTGTGGTTACGTTGTAGCATCCGCCAAAAATATTTATGTACTTAATTTAGTTCACCATCACTAACTCACTTTACTGCAACTATCCATGTTAATAATTTATGAATTTCGAAGATGTGTTATTTAGCGTGTTAATTTCCGGAACAAGATGTTATTCATTATTGTTAGAAACCAGCCTACTGAATATTCGGCTCATAGAAACTAGTCGCCAAAACAATGCTAATCTGAGTCACGTTAGGGGGGTTATTTGACCTGGGGTTCCCGACCATCTTTGCTTTGTTTGTGTTTGTGTGTTAGTGTGAAATAGGTGTTGAGCCTCACACCAGACGTTTATCGGCAGTAAATATAATAAAGCAGTGATTTCGTGAATGTCTCTTCAAACGGACAATTGACTTCCGCATGACATAAAATTTCGAATTTTTATCAGAAGCTTTTGTTCGGTAGCTCAGCATGGAATTTAATAAGACTATTACTAAGAGGCTGTTCATAATTGCTCCTTTCCTAAAAATAAGGAAACTATTACATTTAATGATGTGAAACCCCTCCACTTCTCATCTAGATAGCGCGTGATAACAATTGTTCAATTATTTGCGCTTTGCTTCTATAACATCGGATGATATCGAACACTGCATGTCGATTTCATGAGACTTTGTATTACGTAGAGAAATACCAATAAATAAAAGTAGTTTTCACAAAGACGCTCTCGTGACCGAAGAAATGTGAGATGTGCCTACCGAATATTGAATAAAAAGTTTAAGGTATTCGAGAGACCAATATGATGCAAAGAAGATAATCTGAATTCATTCTTCAAAGCATCTGCTACGTTTCACAATTTTTGGATCAAAGAAAACTTATTTTCAAGAAGTGGGCAAAAAATTCTTCAGTCAGTCTTTCCATGTTTATCTTAAAAGAATATTATGGGTGGCGGTGGTTATCGTTGATGTAGTTTTTGAAAAATCGTTTGGTTAATAATTTATTAACTCAAGCAAGTGAAATTCCATGTCAATGGGTTAACATAAGTTAATAAGTTTGGTAATTTTGCAGCATGCAAAACATTTTAACTGTAAATTCTATTAAACAACAGACATTGTTTAACTTCACGTTGTGTGCATTGGCCTAATCTATATCTGGATTCCATTATAGGTTTTAACTGGAACATATGTACATCTAACAGTATTTCATGTGAAATTCTTTCCAAAGTCAAAACAATTTTGTCCCTCCGGACATAGTCTGGATGGTTTTTGTCATACGGCCCTGAATATTGCTCAGTTAACTGCAAAACGACAAAGTTGCTGGTTGCATCTAACTTTCGTGTCAACTACACCAGGCAGAAAAATCCCTAAAAGACATAGAAATACACAGGAATGTAGACAAGCAACCTGCATCGCGGTACTGAGAAAACTGGCTTCGTCATTTACCTAGGATTTAAATTTCTTAATCTTCTGGGAAATACGTTGAGATTCAGTTGCGATTTCCGCAGTTTGCCGAGCGTAACAGATTTTCCTGCCAGTCTAGCAAAATTTCTTGGAATTTGTGGTTGCCTTTCCGTTTTCGGTTTCTTCGGTGTTCGCTCGCCCTGTTAGTTCTTTATCTCTCTCATAATACATTGCCAACATTTCTCTACGCAGCATTAACTGATCCATCGCTGTAATGCGGATGTACATTGGATCCTGCCGGTTAGGACGTACATTATTTAACATATGTGCATTAGTTTTAAATTTCATAAACTTAATATCAATAAATAGATTTCACACCTTCTTTTTACATCCCCGCCTATACGTATCCTACTTCTAAACACACTTTTTACAAAAGACTTTCCAATTTCTAGGGCAGAATCATACTTAAATTCGTGGTAATAGGAAAACAACCTTGAAATTTTATCAGTCATTTGTTACAAACAACAACTCATTGTAACAGAACGGGAATATTTAATATTGTTATATTTTCCTATAATATTTGTGTAATATTACATTATCGTTTGACAGTATTAGTACATTAGAATGTCCAGTACTTTAAAGATTAACGTATTAGAATAGTAGATTCGCTTATCAGCGGAAAGTGAAAGTGCATGTGCCTTGAAAGACAAATTAATATCTAGGATTTTAAGGAAACTTTAAAATGACCTTATGGAAGCAAATAAAAAATTGTAATAAAACAGAAGAGTATTTCAATTTGAAGTGTTTATTAACTACAGTAAAGTAGAAAAAACGAAGGTAACTTAGAAAAATTAATTTCAGATATTGACGTTTAAGTTAAAGTGAAATATACCTCATGTAAATATTTCTCAAGCCACGAAGTATCGCAATCCATGTCACTGTAATTTACAGTTTCTGAACAAGGTGGCAGTGGAAGTTGTGCATAAACACACACCAAGAATTAGTACAAATGTCTGCACTGTGGCTGTATTTAGTAGACAAGCGTTTGTTAAGTGAACTTCCGCAAAATTTGCATGTTTAGAATAATAGTATGTATAACCCGAATAGTAGATGGGACAATAACGAAGGAGAGCGGAACATGGGCAAGTGACGACATTATTCTGCAAAAAAACTAACACAACTCGAATGTTTTCAGGACGAGTGAATTGGACCTAATGAAGGTGCCTTCAGGCTGCCCTAGAGAAAAGTTTTGTTTAGACAAGTAGTTTATTGCACCCACCGTCACTACAATCTCAACACCCTCCTAAACGTATTACAAGTACATAATTTTGTGGTCACTATTCCTTTGTACACTAAATGGACCTGTAGGTCACTGTGTAACTTGTGATCTACCAGATATTAAATAAAGTTAAGAGCATATCCATTATATTGTGTGTGACTATATCTGAAATAACTGAACACAAACTCAGTTAAGACCGATAAGAAAAATGTTATCAACCTTTGGCCGAGAAGTGGGGAACAGATTTCTTTTCGGACCCAAATCATCTCTGTTTTCCTTATTTATTTTCCAGAGGTCGGGGACGGATCCTTCCAAATACAGGGTTTTAATTCTTATTTTCAAAATGGAAAGATGGAAAAAATTATAAGAATGAATTATTTTAAGTTTGTTCCATTACTGTTAGAATATTTTGGAAAGTCAAGCTTGCGTTTACACCAAGAAATTTTATATTTCTGAGTATCAATTCCCTGTTGCCTTTAGCTTATATTCGCACATAACCTAAAAGCCTCACACTCAACTGCGTAGGAATTTTTCCTAGTGTCTTAAAAATTTATTGTTATTGAACACTCGGAGAGCTAACTGAATACATATTTTGAGAATATGAGCATTACAGCTCACTAAAGTAAACTGCCTGCAATTGGACTTGATTCCGAGCTAATTTCATATGTATTACCATAAATATTTTGTTACATATTAGAAGCCAATTAGCTTTTTCTCATTGCAAAGTGGCCACCTTTTTTTTAAGTTCCTTTACCAAAATTAACCTTCCTTTTTTTTCCACTCAAAACATAGAGGAAGAGCATTTTTTTAAATTACTAACCCCACCCCGAGGAAAGATCTAAGTATTTATTATTTCTGTTAAATAAAAATAAATTAGTTTGAAAATTTTAGATGTAAAGTTATCCATAAATTATGTCTCTTCGGTCATCAGTTGACTGTTTTAAAAGTCATTCCTAAAGATGAAATTTGTATCCATCTATTTGCCTTAACATAGTGAAAGTGTGCTTTATTGTATTAATATTCGACGTATTTACTTTACAACTACATTTTAATTTAACCGACTTAAAATAATCTTGTTTGATTTCTAGAAGATTCATCAAAAGTTTAGGACTGCCGTGATGGACTTTATACTGAGATAGTTTGTTAAATTCAGTCCCATAGTTTTACTCTGTAAATTTTTTACATGCTTTTTAAGGTAAAAAATTAAGCTGATTTCGTTTACAAAATGAAAGTAGGTTGAAGAATGGAGGCACATTTCACGTACTCGTAATCAAGTCTGCGTAATTTTCAGACTCCGGACCCTTTATCCAGAGGAATGCTTTCACAGCAATAAGTGAACAGGAGGCTGTCTGGACTGTAGATCCTGTCTGGGCGTTACAGACTATGGAGTTAAATATTCCACTTACTTACTTACTCCCTGGTGCAGAGTCCTTCTTGAAAAGCTAACTGGTTTGCAGCTAGTCAAGAAATTCCTCGCATTTCACGGAACCCGAAGGTTCATTACCGCACTCACAAGCGTCCGCCACCTGCCCCTATCCTGGGTCAGCCCAATCCAGTCCATATACCCACATCCAACCTCCCGGAGATCCATCCTAATATTATCCACCCATCTACGCCTAGGTCTCTCCAGTGGTGTCCTTCCCTCTGGTTTCCCCAGCAAGACCCTATACACTCCCCTCTCCTCACCCATACGCGCCATATGCCCAGCCCATCTCATGCTTCTCGATTTTATCACCCGCACAATATTGGGTGAGGAGTACAAATCATTTAGCTCCTCGTTATGTAATCTTCACCA
>Ga0123353_10009988_pt1 | contig 13178 bp, 14 predicted proteins | sample TergutLab28metaG_3_FD_92763 | JGI IMG/M metagenome (GOLD analysis project Ga0123353, IMG submission 92763) | Labiotermes labralis P3 segment gut microbial communities from Petit-Saut dam, French Guiana - Lab288 P3 | ecosystem: Host-associated > Arthropoda: Insects > Digestive system > Gut ...
AAAAGCACACGCGCTGCTGCACACGAGCTACACGCCCAGGCCCAAGTACCAATAGGTGTTAGGCATTCGGAGTTGGGGGTTAGGGAATGAGACGGCGAGTTATCATGTTATCTTTCGGGGCGGCGGTTGTCATTTTGGCCGCTGCCCTTTATGGATTTATGAACCGCCCGACCACGACGACTGATTTTGTGATGGGCAGCGTGTTGACGCAAACATATTGGGGGGGAGGCCCCGCGGGCGCGGTGTTGCGTGACATAGAGCAGCTGGAACTGGAACTGTTCAACGTGACCGAAGCACCCCCGCTTGCTCTGGAAATCATGGAAGCCAGCGGCGGCGCGTTCAACCCCTACTTGGGTGCACTGGCTCAGCTTTGGGATATCGATGGGCTCGGTTATGTACCTACAGGGGCAGAAATTCAAGCAGCAATGCAGGAGAAAGTGCTTGATTTTGGTGGCTACGGAAAGGGAGCTGCCTGCGATATTGTGTACCACGATTTTCACTCGATTCGATCACGCGGCGCAGTCATCAACCTCGGTGGGAACATCGCCACTGTTGGCGCAAAATCTTTTTTCCAGCCCTTCCGCATTGCCCTGCGCGACCCAAAAGGCGGCCCGAATGACACCATAGGCATGTTTACGCTCAGAGGTACGAATTTTATTTCGACAAGTGGCAGCTATGAAAAATATTTCGAGCGCGACGGCGTGAGATATCATCATATTTTCGACCCCGAAACGGGTTATCCCGCAGAGCGCGACCCGGGGCTGATTAGCGTGACGGTCATCAGCACAGGCCCAAATGGTGGGGCGATCGGCGATGCGATCTCAACAGCCTGCTTTGTGCTGGGTTATGAGGACTCAATTGAGTTGCTGGAAAAATACAACTGTGACGCAATTTTTATTTATGAAGACGGAAGGGTGCGCGCGGTTGGCGACGTAAAAAGTTATTTTAAGCTTGAACATAGCTCTTATCACTGGAGTTGATATATCTCATGAAACGCGCTGATATTTTAATTGCGGTTGGCCTGCTGGCCTTGGCGGGCTTGCTTTTTTTAGCAAGAAGCACAGGGGCTGGCACGGTTTACATCAACGGTGAAATCATGCATGAATCTGCGCATATCAATGATGTTGCAGTTGAGATTGATGAAAACAGGGCAAGAATCGCCGGTTCGCCTTGCAGGGACCAAATTTGCGTGCGCGCAGGCTGGCTGGAGCGCCCAGGAGAGTTAGCGGTGTGCTTGCCGCAGCGGGTAATTGTAGAAATGCGCGGCGGGCGAGGAAATTATGACGGCATTGCATATTAAATCAAGAGCGCAGAAAGCGGCTTACTTCGGTGTTCTATCAGCCTTGGCATTGGCATTAAACTGGGCGGAACAACTGATAGCGCCGCTGCTGAGCCTGCCATTGGGCGCAAAACCAGGGCTAAGTAATATTGCGGTGATGATGGCAAGCGCCATGTTTGGCCTGCCGGGCGGATTGGCCGTTGCCATGATAAAAGCCGCTTTCGCGGGCATCATACGCGGGCCGGTTGCCATGCTGCTGTCCGGTGCAGGCGGGCTCGTCAGCGCAGTGTTGATAGGGGTATTGCTAAAAAGCAAAAAACAGATTCTAAGCGAAACCGGGATTGGTATCCTTGGGGGCGCGGCGCATAATCTGGTGCAATTGGCCTGCGCGGCGCTTCTCATGCAAAACAGCGGCGTACTGTGGCTGTCGCCCATGCTGATTGCCCTGGGCGTAATTGCGGGCGCAGTGACGGGAACCCTGGTGAAATTGATACGAAAAGCAAAATTTTTCTCATAGGATCGGTGATTGAACTGGGTATATTCGCCCAAAAAGGCGTAAAAGTCAGCCACAACAAACGTACCAGTAAAATGGAAGCTGTGCGCATCGACCACTGCGAACGCGTCACCCTGCTGATGAAACAGCACATCGGCGCTGCTTGTATCCCCTGCGTGGCGCCCGGGGATCGCGTGCTTGCGGGGCAAGTTGTCGGTGACACTTCATTTGAACCTTCTGCGCCTGTGCACGCGAGCATTTCAGGTACGGTGCAGGATATTGAGCTCATTCGCCTGCCCAGCGGCGAGGATGTCAAAGCTGTTGTGGTTGAATCTGACGGCCGGATGGAACATATCGAATATGCGCCGCCAGTGGTCAATTCGCCGGAGGAATTCTTTGTGGCAGTGTGGGCTTCTGGCCTGGTAGGCCTGGGCGGCGCAGGATTTCCGGCACATGTAAAGCTGCGAGGTTCGTTTGGAAAAGCGAATATCCTGCTTGTGAATGCTTCTGAATGCGAGCCGAACATCACCGTTGACCATCGCGAAGTGCTTGACGCGAGCTTAGATATTATTGAGGGCATGAAGCTGATTTGCCGCTGGCTGGATATTCCGGAAGCCATCGTTGGCATCGAAAAAAACAAAGCTGACGCGATAGCCCTGCTCAAGGTATTCTGCGCGGAACACAGCACGCCGCAGCTGCGCATGCGGGTAAAAGCGCTCAAGAGTCGCTACCCACAGGGGGCCGATAAAGTCTTCATCCGTTCGCTCACCAGGCGGGTAGTGCCGCTGGGCCAGCTGCCGGGCAGCGTAAGCGTATTGTCGATGAACGTGGGCAGCGTGAGCTTTATCGGGCGCTATATGCAAACGGGCAGGCCGCTGATCAGCCGCACCGTAACAGTGGACGGCGACGCCGTGCCGCGGCCCATGAACGTGCGCGTACCTGTGGGCATTGCCCTGCGGGAGCTTTGCGCATTCTGCGGCGCGGAACATGCACGCCCTGCGAAAATCATTTTGGGCGGGCCCATGATGGGCGGCGCATCGCCGGATCTCAATGCCGTGATTAGCAAATGCAATAATGCACTGCTATTATTTAGCGAGAGGCAGGCGCATCTCAAGCCGGAGACAGCCTGCATTCGCTGCGGCAGCTGCGTCACCGCCTGCCCCATGCGCCTGATGCCGCTGCACCTTGAAAAAGCCTATTACGCCCGCGACGTGGAAGCGCTAAACAAACTCAACGCAACTGGCTGCATGGAATGCGGCTGCTGTTCGTTTGCCTGCCCGGCCGGGCGTGAGCTTGTGCAAAGAATCAGAATGGGCAAACGAGTTTGCAGGGCGGCGGAGGGCAGCAAAACATGAGTGAACGCCGCAGCCTCGCCATCGTTTCTACCTCGCCGCACAACAGGACGCGCCGCACAACGCAACGGATTATGCTGGATGTATGCCTGGCGCTGATGCCAGCGCTCATTGCAGCGATTTGGGCATTCGGCACGCGCACCCTGGTCATTATTATAATCTCAGTCGCATCCTGCGTGGGATTCGAGTATTCATGGAACAAACTCCTAAAGAAAAAGCAGGCTGTGGGCGATCTCAGCGCTGTCGTTACAGGCCTGCTCCTGGCCTATGGCCTGCCCGCCACATTGCCATTGTGGATGATCCCCATTGGGGCGTTTGTGGCGATTATCGTGGTCAAGCAGCTGTTCGGCGGCATTGGGCATAATTTCGCGAATCCGGCCGTTACGGCGCGTATTGTGCTTGTTATGAGTTTCGCCGGGCCCATGACGGCCTGGAACTACCCCGATGGCCGTAGCTGGGGGGCCGACGCCATAGCCTCGGCAACACCATTGCAGATACTTACTGACAGCAGCGTAACGCAGGCGCTGCCCAGCCTGTGGGAAATGTTTCTGGGCAACCGCGCGGGTTCGCTTGGCGAAACCGCGGCTTTGGGTCTGCTGCTGGGCGGGATTTACCTGTGCGCCTTTAAGGTTATCACGCCGCTGATTCCTGCGTGTTATATTGGCACAGCCGCAGTGTTCAGCTTATTTGTTGGCGGCTTTAACATTACTTTCGCCGCCTTTCAGCTGCTCAGCGGAAGCTTGCTGCTGGGGGCCATCTTTATGGCGACAGACTATAGCACTTCGCCTGTGCATTGGCGCGGCAAGGCAGTGTTTGCCATCGGCTGCGGACTTATTACTTGCCTGATCCGTTTTTATGGCAACATGCCCGAGGGCGTGAGCTTTGCTATCCTGCTAATGAACTTATTGTCGCCGCTGATTGAAAAAGTAACTGCGCCAAAAATCTTTGGAGAGGAGCGAAAGCCCCGTGCCAAAGCTTGAGATTAAGGCAATCGCAAAGCCTGCGCTGTCACTATTTTTGATATGCCTGATTGCCGCGGCCTCGCTTGCTGTGGTCAATCTCTTCACGGCGGAACCCATTGCGGCAAACGAGCTTCGCCTGGCCAACGAGAGCCGCCAGTTAATCTTCCCCGGTGCGCAGTTCGAGGACATGGGCGGTTATTTCGCGGCATACTTGGATGGCGAACTGCTGGGCTGGTGCATCGATACACAGGCGCAGGGCTACGGCGGCCCGGTGCGCGTCTCCACTGGGCTTAACCCGGAAGGCCGCGTCGTTAAAGTGCAAATCATCTCTGCCGCAGGCGAAACCCCGGGTTTGGGCCAGAAAATCCGCGAGGAAAGCTTTTTGCGCAAATTCATCGGCGGCAGCGATCATGTTGCTGTGGACAGCATTGCAAGCGCGACCTATTCGAGTCAGGCTGTTGTGCAGGCTGTGAACGAGGCGCTTGCCTTTTACAGGGAGTTTATCGCATGAAAGAAAAAAGATTAACCAAAGAATTTACCAAAGGCCTGCTGCGCGAAAACCCCGTGCTGCGCCTGGTGCTGGGCCTTTGCCCGGCCCTGGCAATCAGTGTAGAGTTAACCGCAGCGCTGGGCATGGGGCTGGCAACTGCAAGTGTGTTACTGTGCTCCAATGTGATTATCTCCGCATTGCGTCGCGCAATCCCCAATAAAGTGCGCATCCCGGCCTACATCACGCTCATTGCGGGGTTGGTGGGCCTGGTGCAATTGCTCGTAAAAGCCTGGGCACCGCAGATTGACCAGGCCCTCGGCATATACTTGCCGCTGATCGCTGTCAATTGCATTATCCTGGGTCGCGCTGACGGCTTCGCCAATCGCAATGGCATGTTTGCTTCAGCGCTCGATGGCCTTGGCATGGGTGCGGGCTTCACCGGGGCGCTTGTTTTGCTGGCATTTGTGCGCGAGTTCTTCGGCGGCGGCAGCATTGCGGGTGTTCAACTGCTGAATAACCCCGCTGCAATTTTGATTTTACCGCCCGGCGGGTTCTTCGTCTTCGCGTGCCTGATTGCGCTTGCCAATCATTTGCAGGGGCGTTCGGCGGAGAAAGCGCATGGCTGCGGGGCGTGTTCGGCAAAATGCGAAGGAGGGTGCGTGTCATGACCAAAGAAGCCATTTCCCTCTTCTTCGCGGCCATGCTCACGGGGAATTTCGTGCTGGCGCGCTTTTTGGGTATTTGCCCATTTTTGGGCGTGTCGAAAAAGCTTGACACGGCTGTCGGCATGAGTCTGGCGGTGATCTTCGTCATGGCGCTGTCCACCATCGTGCTGTACCCGCTCAACCTGCTGCTGCTGCGCCATGACCTCGCGTTTTTGCAGACCATCGTGTTTATTTTAGTCGTCGCGGCGCTGGTGCAGCTGGTGGAAATTGTGCTCAAACGTTGGCTGCAGCCGCTGTATAAGTCTCTGGGGATTTATCTGCCGCTGATCACGACGAACTGCGCGGTGCTGGGCGTGGTGCTGCTCAATGTGCAGCACGCGTACAGTTTTGTGCCGTCGCTGCTGCACGCGCTGGGCGCGGGCGCGGGCTTTTTGCTGGCAATGGTGATTTTCTCGGGCGTGCGCGGCCGCATGGAGCACTGCGAAGTGCCGAAAGCCTTTCAAGGCCTGCCGATCACCTTGGTGGCGGCCTCGATTGTCAGCCTGAGCTTTTTGGGCCTGGGCGGGATTGTGGAAAATATTTTCGGGTAAATTACGATAGGAGTTGTGCATGACAACGATTTTATTGGCCGCCGCAATCGTCGCGGGCATTGGTTTGCTCGCCGGCGTGGGCCTTGCCATTGCGGGCGTCGTGCTGCATGTGCCTGTTGACGAGCGCGTGGAGCGCCTCACCGCAGCATTGCCCGGCACGAATTGCGGGGCCTGCGGCTACCCCGGCTGCGAAGCCTATGCAAAAGCCATTGCAGGCGAAGATGCGGCCTGCAATTTGTGCATTCCCGGCGGGACAAACACGGCGCAAACCCTGGCCGAAATTATGGGGATTGCCGTCGAAGAAGTCCCCGAACGCCGCGCGATTGTGCTATGTGGCGGCACGGAGGAGGCCTGCGGGCTGAGTTACGAATACCGGGGCGAGCAGAGCTGCGACGCGGCTTCGCTGCTTTACAGCGGGCAGCGGCTGTGCAACTACGGCTGCCTGGGGTTTGGCGACTGCATCAAGGCCTGCCCGTATGACGCGATATCCCTGCGCGGCGGCATTGCTGCGATTGATCCTAGCAACTGCGTGGGCTGCGCATTGTGCGTGCCCGCCTGCGCGAAGGGCATTATCGTCATGACGGAATCGAGAGGCCGCGCGGTGAACCTGTGCTGTTCGGAAACCTCCGGCCATGCGGTGCGCAAGCAGTGCAAAAGCGGCTGCATCAGCTGCCATATCTGCGAGCGCGCCTGCCCGGCGGACGCCGTGATATACGAACGGCACCTCGCCCGCATCGACCCCGCAAAATGCATTGGCTGCGGGGCCTGCGCGGCGAAATGCCCAACGAAATGCATTGTAATGTACTAATATATTGAGGAAAAAAATCCCATGAAACCAAAAATCCGCAGCTCCAAGCTTTTCTGGAAGTACTTTTCGACTTTTATCATCATAATGCTCAGCTGCTTTGCATTCCTGGGCTCGGCATTGCTGGTGTTTTCCACGCGCTATTGGATACAGGACCGGCACATCCTGCTCTCGTCAAACACCTGGCACGCCGCAGAGGAGATCACCAGGATTTACGCGCGCAGCTTTGCCGATTTGCCCAATGACGCCCGGCAGGAAGCCATCGCACAAGAGCTGCAAGCATATGCCACAGCCATCGACGCAATGTTCTTCATCTTCGACACCGACGGCCGCGTGGTTGCCTGCCGCGAAACCGTGCACGAAACCCTGCTGCCCTCCCCTGTCCGCTGCGAAATCCACGGCGCGTGGCGCCTGCCAAGGCAAACCGTAGCCCGTGCACTGCGGGGCGATCAGGAGCGCTTCGCCATTACCGGCAACCCCAACGGTGTTTTCGATGAAAACATGCTCATCACGGCCAATCCCTTTTTGCTCGATGGCGAGGCCGCAGGCTTTGTCCTGGCGGCGCAGCCCTTCAGCGGGGAACTGTTCCTCTACCTGGGCGGGATCTTGCAGCTGTTCCTGCTATCGGCGCTGCTGGTGCTGGCGCTGGCTTTTGCGGCGGTGTATATCATCACCCTGCGCCTTGTGCGCCCGCTCAATGACATGGTATCCGCCACCAAGTTATATGCCAAGGGCGATTTTCGCTACCGCGTACGTACGCCGGAAAGCGACGAGCTGCGCATGCTGGCCGAGGCGTTCAACTCCATGGCCATCAACTTGGCGACATTGGAGGCCAGCCGCCGCAGCTTTGTAGCCAATGTTTCACACGAACTGAAGACGCCAATGACCAGCATCGGCGGTTTTATCGACGGCATGCTCGACGGCACTATCCCATTGGAGTCGCATGAAAAATATCTCGGTTTGGTCAGCGGAGAGGTACGGCGTTTATCGCGCCTGGTGACGGGCATGCTAAACCTATCCAAAATCGAGGCGGGCGAGTTGCAGATGAACTTTGTATCGTTCGATATCAGCGAGCTGTTGTTCGCCACGCTGCTGTCCTTCGAGCGCATCATCGCTGAGCGGCAAATTGAGCTGCTGGGCCTCGACGCCCTGGCGTCCCTGCCTGTCAGCGGCGACAAAGACCTGCTCATCCAAGTGTTCTACAACCTCATCGACAACGCCGTGAAGTTTACCCCGCCAGGTGGGCAAATCGAGCTGCGCCTGCGCCAGGGACGCGCCAGCACCCGTATCGCACTGCGCAACTCCGGCGCAGGCATCCCTTCCGAAGAGCTCAGCCGCATCTTCGAGCGTTTTTATAAGACTGACCAGTCCCGCAGTTACGACACCAAGGGCGCTGGCCTGGGGTTGTACCTGGCGAAAACGATTGTAACCATGCACGGCGGCACGATCCACGCGGACAGCGACGGAGAAAGCTGGACAGAGTTTCGGGTGGAATTACCGGTGTAATGCGTATAACATTCACTTATATGCGGCGCGCAATCTTGCAAATAATGCCGCACTATGCTAAAATAAATGCGGAGGGATTTTCATGTTGAGCGTAAAAGGATACAGCGAAGCGCCGGAACCGGACCACAGGTCCCCCCTCGCCGAACGCCTGCGCCCGCAAACCCTCGACGATATGGTCGGCCAACCGCACCTGCTGGGCCCTGGCCGGGCATTGCGCAGCATCGTCGAATCCGGCGAGCTGCCCAACCTGATTTTTTACGGGCCCTCCGGCGTGGGGAAGACCACGTTCGCGAATATCATCGCAAAGCAAACGGACAGGCTCTTCGTGCGCCTCAATGGCACAACCGCCGCAACGGCCGATATCAAGGCCGCCATCGCGCAGACGAACACGCTGATGGCCCCAAACGGCGTATTGCTATATTTGGATGAAATCCAGTACTTCAATAAAAAGCAGCAGCAAACCCTGCTCGAATGCATTGAGTCCGGCGCGGTAACGTTGATTGCCTCCACCACGGAAAATCCATATTTTTATGTATACGGCGCGATACTAAGCCGTTCCACTGTCTTCGAATTCAAAACCCTTGCGGCGGAGCAAATCATCCCGGCGGTCACGCGTGCGTTTCAGTGGCTCGCAGATGAAAAAAACGAAAATTTCGAGATAGAAGAAGGCGTGTGCGAGTGGGTTGCCCAGGCCTGCGGCGGCGACGTGCGCAAGGCAATTAACGCCGCTGAGCTGTGCTATCTTTCGCGGCACAGCAATGAGGAAGGCAAAATCACATTAGGGCTTGCCAAAGAGCTCACCCAAAAGAGCGCCATGCGTTATGACCGCGAAGGCGACGAGCATTACGATATCATTTCGGCTTTTCAAAAATCCATGCGGGGTTCCGATCCGGACGCCGCGCTGCATTACCTGGCAAGATTACTTGAGGCCGGCGACTTACCCAGCGCCATGCGCAGGCTGATGGTCACAGCCTGCGAGGACGTGGGGCTTGCCTGGCCGCAGATTATCCCCATAGTGAAGGCCGCGGTGGATGCGGCGCAGATGGTCGGCCTGCCAGAGGCCGCACTGCCCCTGGCCGATGCCGTAATCCTGGTAGCTACCGCGCCGAAGTCGAACACCGCCTGCGGCGCCATCCATGCGGCATTGGCAGATGTGCGCGCAGGCAAAAGCGGGCCCGTGCCGCGCCAGCTGCAAAATAAGCATTACGACGGCGCGGATGAAGAAAACCCGGGCCAGAATTATCTTTACGCGCATGACTACACCACAAACTGGGTGGCGCAGCAATACCTGCCCGACGCTTTGAAAGACCGGGTGTACTACCATTGGGGCAGCAATAAAAATGAACAGGCCGCAAAGGCTTATTGGGATAGAATCAAAGGGGGAGAATCGGATGGAGGAAAGAAACGAGGCTGACTGGAGACCCAACTGGACTGAAGTCAGCGACCTGATGCGGCCTATCGAAGAAGGCGCCGCGCCTGCGGTTCCTGCCGCAGCAGCCGCGACCATGGTTGAACAAAAACAACCTGAATTGGAAGAAGCGCATCAAAAAACATACGGGCAGGCGCTGTGGGACGAAAAAAAAGACGACGAGGACCGGGAAAGGCGCAAACTCGCCAAGCAGATGCGGCGGCTGTGGGATAACCCTGACGAGCAGGAGGAGCAAAACAGCCAACAAAATAATTTGCGCGTATCACGCGAAAGCTGGCAGAAATTTCTCAAGCTGCGCACCAATTTTGTCATGGCTTTTTTGCGTCATTACGCGCCATACGCCCTGCTGCTGCTGCTGGCACCGCATGTGATGGAAGGCATTGTCTTTTTCGATGAGGGCGGCGAGGCCATGTTCCGGATATCCTACTGGGTGATCCTGTTCGCCCCGATCATTCCACTGACATTGCTCAGCCTTTGGCTGCGCCCCATCGGCGACCACCCGTTTTTCCGTTTTTCGGCGCTGCTGCTGCCCATCCAGCTGTATTTCACGTTACAGTACGCCAGCCGCACCGGTTACCTGTGGCTGCCCTTCGCGCTGCTGATCGCGTGCACGCTGATCGTGCTCCTATCCCATTTGCTTTCTTTGTTCATGGGAGCGCGCAAACCGAAGAAAAAACCTGCGCCCGGCGGCCAGTTACCCAATGTCATGGAAACCGCCATCGCACAAAAACACGAGGACGACCTCAATGGCGGCAAGTCATCCATGATGAAGGAGCACTGGCGCTACGTGCTTTGTTACAGCGTGCCCTGCATGGCGGCATTGCTGCTTGCGTTCGCTGTAATGGGCGCATTGCCGGAATCCCCCGATACTGGCTTATTCACTGCCATTTCCCAGGAGGAATCCAGGCGCAGCCTGATGCATCTATCCCAAAGGTACTGGGCCGGCTTGTCTTCCCGGGAAAAACGGGAGGCCATGCAGCTGCTGTTGAATTTAGAAGCAGACCACTTGGAAATCGGCCGTTTGTCCCTGGACGACGAAGCCATTTTCGGGCTGCGCAGCGAAAGCCGGGGCGCAATCAGTATCCGGCGGGCCCTGCGTACAGGCAGGGCGCAGGCGGAAGCCCGCATACGCGCGGTGTGCTATGCGGCGTTTTATTACAGCCTGACAGACAACGTTGAAGACCACGACGCGAAAGCCGCCGCCTATGCCGAAGGGCGCGTGGCGCATTACATGCTGCAAATTGAGACATTTTTGGGGGAATACTAAATATGCCCAGCAAAGACGATAATTTTATTTCCGCCGGGGTTGCGCCAGGAGGGCTTTACAGCCGGGAGGAGATTCGCGTGCTGCTATGCGACCTGGCAAGGCAGCTCCCGCAGCCTTTATCCGTGCCTGCGGCCGAGGCCGTGCTTGTTGGCGAAGGCCTGGTGAATTACTTCGAGTTTCACGCGGCATTGCAGGAGCTTACGCTGTCCGGCCGCCTGGAAATGCAGCCGCGCGACGGTGAGCTCGTGCTTGCGCTGCCTGAAAAGTATCGCCACGCGGCAAGCCATTTGGCGCAGGAATTGCCCCGCCAGGCCCGTGACCGCGCCCTGCACGCCGCCGAGCAATTGCAGCAGCGCGCCCGCCGCGAGCACGACCACCGCATCTCTGTTTACCCCACGAAGGACGGCGGCTTTTACATCACCTTCCGCCAGGGGGAAGACGATGCCATGCTTCTCAGCGTCACCATTTACGCGCCCGACAAACAGCAGGCTGAGCGTGTGCGCCGCCGTTTTCTCGAAAACCCGGGCAAGCTTTACAGCGCCGTGATTGAAGCGATATAATTTTTCCTTGCATTTTCAACCGGGGCATGATATAATTTTGCGTGGAATATTTTTTGAAAGGAAATATATATGAACGTACTCAACAAGAAATCGATCGAAGACATCGACGTAAGCGGCAAGCGCGTGCTCGTGCGCTGCGATTTCAATGTCCCCCTGAAAGAAGGCAAAATCGCCAGCGACCAGCGCATCCAGGCGGCGCTGCCCACCATCCGCTACTTGCTTTCGAAGAGTGCCAAAGTCATTCTCTGCTCGCACCTGGGCCGCCCGAAGGGAGAGGTTATGCCCGAATTCTCTCTCAAGCCCGTAGCGGAGCGCCTGTCCGAGCTCTTGTCCGCTGATGTAAAAATGGCGGAAGACGTTGTGGGCAAAAGCGCCAAAGCCCTTGTTGCCGGCCTGGGGGAAGGCGAAATCATGCTGCTGGAAAACGTGCGCTTTGAAAAAGGCGAAACCAAGAATGACCCCGCGCTGAGCAAAGAATTTGCTGATTTGGCCGATATTTTCGTCAACGACGCTTTTGGCTCCGCGCACCGCGCGCACAGCTCCACCACCGGCGTAGCGGATTATATTCCTGCCGTGTGCGGTTACCTCATCCAGAAAGAGCTCAACTTCATCGGCGGCGCCATTGCCAGCCCTAAAAGGCCTTTAGCCGCTATTCTCGGCGGCGCGAAGGTCAGCGATAAAATCGGCGTGATCGAGAACCTGATCGAAAAAGTGGATGTGCTCATCGTCGGCGGCGGCATGGCCTACACCTTCTTTGCCGCGCAGGGCCTGCCCGTGGGCAACTCCCCTGTGGAGCCTGACAAATACGACCTGGCGCTGGGCCTGCTTGCCAAAGCGAAAGAGAAGGGCATCAAGTTCCTTCTGCCTGTTGATAATATCTATGGCCGCGCGTTCGACCCAAACACAGAATTCAAGTCCCTTGACATCAACGACCCTGACCGCGAAGGCTGGGAAGGCCTTGACATCGGTGAAAAAAGCCGCGCGCTGTATACCGAAGCCCTCGCAGGCGCCGGCACCGTCATCTGGAATGGCCCGATGGGCGTTGCGGAATGGGAAAATTTCTCAGGCGGTACAATCGCCGTGGCGAATGCTGTTATAGCCAGCGGCGCGGTTTCGGTCATTGGCGGCGGCGACAGCGCAGCGGCGGTGAAGAAGCTTGGCTTCCTCGACAAAATCAGCCACGTGAGCACTGGCGGCGGGGCCTCGCTTGAATTCATGGAAGGCAAGATATTACCCGGCATTGCATGTTTGAATGAGAAATAATTCACATTCAAACAGTATAAAAAACAGAATGCAGAAAAGAGAACTATTTCTCATTTCTGCATTCTTATTTCTTATTTCAGCTCTACAATCGTAACCCCGCTCTCCCCTTCGCCATATACACCTAACCTGTGCGACTTAACGAACTTCGAGCCTTTCAGGTATTGCTGCACGGCCGAACGCAGCGCCCCGGTGCCCTTGCCATGCACGACCGTGAATTCATGCAACCCTGTGCGCAAAGCCTGGTCCATGAAGCGGTCAAGTTCTAATAGGCAATCATCGACCATTCGTCCGCGTAGATCCAAGCGGTTTTCACCAGCGGTCGGCGCGACAGGATCGCCACCCCCGGTGCGCCGCTTCCTCGTTTTCGGCGAATCATCTTTTGCTTCACCAAGCAAGCGCAGGTTATCAAGCGCCGTGCGCATTACCATCGCGCCAGCTTGCACTTTTACCTGTGCTTTTTCATCCGGGAGAGAAACGACCGTGGCTTCGATTTTCAGGTCGCGGAGGCGTATCCTGT
>Ga0123353_10009989_pt1 | contig 13178 bp, 10 predicted proteins | sample TergutLab28metaG_3_FD_92763 | JGI IMG/M metagenome (GOLD analysis project Ga0123353, IMG submission 92763) | Labiotermes labralis P3 segment gut microbial communities from Petit-Saut dam, French Guiana - Lab288 P3 | ecosystem: Host-associated > Arthropoda: Insects > Digestive system > Gut ...
AAAACGCTCATTGCGCCGTAAGCCGCAACGGAGTGGATTGCCCGGCTTCTTAAAAACCTGAAAAAAGACGCGCCGCAAACCGACACATAAGGGAGAACCTGAAACGCGACGGAAAACCCGCCGAAGCCCAGAACGGCGGCGGCAAGACGGATGTTTCCCGAAACGGCGGCTTTTTCTGCGCCGCTCCCGACTTCAAAAAAATAATTTATAAAAAAAAGAAGCGTTCTGTTATTAATAAATCCGTTCAAAAGGGAAGTGAGGGCGGAAAAAAGGATCACCCATGAGCATACGGAAATCATAGCCTCCGCCGCTCCGCTCACCGCCTGTGTAAATCCTTTTAAAATCGGAATATCATATTTTTGGGTGTTTCCGCAACCCGTAGAGGCGGGCCTCGTACCCGCCCCTGATTTTGTTCTGATTGCCGGGCGGGTAAGAGGCCCACCCCTACGTGATTTACCGATTATTAATTTTACCGGGGCGTTTTCCCGGGAAAAAAACCTTCCTGCCATGCCTATCGCAAGAGAAGACACGCAGCAGGAAGCGAACAACAGGAAGCCAGCGCGGGCCGAGCCGAGCATAACGGCCCCAATGGCCGCTACGGTAAATGCAGGCCCGGAATTCACGCAGAAATCAAGCATTCTGCGGGCTTCGTTTTTGCCTATAAGCCCTTTTCCGCATAAAGCCGCCGTCATGCGGGCGCCGACAGGGTAACCGCCCGTCAGCGAAAGCAAAATAACGGGGGCGCATACACCCGGCAGGGCGAAAAGGGCGCGGCAAAGCCCTTCGAAAGGCCTGCCCGCATATTCGGCTATTTGCGGGAGCGAAATAAAGCCCGAAAGCGCCATAAAAGGGAAAAGCGAGGGTATCAGCACCCCTCCGCAAAGCGCAAGCCCGTTTTTTACGCCCGATACCGCCACGCCGGGGTTTGAAAGCATTAAAAAACCGGCGGCAAGGCAGGAAATTATGATTAATAATAGTTTTAAATTTTTCATATTTTAATATATGAGGGTTGTTCTGATTTTAATACATTGCTATATTTTTGTTAAAATTAGCATAAATATATACAAATCCCGTAGGGGCGGGGCTTGTCTCCGCCCGCATGTGCAACTGTAATTTTTATGATAGCTATGCGAAAATTATAGCTATCATCATGGGGGGCACGAGGCCCTCCCCTACAGCTGTGATATTATTAAAGTTTAAATTTATACACGGGAATCATGCACGGGAAACGCTCCTATGAAAGGTGTCAGAAAAAAATGCGCCAAAACAAAGAAAAACAAAAATGCGGCGTCGCGAGGACAATACTGCGGGAGCTTGATATGCCCCCATCGTCGGTAAACGAAGAATTCCACCTTGAAATGTCAGGCAACAAAGAGGCCGTACTGCAGGGCTGCAAAGGCGTGCTTGAATATTCCGACACGGCGGTAAGGATAAATACCGGCGCGCGGGGCGTCGTTTTCAAAGGCATGGGCCTTGAAATGAAAACCTTCGCATCGGGCCAGGCGGTGGTTGAGGGGCTAATTGTTTCGGTGGAGTTTGATTAAAGGAGAAAGCATGTTTATAATTAGAATCATCAGATATCTGACCGGCTTTGTAAGATTTTCGGCCGAGGGCGGTTTCCCTGAGCGTTTTATTAATCTCGCGGCCAAAAAAGGCCTGCCGCTTTGGGACGTGAAATCCATCGGTGACAAGCTCTATGGATTTACTACGGCCGCAGGGTATAAAAACATCCGAAAACCTGCACGAAACTCCGGTATGCGCGTCAGGATCATAAATAAATCCGGCTTTCCGTTTTTTAAGCGGCGGTACCGCAAGCGCACGGGGTTTGTGGTCGGCGGGGCGCTTGCAGTCATATTTTTGATGTACCTTTCGACACTGCTCTGGAATATTCAAATAGACGGCAACGAAACCCTGACCGACGACGAAGTAATTTCGGCGCTGGAAGAGCTGAATGTGAAAAACGGCGCAAGAATGAGCAAAATTGACACGCATAACGTTGAGGTTGAGCTTGAAAACCTTCTGCCTTCGCTGTCGTGGGTGACGGTCAATCTGTCCGGCAGCACGGCTTACATAGAATTAAGGGAGCGAAAGGCCCGCCCGGAGATAATAGACACCAAAAAACCGAGCGATATCATAGCGAAAACGGACGGAGAAATACTTAAAATTGAAAGCTATTCGGGTACGGGTATTATGAGCGCCGGTTCCGCCGTGCTGAAAGGCGACCTGCTTATCAGCGGTAAAGTCGAAATGCTTGCGGGACCTGAATTTGTCCGTTCGCGGGGCTGTGTTTTAGCCCGCACGGCGCATGTGGTTTCCGCATCACAAAGTAAAGGCGATGGGCTTTACGCGCTTGAACGCATCCGCTACAGGTACGGCATTTCAATTTTATCAATAGAAATGCCGTTTGCGCCCTTGGGACATAAAAAAAACTGTGATATTTACTTTAAAAGCTCGTTTATGCTTTCGTTTGCGGACGCGGCTGTGCCTATAGGGCTTACAAGGGAAAGCTTTACCGTCGTTTCGGACGGCAGAACCGAGATATCGGCGGAAAAAGCGGCTTTGGCGGCTCTTTTCAGATATTACAGGAATGAACAGGCCGAGCTTGCGGGCGCTGATATCAGGGAACGCGCGCTGAAAATTTCGGACACGGGAAAAACAATAGTCGCGGCGGGCAGCTGCGTCTGCGAGGAGGATATAGGCTTTGAACGGTTTTTTGAAGTTGAAGGCGGGTTATAACGAAAGAAAGATGTCCCCCGCCTCTATAGGCGGGGGGGGGTGTTCTATCTATCTCAGCAGGTGAGCCATATCTCCCTGCTCGAGTTGCAAGGTTCTGGGGTACCCACTCGAAATTTTAATTTCGTTAGTGGGTCAGGTTCTTATAAACGTATGCATTTGCAATTATGAATGTAGCTGATGTTTAAGAAACGTTAAAGAAATGTGAAAAATTATTTAATAAAAACCTAAATACTTATTGCAATGCGTCAAGATCTGTGTTATAGTAGTAATTACATTTCTATGAAAAGTTTTATTGAAAGAAGATGCTATTTATGCGAAAATTGCAAAAAACAGCAAAAACCGCCCTTGCGCTGACCCTTGCCCTTATGATGGCGTTCCCATTGGCCGTGCCATCGCAGGCCGCCCAAAAGATGTCAAACCCCGACAGGGTTGGCACGGGCATTATTGACGGCCTGACCGCGGACGAGTACATCGGCAGGCACAACAGCTATATATGGAGCACAGAGCTGTTCAGGCAGGACGACGGCGACTACATATGGGCAGGCACCACCCGCGACATGGGCGGCGGCATTGTCACGGTAGTCAACAACATGGGTTCTTCGCTGGGGCTGGATTTCAACGAGCTGATCGGGATACCCCCCATCGACACGGCGAATTACCAAGGCAGGATTTATCGCCAAAAGGTCGGCGAAACAAGCGGGGAATGGGAGCAGATGTATCAAAACCCGCTGGTTGCGGGCTGGCGGCGCATGATTGTCTTTAACGGCGACCTCTATGTCGTAACCGGCACGACGCTTCCCTATCCCGGCAATTACACGCTTATACTGCGCTTTAAATCCGACTTCAAGCCCGGCGACACCCCCGAAATCGTTTTTTGGGATCAGATCCCTGAAGAAAACAACTCCTATTTCCGCGCCGCCTGCGTGCTGAACGACAAACTGTATATCGGCACCTTCGACACAAATATCTTTATCACCGACGGTACGGGCCTGACGAACAAAAGCCAAAACTTTTTGGTCATGCTGGGCGTTCTCCAGAAAATACGCGAAAACCCGGACTATCAAATGACCCCGCTGGAAATTCAGGCCACCAATCCGGCCCTGCGCCGGGTCGGCTGGACAGCCTGCGACCTCAAGGAGTTCCCCGAGCTTGGGGAGGGCAACAACGCCATCTGGGATATGATGGGCTTCAACGGGTATCTTTACGCCTTCCTTGACAGCAGCACCGTTTCTTCGTCAGGCGTCCAGGGCGACTGGATGAATCAAAAAGCCGGTGGCGGCTTTACCGTATACAAGCTGACTGCGGACGGCCCGAAAGGCGCCGTGACCGCCATGCGGCAGATTGTCGGTGAAAAAGAAGGGGCTATGTTCCCGCCCAGCATGGGCGTCGGCAAGCCTATGGGCTGCTCCCCCTTCTATGCCGAGTTTGACGGCGATGAATACATCTACGTGACCACGCTGATAGGCGGAGCCTATTTCCTGGCGGCCCTGGCCGTCGGCGAGGTTGATCTGGCGATGGATATGCTGTTCTTCCCCACACAGATATACCGCTTTGACAAAAACGACAACTGGGAGGTTGTCGTCGGCGAAAAGGACGGCCCGCGCGCCGCTAAATATAGCGACGGCACGCTTGTCCCCCATATCGGCAGCCAGCGCGGCGGCTTCTTCCCCGGCGAGGACAGCTTTGAAAACGCCTGCGCCAACCAGTATTCATGGTGGATGGCGCAGCATAACGGCAAGCTCTATGTGTCCACGTGGGATACAGGCGTGTTCAAAGAAGCGGCTTTAGGCAACATCGGGTTTATAATTACCGCTTTCCTCAGCGGCGCGGGCAAAGAAGTCTCAGCCGAAATACTGCCGAGCATCGCAAAAGCCGTTGAACAGCTCTCTGACTATATCCCGTATTTTTCAGGCGGGGGCGAGTTAAGCGCGTTTAAAGTCTTTTGCAAGTTTTTGACTTCACCGAAGGATATCTTTGCCGTCGTGAAATTCGCGTTTGATTTATTGATATCCGCAGTCAGGCACCCTACGGAAATAAACGCGGGCGTCAAAAAGGCCATAGCCTCATATAAAGCCTGCAATTTGTATATTAACGACAAATCGAACCCGCCGGGCTTTGATATTTACTGCACCGAAGACGGCATAAATTTCGACCCCGTGACGGTGGACGGGTTCGGAGATAAATATAACTACGGCGGGCGCGTGCTGCTTCCCACGGAATACGGGCTGTTCGTCGGCACGGCCAACCCCTTCAACGGCGGCCAGTATTGGCGCATCGACGAGCTTGAAAACGGGCTTCTCGCCAACACCCCCAACAAAGTGAGCTTCGTCGGGGGCGGGAGCGTCACATTCCCGGTACGCGCTGTCGGCCTTGACTCCGGCCTGCCGATAAATGTCACTGTTTCCGACGCCGGCATAAGCGCGGATGCCGTTCTGAGGGATGGTTCCGATGTTGTGCTTGAGGATTACCGCTCCGTCGTCGGCAAAGTCAGGGACACCTCAGTTTACGGCAATTTTAAGTATGTCGAAGACCGTACCAGGCACGATTTTGATTCCTGTATATTTGATGTTACCCTTACTGCCGACGGCCCCGTGGCTTCCGGCAATATCACGGTGACAGTCGAAATGGGCGGTTATTCCGTGAGCCGCACAATAAGTATCGCCGGGTGAACCGCATAACGCTCAACACCCGTCGCTGTGACCGCGAAAAAACCCTTGAGGCAACGACTTCAGGGGTTTTTGTTTGGGTTTTGACGCCGTGACGCCGTATCGGACGGGGCTGCAAACCCGAAACATTTTATTGAGGCTCAAAACAGTATGAAAACGGATGAAATTACAAAAATATTGTGCAATATGTATATAATCATCGAAATATAAATAGCCACATCTAACATAATCACGTTTTTTTACATAAACTATTGCATTGTCAATATTATTGTGTTATTATTATACAAATTTCATCTGTTTTCGCGAAGTTTTTAAGAGTTGTATATAAAATACAAGCGTGGAAGTAAATTATGCCGTTATTTGAACAAATAATAAATCTTGACCGAATGGAGCAGGCCGTGAGCCTTTTCGGGAGCTTCGACGAAAACATCCGCTTTATAGAAAGGCAGTATTCGGTCAATATCACAAACAGGGGAGAAGACATCAAAGTCGCGGGCGAAGCCGAAAACGTAGCCAGCGCCATAAAAGCCGTAAACGGCCTTCTGACATTGATAAACAAGGGCGAAACATTAAGCGAACAGAATGTGCGGTACGTTCTGTCCCTTGTTGACGACGGCAGCGAGGATAAGCTGTCCTCCATGATCGCGGACTGCATCTGCATAACGTCAAGGGGAAAACCCGTAAAACCCAAGACTCTTGGGCAAAAAAAATACATCGAAGCCATAAAAAGCAAAACCATTGTGCTGGGCGTAGGCCCGGCGGGTACGGGCAAGACATATCTGGCTGTGGCGATGGCAGTGAACGCATTCAGGGGCAAAGAGGTCAACCGCATCATCCTCACCCGTCCGGCGGTTGAAGCGGGCGAAAGCCTTGGCTTTCTGCCCGGCGACCTCCAGCAGAAAGTTGACCCTTACTTGCGCCCCCTCTACGACGCGCTTTTTGATATGCTCGGCGCCGAAAACTTCCATAAGTATCAGGAACGGGGCAATATAGAGGTCGCGCCGCTGGCTTATATGAGGGGCCGCACATTGGACGACAGCTTTATAATACTCGATGAGGCGCAGAATACGTCGCCCGAGCAGATGAAGATGTTTTTGACACGGCTTGGGTTCAACTCAAAAGTAGTTGTAACGGGGGACATTACTCAGATAGACCTGCCCGCCGGAAAAAGGTCGGGGCTTGTTGAGGTCATAAAGATATTAAGGGGTATAGATGACATAGAGACGGTTATGTTTAACGAAAAGGACGTCGTAAGGCATAAACTTGTGCAGGACATCGTAAAGGCTTACGAAAAACACGAGGAGGCAAAGAAACGAAATGACAGAAAAAATTAAAGTAAACATTACGGATGCCCAAAAAGCCGTAAAAATACCGACAGGTATAAGAATGCTCGTGCGGCGCTGCTGCAACGCCACGCTGAAGCTTGAAAAATTTCAGGGTTCGGCGGAGGTAAGCGTGCGTTTTGTCGATAACGATAGCATCCGAAAAATAAACAAAGAATTCAGAAATATAGACGGCCCGACGGATGTTCTGTCATTTCCTATGGGTGAAAGCGGCAATTATGACATAAACCCCGAATCGGGCGCGTACTTAATCGGCGATGTCGTGATATCAATGGAACAGGCGGCGGAACAGGCTAAACGCTTCGACCACAGCCTGCAAAGGGAGGTCGCGTATTTGACCGCCCATTCGATACTGCACATTTTGGGCTATGACCATGAGAACGGCGGCCTGCAGTCGGTCCGCATGAGGGAGAAGGAAGAAACCGTATTGACGCAGCTGGGGCTTTCAAGGAACAGCAGCTATTATATGGAGTATTAGATGACAGAAAAAACATCCTTCATCGCAATCGTCGGCTGCCCCAACACGGGCAAGTCGTCGATTCTTAATAAATTATTGGGGCAAAAGCTCGCTATCGTTTCGCCGAAACCCCAGACCACCCGCGGAAGGATAACGGGTGTTTTGACGTTTACACAGCAAGATAACCCTGTATCCTATCAACTCGTATTCACCGACACCCCCGGCTTCCACCGCCCAAGAACCAAACTGGGCGAAAAAATGGTAAAAGCTGTGGGCGACAGCATTTCGGGCGTTGACGCCTGCCTTTTGGTTGTCGAGCCGCAGGGCGAAATAAGAAGCGCCGAGCTTGATTTGATAGACCGGTTCAAAAAAGGGCGCATGAAGGCATTTTTGGCCGTAAATAAAATCGATACCGTAAAAGACAAAACGCGGCTGATGTCAAGGATAGACGAATTCTCGAAGCTTTACAGTTTTGAATCCGTCATACCCGTTTCCGCGCTGAAATCGGACGGCATCGATATCTTATCGGAGGAATTGAAAAAAACAGCCGTCCCTTCGCCGCATTTTTTCCCCGATGACGCTTTAACGGATCAGCCGGAAAGGGTCATTGCCGCCGAATATATCCGCGAAAAGATTCTTCTGTACCTTGACAGCGAAGTCCCCCACGGCACGGCGGTGGCAATAGAAAAGTTTAAGGAGCGGGAAAACGGCATACTCGACATAGACTGCGTGATATATTGCGAGAAGGAAAGCCACAAAGGCATAATAATAGGCAAAAACGGCGGGACGCTTAAAAAAATATCCTCAAAAGCAAGGCTTGATTTAGAATATTTCTTCGATTGCAAAATAAACCTCCAATGCTGGGTTAAGGTCAAAGAAGACTGGCGGAACAGGGAAGGCTTGATACACAACTTCGGGCTATCTTAAATAGAATGGGGAATTGAGAGTTGAGAATTGAGAGTTATCGCGGTATAATTTGCATATTAATAAAATTCGATGTCCGCGATTTGTAAAATTAGTTGAAAATAGAAAGAGAGAATTATGGTTGAATTAAAAATAAATTCTCAACTCTCAACTCTCAATTAATAAACGTGGAAACTTTTGAAACGGACGGCATAGTGCTGAAATCTGAAAAATTCAGCGAAGCTGACAGGCTTGTCACTTTCCTGACGAGGGAAAAGGGGCTGGTCCGCGCTTTCGCAAACGGTGCGCTCAGGCCGAAGAGCAAGCTTCACGCGGGTGTCGGCAACTTTTGTTACGGGCATTTTTCTTTTGCCCGCGCGAAAGAAAATACGCACGTAAAAGAGGCCGTACCGTCGGAAATTTTTTATAAACTGCGCGATAACCTCGAAAAACTGACGGCGGCCCAGTATTTCTGCGAGCTTGCGGAGGAAGCCGCCCCTGAAAACGAAAACGCGGAGGATTTGCTCCGGCTTCTTTTAAACACCCTCCATTTTTTAAGCGGGGGTTTGCGCCTTGTCACGGTATTGAAGCCGATTTGCGAATTTCGGACACTGTCATTGAGCGGCTATATGCCGAACCTCGTCGGCTGCGACGCCTGCGGGGCCTTTGAAAGCCCCGCAATGAGGTTTGACGCGGTCACGGGACTGTTATACTGCGACAAATGCCGGACGCCTAACAGGACGGAGGAACTGCCCCTCGCTGCTGTAACGGCCATGCGCCATATCATTTATTCGGAACTGAAACCCATGTTCGATTTAAATATTGACGCGGAAACGGCGGCGGTTTTAAATGCCGTATCTGAAAAATACCTTCTGAATATGACAAAACGGAGGTTCGGGACGCTTGATTTTTACCGCACGCTGAAATATAGATAGAGGCTGACGCATAATTCGCAAAATGTACAAAAAGTACCGTAGGGGCACCGTTGCGGCATCCCGTTTTCAGGTTAGATGTTGCTGAAATGCGGGATGCCGAGACGGCGTCCCTACGGGAATTCTTCTATTTTTATGCAGCCTATTAGAAAATCAAAAGAAAAAAGAAGGCGGCCAAGAAGCCGCCCTTTTTATTGCGAACACCGAATAAGCCTTGCCAAACTGCAGGGGCGCATAATATGCGCCCGCAGGTGAAACATCTTTGTATATTTTGGGCGAAACGCCTTTATATGTTTTAGACGCTGATAATCGCCCCAACACAAAAACCGGCAATATTTGATTGGCGAAGCAGTATTATAGTTCCAGCTGCCCCCTCTTAGGCCAGGGCGGCCTGGAGGGCCTCGTCTATATATGGTATGGGGGGGGGGTGCGGGGGGTCGGCGGGGGGGGTGCCGTCGTCCGCGGTGTTCCACCAGGAGGTGCGGTAGACGCCCGTGCCGGCGGCCTCGCATTTCACCTCTATCTTCAGCTGTGCGCCCGCGTAGCGGCTGTCGCCCGCCAGCAGGGGGTTCAGTATCAGGCTGTTGAAAAGGTTCGTGTTGTATACCGCCCCGCCCGAGCCGAAGTCCAGCTTCATGCTGCCCGTGTTTTCGTTGGGGCCGAGCGGGAGGGTGTAGTACCAGTACCCGTCCCCGCCGTATATCCAGTACGGGTACCCGCCCGGGCTGAGGCCGTGGGGCTGCATGAGCAGCGCCTCCGCGGATGTCACGTTCCCCGAGCCGTCCTCTTCATAATACCCGAGCGTTGCGGGCAGCAGTATGTCAGGCTCGCCCGGGTCTTCGGGTTTTATCACTATCACGGGCTGCACGAGCACCCGCACGAAGCCCGGCTTCGTACCCGTGTTGATCGCGCCGACCGCCTTGCTGAAGCTCTCGCCGGGCCCGGGCGGCTCCTCGGGCGGGTAGAAAACGTCCACAAGCTTGATTTCCAGATGCTTCGGCTGCGGGGTGTCGAGCGGGTTTGCCCTGCTGTCGCTCGCCGTGAACCACGCCAAAGTGTTTGAGGACAGCAGCACTGCCGCGAACACCGCGCAGAATATCAGCACCATCGGCCTCAGGCCCCTGAGCCGGGCCTTTGCCCCCGGGCTTTGCAGTTTCTTTATTGTTTTCATGGCATATCCTCTCCTGAAAAGCATTCTGTAAGGCGCCCGGGAGCCGGTAAATGATGGTCATCCGCGTTTTTGCCGGATATGCGGCCGGGAGCAGGGCTCCGGGGCCGCAGGGCCCCCGGGGGCCCTGACAATGCTTTTTTAAGGTTTCGGGATTCAGGCGGCAGGGGCAGAGGCTTTTGCTTCCCAGGCCCCCATACCCCCCTAAATCCCAAGCTCGCCGCGCCGGAACCCGCGGCAGGCATCAATCTTCTTCCTCTTCTGGGTTATTTAAGGAATGTAAGCAGCTTGATCTGGAAAGCGTCAAGCGCCGGGGGGGCCGTAAGGCTGAGGTCCCAGCCCGTATCGGACTCGACTGCCGACTTTGTGTTCTGGATGGCTTCCATGTTGACTATCAAGTCAAAATGCAGGCCCGAATACGCGCCCGTGGCGTCGCCGCTGAGGGTCACGGACTCAAGGAAATACGGCGTGGCCTGGCCGGCGCCGAGCACGCCCATGTAGTAGAAATAGCCGTCGTCCTCGTTGTAATACCACAGCCCGTCCGTGGGGGTGGCGCTGATGTTGCCGAAGTTGAGGATGATCCATCCGAATTCGTCGGAAAGGGCCTCGATCGTCATCTTGTTGTTGGCGGCGTCGAAAGTCATGTCCGCATTTTCGGGGATCTCCGCAAGCCAGTCGACCGAAACCAGGGCGGCCTTGTTGTACTGGCCTATGTAAGCGTCGCCGAATGTGACTTTGTCCTTGTACAGCGCGCCGTCCGTGCCGGTGGGGTTGTTAAGGGCGATTTTGAGGGTCTCCGCCAGTGACGCGCCCGAAGCGAGGACCAGGGCCCCGTCGGAATCAAGCGAAACGTCCGTGCCGTCCACGTCCCAGAAGCGGACCTGGTGCAGCACGCCGTCGATAACGACGCACGCGAGGAACTCATAGGAGGCCGTCACGCCCGCGTCGCTGGTGATCATGGTCCTGTGGTAGAAAAGGGTGAAGTCCGCGGGGGTAGCCGATGATTCGGAATTGAAGTCGTCCGCGTCATACACCGTCCAATAGGGGCCGTAGGTTATGCCGTCGACCGTCGCAAGGCCGGTTGTGGCGACGTTGCGGTCATTGCCCCACCTGAGCCTCTCGTTGGAGTAGCCCATCGGGGTGTCGCCCTTAAGGGCTTCGAAATCGTCGCTCCAGAAGGTCTTGAGCATCGGGTTCGTCTGGTGGCCGTTGTTCTCCAGCGTCTGGAGGACTTCCGCGAGGGACATGCGGACAACCACTTCGCCCGTGCCCGTGTTGACAGCGCCGACCTCTTTCGTCACCGTCGTGCCGGGGGTCCACTTGTCGGGCTCGGTGAATATTTCCCATATGCTCACCGAACCGTCGGTGATTATCGCCGTGTCAAACGGGTTGAGCACGGTGTCATGCGCCGTGAACCACGCGAACGTCGCCGCCGACACCGCCGTCACGACCGAGAGGCAGATAGCCATCGCCATGACGAGTTTTTTGTTTTTTCTCATGCTGTTTTTCTCCTTTTTGTGTTTTCATGTTTGTTTTTCTGCTTTTTATGTGGAACCGCCGCTTTCCGGGCCGGCGGGACAACAACGTCAGGGGCTGGGGTTTAGGGTTTAGGGGCACAGGCTTTATTAGCCCCTGCGTTCTCAACGGTTTCTTATGCAGCTTGAACAAGTCTATTATTGGCTGTCCCGGCCCTAAACCCTAAACCCTAGCCCCTGGCTTTCGCCTTCTCCTCTTTCGCCCCCGTTATGTACCACTTGAACATCATCAGGCAGCTGAAGAAGGCCACGACCATTATTATCGAGACCGCGGGGCGCGCCTGGAGCAGGGTCAGCGTTATCCCCATCTTAGGGACCGCCGCCACCTTTTTGCCTATCACCCTCTCGAAGGGCACGGGCGGGTCGTCCGTCTGGTTCGTGTCGCCCCGCGTGATGAAGAACGGGCCTTCCAGCTCCCTGTATTCGTCCTTCATGCCCATCACCCTATGGGTAAGGTAGGCGGAGCCTTTGTTGTCTGTGGCGAAAGTGATTATGTCGCCCACGCCTATCTCCCCGGGGTCTTCGCACAGCCTCACTATTATCATGTCGCCCCTGCGGAACCCGCCGGGGGGGCTGCTGCCGTCCTTGGCCGGGGTCATGGAGTCCGATATCACCGAATACAGCCTGTAGCCGAAGTAGGATTTCTTCTGGTCCTTGCTCAGCACGAACAGCACGGAGCCGGCCACGAGGGCCACGCATACGAGCCAGAACGTCACATCATAGGCGGCGCGGAGCATCTTTTTGGCGGCGGTGTCGGGTTTCCCCGGCTTTGCCTCTTTTGGGGCCTTCACGTTCTTTTTGCCTGCGGGCCCCTGTATGCCGAACGCGCCCGCAAACAGCGCCTCCAGGGGGTCTACCGGGGAATCGGGGGAAGGGAATGGCGAAGGAGCGGGCTGCCCCGCCGGCCGTTCCGCCTGCGCCGCCTGCGCGGCAAACTGCGCGAAATCAAACAGGTTCGAGCCGCCGGGTTCCTGCTGCGGGGCATCCCCCGCCGGGCCCCCCGGCCCCGCGGGCGGCCCCCCGCCCATCAGCTCTTCCCATGTCATCAGTTCTGCCATAATCTGTGTTCCCTTGTTTATTTGAATTAATGAATAGCGGATAATGAAACCGTCCCGCGCACGAAACGCTATGAATTATGTTGCGGGCGCAGCGCCTCTATATGTTGCGGGCGCCTGCCTCTATTATGTTGCGGGCGCCTGCCTCTATATGTTGCGGGCGCCTGCCCTGCCAGGCCGCGCCGCGCCCCACATCATGGTCCCGCTTCCTTGTACACTATGCCCTTTTTATGCATTTCCTATGTTTTTTTGCGCGTTTTTTATTTATTCTTACCAGTTCCGCATACCAGCATATCAGATTTGTTCCCCTTTGTCAAGCGCTTTTTCCAGTTTTTTTTCCCCTTTTTTGTCCCTTTCGCCTCTTTTTTGTGGGAGTTTAGCTA
>Ga0123353_10009990_pt1 | contig 13177 bp, 13 predicted proteins | sample TergutLab28metaG_3_FD_92763 | JGI IMG/M metagenome (GOLD analysis project Ga0123353, IMG submission 92763) | Labiotermes labralis P3 segment gut microbial communities from Petit-Saut dam, French Guiana - Lab288 P3 | ecosystem: Host-associated > Arthropoda: Insects > Digestive system > Gut ...
AGTTGAGGCATTTGGACTGAGCAACAGTGGGCTGTGTCTAGTTGAGGCAGTTGGATAGGGCAACAGTGGGCTGTGTCTAGTTGAGACAGTTGGACAGGGTAGCAATGGGCTGTGTCTAGTTGAGGCAATTGGACAGGGCAACAGTGGGCTGTGTCTAGTCGAGGCAGTTGGGACAGGGCAGCAGTGGGCTGTGTCTAGTTGAGGCAGTTGGACAGGGCCGCAGTGGGCTGTGTCTAGTTGAGGCAGTTGGGACAGGGCAGCAGTGGGCTGTGTCCAGCTGAGGCAGTTGGTCAGGACAGCAGTGGGATGTGTCTAGTTGAGGCAGTTGGACAGGGCAGCAGTGGGCTGTGTCTAGTTGAAGCATTTGGACAGGGCAATACAGGGCTGTGGGCAAGATCCCACTTTTCCATTGTGTACCAGAATACTGTCTTGGGGGTAGTTCTTGTGGGATTTGTCGTATGCAGAATGGTGCAAGGATATTTTTTGCTTCAGTATTTGAGTTTTAAACCTCTTCCTCCACTTTCAATATGTCTACTTTGTGTTCGTTGTCTGAAGTTTTCAACCCGCTGATCATCATTCCACTGACACTGCGTTCATCCTTTTACTGCCCCTGAGGCGTGTGTATGCTTGTAATCAAGGATTACATAAAGAGACACCAAAGGTAACTTTCATCCATATTTGAACTACTTATAACTATGTTAATGCTCTAAGTAATGCCACACCTAACTTCCCGGAGATGTACAGTTCCTTGGTCTGTTAATGTGTCTCAGCTATCTATGTCTTTGCTTTTGGCTTTACTGTTGTGTAATACAGGAAATCAAATATTTTAAGAGGTTTCCTTTTTCTTGGTATGCTTGTATGTTCCAGGAGAAATTTTCGAAACTGCTCATGGTGTTGCCAGAAATTCATCTTATGGCCAGTAGAGGGGAGGATCATCTTTACCACAAACACTGCAATGGTGGCGCACCGACACAAACACTGCTCATGGAAATGTTACATGCCAAGCGGAAATAGCATCTGCAAGCCCCACAACCCAAAGGAACCACTGTTAACTGAATTTGTGAGTGTGCAAGGATTCCCACTGCATCACTTCGGCTGAGTGTCCCCTTTTTGTCAGTCATAGCTAAATGTGAACTGTGTGTTAACTCTGTAATGTACCAAAACGCTTCAGAAACATATTTGGGAGTTTTCACAGCAGTGTTGCCTGATATTTCAGTGCAAGTTAGTGCCTACATCTTTAATGCCATTGAATTTGGCATTCTTCTTGGACCCGTGAACCTTTTTAGATGAAGGCAGTATGTTGCTTCCAAACAGCAGGGAAACACTGACCTATTGACCCATCATGGCATCCACGACAGCCTCATTCTTCATGCCAGTATTTACTGTTGATGATCACCGTATGCACATCGTATACCCTGACGTGCTTGGTATGGTAGGCAAGACTCCTTAAAGGATGCGGGTGGGGTTCATTGAATTGGATAAAGTCCTCGCTATTTATTTGTTTATTTATTTATTTGCATCTGAGCTAAAAGGTCTGCACTTGTCCAGCTAATCAACTGCCAATTGTGCAGTCTCCTTCTTTCGCTCAGACTCAAAAATTGTATATTAGAAACCAACGGTCACTTCACTCCAGAACTATTAATATGTGCTTTAGGTGACCTCATTATGAACAGCCTCGCTTACATGGCTCACTTACTTGACTGCCAGTGTCCAACCCTCTTGGTCAGTATGAAAATTTCTTTTATTAGTTTATTTTTTGTCTTAGGTTTGAGGTTTGCTTGTGTTAGGCCGTTGCCCTTCATTGTATGTTACATTATGAATACTTCATGTTTCCCTTACCTTTCAGGGATCAGCTCAACAGACTTTATTTCCTTTATCAGCTACTCGCAGGGTTTCCGACTCAAAGATCTCTGGAGCAAATTCTTCCTTCCTTTCACTAAAGGTTTCTTGAATGGACGTTTACAGTGAAATTTGTGACAGATGGCTTCAAACTGCCAGTAACTGAAGGCTAGCAATCATTGTACTTAACATGTACTAGAAATGTTCAGTTACTTTACTGGTTCTATATCCTGAGACCCAGGGTTGACCACAGGCAATTCAGTGTGAGATTTGTCTAGACAGTGACACTGGGACAGGTTTTACTCTGTTAGTGGCACGGCACAAGTGATGCATATTTATTAATGTAGCTACCATCAGCACTTTATTATATGCTTAGCAATTGATTGTATCATTAAATAACACCACTTCTTCTTCTTCTTCTTCTTCTTCTTCTTCTTCTTCCATTGGCGCTACAGCCCACTGTGGGCTTTTGCCTGTCGAACAGTGTCCTTCCATTTTTTCCTGTCTGCCACCAACTCTCTCCATCTTCTCACTCCCAGCACTTGAAGATCTCTTTCTGCTTCCTCATTCCATCTTTTCCTGGGTCTTCCTCTTTTCATCTCTTCCAGTTCTTGAGTGAAGATCTTTTTGGGCATTCTATCCTCCATTCTCTCTAGGTGACCTAACCAGCTTATCCTTTGCCCTTTTATCCATTTTACTATATTTTCTCCTTTGCCCATCTCTTCTAGTTCTCGATTCATCCGACTTTCCCATTCCCCCATTTTCATATCATTAAATAACACTGTCCCTGGAATATTGGAATGTACCATGCTGGGCAACCACTTACCAGCATTAGCTGAATGCTTTAGTGTCACCAAACGAAATGTCATCTTTGGTAAGATTTAAGACGTAGTGTACATCTACACTTGCCGCCTTGTTGGTATAAAGGATGTGATTAGAAAGGATGAGCATCCTCACAGCTGTAACTGCGAGCAGCAGGGATTAATGGTTTCACTGCTTGGTCTCTCACCTGTCTTCTTAACCACGTGGCCCTTGCCCATTGATACCTCCACACACACATACCCAAATTTCCCCTCTAAGACATGTACAACAGAGTCTCAGTGCTTGTGATTATTGGTGACTGATGAAAAACCGTTACAAACGTCAGAATCCATGTTCAGTATAAAACACACATTTGATTCCAAGAACCTGTGGAATACTGATAATAAAAATATAAAATAAGCTCAAAATGCGTGAGAAGCTTTACATTTTATTTGTAATAACATACTTCTTCTTCTTCAATTGGTGCTGCAACCGTTGGTGGGGTTTGGCCTGCTTTACGATTTCGTTCCACAATCTTATATCTTTACACTTCTGTCTCCGATTGTAATAACATATGTAACACTTTTTGGAAGCAGACAACCTCATGTGATGGTACCTAGTCTGAGCTGAAAGTGAACTGCACAATGACGGGAGAGTGGGAGAAGCTGACGTACTAATCACTTTGTCTCATCCTGATTTGTTGGAACCGGTTATAAAAGGTCAAAACATTTATATTTTGGGTGACTGGGAAAGGTCTAAATCCCATGCGTCCAGGGTCACGGACGTTGAGACCATACCAAATGTCAGTACATTAGTGTTGTCTGTGTGTTTTTTTATAAAACCCCAAATTCTGAGGAGACAATTGATACATGTTAATGGTAAAGCAGTCCCTATACTGGCTGGCCTATTCAGGCCCAAAAGGGTCCAGGATGTTGAGCCTCCCAGATTTAAAGACAATTGGTACATGAAGTTGGCAAGGTTGTCAGCCCTACACACCAGCCCCCTTTAACCCCAAGAAATATTCCTGGTACTCATTTCTGTTAGAGCATGAGTCAAGCCCAGAGCCATAGTGTGGCAGGAAGGATTATCTCAATAAAAATTTCCACTGACATCTTTGGGAATCGAACCTGTGTCCTTCCACTGTATAGCACAGTGCCTCAACCAACTGCACCACTGTGTGCCCACAGTTTTATTTATTTATTTATAGGGCACAAATTTATGGACAAGATTTTTCTTGGCTGTTGGCTATGTACCCCTTCACGCAGACTACTCACTGTTGCATAAGAACTGTCTGTGCACCCCTTGGCACTTTGCAGTGAGAGGCACTGTCTGCCCACTTGCATTTGTGTTTCATTTCTGTAGTGAATTTCAGTAACATGATACATGACACATTTTCACTCTTCGTTTCTTGCTGTATGTCGGCATGCTAACTCAGTTTTGATTCTGTCAGTTTACACCCAGTGCTGAGGTGGGATTCCAAATGGCATTTAAAGTTCCATTCATTTTACATTAATAATTGTTCAGTGAGTTGCAACACAAGGCAGTCTATTTATTATTCTGCAAGTTCCCTCTACATGTTTAGGGTGTCAGCCACACACATCATCAGGAGTACACAAAACTGTAACTACAGCCTCCTGTATTGGTCATATTTTTTGTGCAGCTACCTCCCTCCAATGTGGCCAAGCTTGGCCATGGAGGATGTAGTTACAGTTTTGTGTACTCCTGATGATGGGTGTGGTTGACACCCGAAACATGTAGAGTGAACTTGCAGAATAATAAATAGACTGCATTGTGTTGCGTCTCATTGGACACTTATTAATATAGATCAGCAATGCACGGAACAAAAAACATAAGATTCAATTCAGTTTGTGTAGTTGTAGACATGCATAGGTGTTACGTGGGAACTTAACTTCATCATCCGTCTGCTTTGGTAGTGGAGTTAGTTCCTTTGAAGCATCAGTAGCACCTGCCAGACTGGACAGTAACTTTTTCATTAAGGTTTTTCCACTTTGTGTAAATTTAACAATACAAACCACTATGGATGCGCCCCATACGTAGTAGATAATGTTTTCTCTGTATTGTGTTAATTCATTCAGCAGCCTTTTTAGTTATTACATTGCATTCTGGGTGTTCTTTCTGCAGTCGAAAGCTGAGGTGGGGATCCTTGTACTGTTTTCAAGATTCAGTAGTAAATTTTCTGTCAGTTGTGTAGTATGCTGGCATCATACACCATAAATCATGTCTGAATTAGGGGAATGGTTTTGGAAAATAAAAGAATGTTTGTATTGATAATTTGAGTTAAATAGCTTTTGTATGTAGGAAGGTTCAGGTAAACCAGGATGGCTTGAAATTACATGGTACATATCAGCTTCTGGTTTATGTTGATGATGTTAATATAATGGGATGAAGCATACATACTATAAAGGAAATGCAGAAGCTTTATTATTGGACTAGAAGTAAATGCTGATAAAAATAAGTACATGGTCATTTCTGGAGATCAGAATGCAGAATGACATCACAGTATAAAGATTGATAAAGTTCCTGTGAGAGGGTGGAAGACTTCAAACATTTGGGAACAACCTTTAACAAATAAAAATTCTATTCAGGAATAAATTAAGAGCAGATTTTAGTCAGGGAATGTCTGCTATCATTTGGTGCAGAATCTTTTGTCTTCCAGGTTGCTATCAAAAATTTAAAGATTAAGATACACAGAACTATAATTTTGCCTGTTGTTTTGTATGGGTGTGAAAATTGGTCACTGTCATTGAGGGAGGAATGTAGGCTGAGGGTGTTTGAGAATAGGGTGTTGAGGAGAATATTTGGGCCTAAGAGGGATGAGGTAATAAGGAAGTGGAGAAAACTAAATAAAAATGAGCTTAATGATATGTACTCCTCACCAGATATTGTTTGGGTGATAAAATAGAGAAGAATGACATGGGTGGGGCATGTAGCACATGCAGGGGGAGGAGAGGCATATACAGGGTTTTGGTGGGGAAACTTGAGGGAAAGAGACCACTTGGGAGACCCAGGCATAGATGGAAGGATATTATGAAGATGGATCTTCAGGAAGTGGGATGTGGAGGTATGGACGGGATCGAGCTGGCTCAGGATATGGGCAGGTGGTAGTCACTTGTGAATGTGGTAGTGAGCCTTCGGGTTCCATAAAGTGCGGGGAATTTCTTGACTAGGTGGGAACCGGTTAGCTTCTCAGGAAGGACTCTGCTCCATGGAGTGAGTGAGTAAGTAAGTATAACTTTTGTATGAGCTTGAAGTACATGTTGGGAGAGGTTCCACATGCAAGAAGCACCACAAAAAAAAAATGATCATTTAATTTTGCATTATAAAATTGTAACGTCTGATGGTTCAGGCAAAGTTTAGCTTCTGTGGATTTCTGGATGTACACCTGGACAGTATATTTATGATGTATAGCGTACAAAGCGATCTGAAACATGTAAATGTACAAGTGCAGTTTGCTGACACTTAACCGTAAGTTACACTTGTACCAAGTGAATTTTAATATTGTTTCTGATTTTCCCTTAGCACTGTGGACAACTTCGCGGGCATTGGAGGCCGGTCCCTTCAAACTTCGCGTCACTCTTAACTCTTCATCCAGCCTCGTCACATCGCCGCATTCTCTTAAGCGACGTGAGACCCAGTGGAGCTGCCCTACAGCAGATGCACATGATCTCTGTCATACCTTCAACACTGGATATGTCACTTGCTTTTTTTAAGTGAAAGCAGGTGGTGCTTGGCAGTGAATATTGTGGGCTTTATTTTTAAACTTACGTGCTGAAGGCCTTTGACAGCCTGAAAAATGCTAGTTTGTTGGGTGGAAGGTCCAGGTGGTGTGTTGGTTACCAAGTGCGTTGCTCCGGCAGCATCATCCTGCGTGACGGAGCCAACATAGTCAGTTTGGACAAGGTGTAGTAACATTGTTACCGTCTGCCTCCACATGACAAGGGGGAGGACCACGCTGATCTTAGGCTCGAGATGGGCATTATGCAAGTTACCGGGAAGTTGTGACAAGGATTCTCTGTAGGTGCATAGTGATTCCTCGTAGAGACGTGCAATAAAATTTTCCTTGGCAAGAAAATCTGGCAAAACTAGTAAAACACATTGGCTAAAGAGTAGGTTTCATCTACAAGTTTTGTACTTTAGGAAGTTATCAAAAATGTACTGACTTTTAACCGATGTTAAATGTGTCGTAAGCACAGTGAGAACTGCTATGTAATATTTTAATATGTCTGTTGACTTTTTTTAAAAGAGAATATGCCTTTAAAAAGTACAAAGTCAAAAAAGTTGGAGGCACTGTTAATGAGCTAATCTCTCAGGATTCGTACTGTACCGAAGTTTCACGCGCCACCGCACTGGTGCCGAAGTGTCAGCATGAATTTCCGTCACTCAGCTGCTTGGAATGTGACGCCTCTCCACATCATAATTTCATTGCATTTTGATATAATTATCTTTTAAAACTGAAACCTTCATGTGACCACAATATCCTTGCTCGCTGGTTTTTTTTTTAATTTTTTTTTTTTATTTATGCTGTGTTAATTTTTGTGCATTTACACATTCCAGAGGGCGAGGTCTGAGGCCTCGCTCCGGAAGGGATACAAGGGGCATCAAACAGTTTGATCTGTAGTGTTGAAGTTGAATCAGCGTTTGTATGAAGGCAGACAAGGCGAAGATTGTTTTGCCACACGGATTTAGTTTCCTTTTAAGCGTAAAATTCTGTAGCTGTGTTCGATTTTTTTTTTTTTTATCGGTTTGCATTTTGCTGCATGACTTAGGCAAGTAGAGTATTCGAACATTCCAGATAATACCAGCTTTGTACATTTGGGTTAGAACTTTGCGTTGCCACTCGAGTTGTTCGGGCGAGTGGTGGTTGTGGGGAAAGTAAATTACTTCCTGACTAATGTTGCTATCAAATTATATTACCTGATCTGTTTTATTTAATTAACAAGTTTTCGATGAAGATGGGTCTGGTGGTGGCGGACTAACCCTATTCTGTGTAGTGTTATAGCTGTAGAGCAAGGCTGCTGTGGTCAGTGTTATATTGTGTAATTGTAGGTTTGTTAAGACATGTAAAATACTAGTAATTGTTAACGATTGTTACTGTGAAGTTTTGTAAGTGCAAGTTTTTGTGTTGGTAACACTTGTATCTGGTCGGTACGATACAGTGGTTACTGCCTTGCAAGGGATGCTATAGCTTCTGCACCTAACACGATATCTTGGCATCTTAGTTTTACCTTATTTCCCACCTGTTCCATTAGTCTCGTCATGATGGCAGTGGTAATCCCAAAAGCCATCTCACCTCTCCAGGCAAACAGTGTTTGTTTCTTCTCATGTTCCATATTTGATCGTGTGTTCACTGCCAAAACAAATAAATCAAATTCTGGTCTGCCACAGGCATCCCTCGCAGTACACTTTGTTTCTATTTGCCGTTAAAAGAAAACATGAAATTATTTGGCGTAAAAGCTGTTATTTTATGAATATGCTTATTTCTTATGTAGATATATGTACAGGGGAACCACCTGGGAGCCTAAACTGCAGTTGAGACTTTTCTGTGATGTACAGAGGAATTTATTTTAATTGTTTGTGATCCTAGTTGATGCGTAGGATTGTTGCTACCAGTGTGAGGCACTCAGGTGGTCTATTTGAAGTGCTTTAATATAGCAATGAATGAATGAGCATATAAAAAAAAGAGAGTCTTGTAATGACTTTGTTGAATCACTTTAATGTCACTAGATGCACTTGGCCTGAATGGTGCATTTCACTTTCTGACCCGAACTCCCCCCCCCCCCTTTTCCTTTATTTCTCCTTGTTTTGTTCATTACAAGCAGTTCATTTTACCTCAAGTCACCTGCCTGATATGTGTACATAAATATGGACGCATCTGTAATGCTATTGTTTGTACAGAATCACACCATGTCCGCTGTATGGATCTAACTAACTGTTATGGCAGAGTATTGTTCAAGGACAGATGATCCATTTCAAAGACTCCCCTTTTGTATTTGTGTTTTTGAGAGAGCGAGGTTTGGTTGCAGATTGTTGTATAACAAATGGCGAGTCACTTTTGGAATGAGTCACCAGTGTCCCCCTACCACAACAAACTGTAGAATAAACTCCCAACACATTTTCAGTGAAAGTGTTTTTGCTGCGGAAACGTACTTAAGATTTGTGTGTCTGTATTTGTGATCAGAGATGTGCTAATTTGAGGCAACTCGATGTCGGTAATTTCCAGAATATGAATTCTCTATCGCTATTTTAACCCTTTGCTCTCCTCCCCATCTCTTTTTAAATACGTGTCACCAGCCACAAATTAATTTGCGCAAAAATTTAAAACAGATCACTTCATTGCAAGGTCTGAGGTTTTTGACAGCAATGCTGATGATGATTCAGGTAGTCAGGATGTTACAATTTGTCGGTTGGCCCGCAGTTTCCATTTACAAGCTTACATAGTGTAACATCCCAAAAGGCTTGGATCTTCAGAACATTTCAGTGATGGAAAATACGCAGCTGTCTTGTCTGCAATTGCCACACACACACACACTACTAGAAGAGGTGATAAAAGAATGTGAGGAATGAAAAATGTGGTACTGAGCATGTGATTGTAACTTGGCCATGAACTCTGGACTTGTATGGGAAAATTACAGTATGTTAGAAATTATCTTGTGGAGGATAGGAAATTTTTGTAGCAGCCTCCTAGTTACGATTTGTACGCTGACTTCCCGTTTCACACGAGGGATGTCTTCATCAAAGGTGATTGGCAAAGCAGACAGTTGTTACCCAAAAATAAAATTACTGGTACATACACATAACAGTGCAAACAAAAAATGTGTGAACCTCAAATGGAAGCTTTGCTTCCACTGCTTCATTGAGGAAGATGCTTTTCCCTTGCTGCTAAGCCACAATTCTTGCTTGCTGTCTTACTGGTCTTGGCACTGCTACTGAAAGAAGTAATAGTGTAATGTTAAAGTTCACCCTATAATATAACCTGCCCTGAAGCTGTAGTAGAGGTTAAGCTGGACTCTTTCTTTAAACTTGGGGGGGGGGGGAGCTAGATGGGAGTGGGTGGTTCACTCCACACCCCAGCTGTTTGAGACCCAAGAAATGACTCATTGAACAGGATGCTGGGTGGGCCCATGGGCTGGTCTGTAGGGGTGCAAAAAATTATGCACCAACTGGGATTCGATCTCCTGGCTGTCCAGCCAATAATGGGTCACTGTACCAAAAAGGCTATACTTGCCCATGAAAGAAGTAGTGTGCATAGTAATTTTAGTGCATATATACACCCTTTGATAGAAGCAGAATGTGGCAACTTTGCATTCTATTGTGATACCGTCCGTTACTGGAAAAGGATATGGGTGAAATTTCTAAAGATGCAAGGAGGAATGCTGTGCTGTGACTACCATGGCTTTTAGATTTTGTTGGTACGATTGTAAATAACATTACGAGGAGATAAATATGTAATGCACACAAGTGTGTGTGTGTGTGTTAATGTGTTATAGGATGATAATGCTGGAACTGCTTAGAAGTCATGAGGGAAGGCCAAATGCTTTTGTGTCAAGAATGCCAAAAATTGGCAAAAATTCTGAGTGTGGAGACAGGGATTTTCCAATTGGTAATTTGTGGCTGTAGCTTAGCTTGTCCTGTCTGTAACAAATATTCTTTAACTGTACCTTTGTAAAATAAGGAGTTTGTGTTGATGAAACAAAATATTCTTGAAGAAGTGGTAAACGAAACTTGCTTTGTACATGTCTAGGGGAAATGTTTGCTCTCTGAGAACGTTTACATATTGTATGAAAAGGTGTGGCAGTTGTTCAGGTATCTAACAACGCAGCTGCATGTATTTTAAAGACCTCTATGAACTGTGCGTTTTATTTTGGTAATTTTTGAGGTCTCTACTCTTCTTGAATGTTGCATAGCGCAGATTGGTAACAAACAGTGAACCCACGTAACGTCTCAGAAGAGTGAAGACCTCAACTGCACTGTGGCATAAGCCTATAATCTTCCTTGGTAAGTTTAATTCCCCATTTCCAAACACTGGTATCCCTCAGTTTGAATCTTGTAGCTAGAAGTTGGTCTCTGGATGCACACACAGACACACATGTCTTGTATTCTTCCCACCATGCCTCCCTCTGCCTCATTATAGTCTTCCACTCTCATTGGTAAGCAACTGGGATTTGAGTATTATCAAAACCCAACACAGAAACCACTGAATGCTATAGTTTTGTCATCCCTTCACAAGTGATACACAGACATAACAGCAAAACACCTTGTGACATTGAACTTGGGCACTTCAGAATTAGGGTTTTGGGTGATCGGAGGGATGGAAGTTTGGTAAATTTGTACCTGGTGTCACTGGCATGTGGTCTGCCAACCAAGCAACAGCTAAACAGCTGTAAATGGGATTGTGATTGTACCAACATGAGGGCCTACTGAGGACTTGCACTGCACTGTTCTGGTGGGGAAGAAATTTGGTTGAGTGACTTTCAGAGGTTCAGTCACATGGAAATAAGGTGTTTGCAACATCATGAAGGATCACTTTGACACAACACCTCTGATGGGGTTGGGGAGGGTATGCATATGGCCTACTGCCAGCAGTAAGTTTTATACACCCCAGGTGGCTGCATATCAAGAATTTTGACTTAAAAAATAAAGTTTGCTCACATGAAGTTAAATCATGGATCTGTTGATATCCATACCCAGTTGTTTGAAGACTGACTGACTGACAGACAAGTCAATGGAGCAGTACTGAAAGAGGTAAGAGCTGTTAAACTGCTGTAGAAATTCACTGTTTTTGTTTCAAGCCTGGTGGTTCACATGTGGGGTATTTTAATAAGACACTGAGTATTGAATATGAAGGTTATGTTGTGTTGTGAAATAATGCCAGGCTTCTGAAAATGGTGGCACCTTCTTTGCAGATTATTTGGCCCCACATTTGAGAAGCCTGTGTTCAGAATAATACTGTTTCACCCAGATTAAATTCTAACTGCCAGCCCTATGGTGTTTTCTGGATGAAAGAATCTAAGGTTACAGAGCTGCTAATACAAGCTCTTGCCCATATTGTGGTCTTTCTGGGTGTCAGATATCCTCTGGTGGTGCAAGCAACTTATTCCTTTGTAACAGTAGTAACTGCCTAGGCAATTACTCATAAAATCACATGAGCCTTTCTCGCTGTGAAAATGTTCCGTGCTAACTCTTCCATGATTCCGAATTTTGTTCTCTGAAATTTGGTAGACTGTTAGTGCGTAAAGTGAAAAACAGCCAAACGACTGGTTCGACAAAGAATGCCGAGAAGCCACAGAATCAAAGAATAAAGCATATGTCAACATGCAGCAACGAAGCTGTACTAGAGCCTCAACCGATAAGTATCAGGAAGCACGACGAAAAGAAAAACGGGTACATAAGAGGAAGAAGAAACACTATGAAAACGAACAGGTTGAAGACTGGAGGAATTAAGAAAACAGCATCAAACTAGAAAATTTTATTGGGATATAAATAATCTTAGGATTTTAAACCAAGGCTTACAGTATGTAAAAGCAAGAATGGAGATATTATTAATGAAAAGGGTGATATATTAAACAGATGGAAAGATCATTTTCATGAACTCCTCAATAGCACGGAACAGGATAAAGGACCATCTATAATGCAGGACTATAAAGATACTAATGAGGAAGACTCTGCACCTACAGTAGAAGAAGTAGAAGTGGCAGTTCAAAAACTAAAGAATTATAAAGCCCCAGGAACAGACAATATACCAGCAGAATTATTTAGATATGGTGGAAAGGAATTAGTAAAACACATACTATTATAAAGGATATTTGGCAAAAGGAAAAGATGCCAACAGAATGGAATGTTCGAACTGTAGAGGTGTAAGCCTTCTAAATACAGCTTATAACATATTGTCTAATATATTGTTTGCAAGAATTTCACCATTTGCTGAAAATATAACTGGGAACTATCAATGTGGTTTCTGGAAGAACAGATCCACAACAAATCAGATATTCATGCTAAGACAGATATTGGAAAAGACAGAAGAATTTGGTATTGGGACACACCATTTATTTATTGATTTTAAGTCTGCATATGACACAATAAAAAGAGACCTACTATATAATGCAATGAGTGAATTTAACATTCCAAATAAACTGATAAGACTTATGCGGATGACCATGGAAAATACACAAAGTCAGGTCAGAATTCAATCTGATATATCAGACTCAATAGCTACAACGAAAGGCCTTAGACAAGGTGACTCACAGGCCTGTTTGCTTTTTAACTTAGCATTGGAAAAGGCTGTAAGGAAGGCGGGAATAGCATTGGAAAAGGCTGTAAGGAAGGCAGGAATACAGATGAGTGGAACTATATTTTATAAATCTGTCTAACTCCTGGCATATGCTTATGATATAGATATAATAGTGAGATCCTGAACGGTATTAAAGGAAGCCTTTCTATCACTTGAAAGAGCAGCGGGAGAAATGGGCTTAAGGATAAACGAGAAAAAGACTAAGTATTTGGCTACAAGAGAAAGTAA
>Ga0123353_10009992_pt1 | contig 13176 bp, 11 predicted proteins | sample TergutLab28metaG_3_FD_92763 | JGI IMG/M metagenome (GOLD analysis project Ga0123353, IMG submission 92763) | Labiotermes labralis P3 segment gut microbial communities from Petit-Saut dam, French Guiana - Lab288 P3 | ecosystem: Host-associated > Arthropoda: Insects > Digestive system > Gut ...
AAGATGATATATAAAGAATATGGCAAAACCGGTAAAATGGTCAGCGCGCTCGGGTACGGGATAGCGCGGATGCCGATGCTGAGCGACCCTGACGGCAATGTGCTGGGCGTCGACGACGAAAAGGCGATACCCATGGTGCATAAGGCGTTTGAACTGGGCGTCAACATAGTGGACACCGGGCATTTCTATATGAACGGGCACAGCGAGGGCTTCACGGGCAGGGCGCTGAAGGGTTGGCGCGATAAAATATATATATCGACGAAAAACTCCGCGGAAGACAGCACATACGACAATTGGATGGTGTGGCTGGAGCGTTCGCTGAAGGAGCTTCAGACGGACTACATCGACTTTTACCTGTTCTGGGGCCTTTCGCTGGAAAAATGGCGCAACGAAATCGATAAACCGGGCGGGCTCATAGACGCCATGCGAAAGGCGAAGGACGAAGGCGTCGTCCGCCATATCTCTTTTTCGACGCATGACAAGCCGGAAAATATCAACGGCATCGCCGATTCGGGATTCTTTGAATCCGTGCTTATGCAATACAACCTGCTGGATCGGGTAAACGAAGATACCATCCGGTATTGCAGCGAAAAGGGCCTGGGCGTCTCCGTCATGGGCCCCGTGGGCGGCGGGCGGCTGGGCGAACCCAGCAAGGTCATCAGGGAAATGCTAGGGGGGAAGGTTAAGTCCACGGCTGAGATGGCGCTGCGGTTCGTACTTGCCAACCCGTATGTCAACGTGGCGTTTTCGGGCATGGACACTATGGAATCCATCGTTGAAAACTGCGCCACCGCGTCCGTCGAAGGGCCGCTTTCGCCGGCGGAACTGAAAAAAGTGGACGAGAGCTTCAACGAGATAAAAAGCCTCGCGGATTTGTATTGCACCGGATGCAATTACTGCATGCCCTGCCCGCAGGGGCTGGATATTCCGAAAATCCTGGGTATGATGAACTATCATCGGGTATACGGGCTGACCGAATACGCCAAATCACAGTATTCGGAACTGTCCAAACCGGATTCAAAGAAGAAAAGCGTGGACGATTGTACCGAATGCGGCCAGTGCGAAGCTAAATGCCCCCAAAAGATTGAAGTCATGCGGCAGCTGAAAGAAACCCGTAAGGCGATGACAAATGCATAAAACGCGCGGCGGTGTTTAAACATACAATGAACCTGATGAACATGATATATCTTCATCGGCGCGCAACAGTGACAAAATAAATTTATACTATAAAATCAACGCGGTGGTTCAATAATTGTGTTTGTATTCCCGCAACGGCTGCCCGGCTTCTTTTTTGACCATCTCCTGCAGCCTGTCGTGGAGGCGATGACGGCCTTTTCCAACGGGGCACACCCTCATGCAGTCGCCCCGCACCGGCGATTGCGGGAACTTGTTCCGGCGATCCATGCATTTGCCCGGGTTGGACATTGCCGGGGTATCGATAAATATTTGGCCGTCGTCTATTTCGAAGTCCACAGCCCGGTAGTCGCCGGCGTTTGCGGGATCGTCCCGCCTGGATATCGCGCCCATGAAACATGCTTTAATACATACATAACCGCATTTTCCGCGCAGGCAGATGGGCTCGGTTATCAGCGGGCTCGGTTCAAGCTCCGCGTTAGTGACTATGCTGTTGAACCGCACCCGGTCACCAAATTCCCTCGTCAGGACTATATTGTTATATCCAAACTCCCCCAGCCCCGCCCGCGTCGCGGCGTGGCGGTGAGAAAACGGGCCGTGCGTCCAGCCGAATTTTGAATATTTTCCTTTATTTTGCCACATTTCCGCCGTAGTCTGCCCCGGCAGCCTCGGGTGTATGCCTGTCGTCGGGAAGATCATCGCGTCATACCCGTCTTCCAGCAGCCTCTGACCCAAAACCTGCCCTATATATTCGAGGCGATAGTCATGCAGTTCGTGGCCCACCCGGTTATATATGATGTCAAGGTATTCCCACTTTGTGTCCGGCGCGATAAACTCCAGATCCATATCGGCCATGCGCGCCGTCGCGTCAAGTACAGGGTTCAGGATCGGCATGGCGATGCTGATTACGGATTTTGCGTCGGGGACAAAAAATTTCGGATGCTCATTTTCCGGCGGTTTGTCATAAAAAGGCGGTATCGGATCGAAGCGTTCGATAGGGGCTATCCCTACGAGCGCCGCCCCGTTTAACCTGGCCAAATCCTTGATCCGGCGCGTGAGCTCAGCCCTCGCCGCGGTATCCGCGCATTCGTCATTATCAATTTGCTTTGCGTCTTCCGCGCGCGCCGCGTTTCCCGCACGCTCAACAGATCCTTCGCGCCCGGATGCTACTGTCATAAATGAATCCGGCATACAAACTCCATTCCTGCGCCCCGCCGGCGCAACTATTCATGAAAAGCAGATGCTGATTTACAAATTATGTCATAGTTTTCGCATTAAACAACAAATATAACGTGTCATTTCGGATACATTTTACACATAACATAATTGTTTTACGGTCGCCGGTATTACACCCGGGTTTACAGGTTTTTACCCACGTTGTACGCGCGTTTCATCGATTCGCTTTCCGCGCCGACGCCGTCCGCGCTGACGTGCACTATCGTATCGGTCAGTTTCATGCCCCTGTTCAGGAAGTCGCCGAGGAACCAGTTGTATGCGGGCATGTACTGCTCCCGGTTGGAGTTGCCCTGTGAAAAAATGCCCACCAGTTTTATTCCCGGCCTGATACGCACCGTCCAGTCCTTCTCCAGCAGGCAATAGTGCCGGTTCATATATGTAATCGCCTGGCCGCATGGATACGCGCAATAGTTCGGCGCGGCCAGGATCAGCGCACCGCATTCATGCAGGTCCTTCCAGTAACCGAGCAGGCCGTCCTTTACAACGCAGTCGCTGGAATGCTCCTTGCAGTAACTGCACGCCTGGCAGCCGCGCACGTCCAGGGCATTAAGGTTGTATACAACCGTTTCGTGGCCGCTTTCCTTTGCCCCTTCCAGCAGGCGCATCGCTATGGTTGAGGAATTCGACGGTTCGCGGGGGCTGGATAATACGCACACTATTTTCATATAGGCCTCCATACGCAAAATAATCATTATCATATCACACTAAACAATATTTTTATTTGATATACATGCAAAAAAGTATAATAATTGATATAGTATCCGTACAGGGAGGTGTATTAATGAAAGTCTTATTGATAAACGGGAGCCCGAAGCCGGACGGGTGCACATTTACGGCGCTGAGCGAAGTCGCCGGGGCGCTGAACGGCGAAGGCGTGGGTACTGAAATACTGCATATCGGCAAAGAGGCGATAAACGGCTGCAACGACTGCCGCCATTGCGCTTCCAACGGTATATGCGTATTTAAGAACGATATAGCGAGCGTCGCGTTGGAAAAGGCAAAGGAATCCGACGGGTTCGTGTTCGGTTCGCCTGTATATTTCGCAGGCATATCAGGCCAATTGACTTCTATGCTTAACCGGTTGTTTTTCAGCAGCAGGGAAGTTTTTGAAAATAAGCCGGGGGCGGCCGTCGTCAGCTGCCGCAGGGCGGGATCGACGGCGGCGCTTGATCAATTGAACAAATATCTGGTAATATCGTCAATGTTGCTGGTAGGCTCGCAATATTGGCCAATGGTGCACGGCAACAGGCCTGAGGAAGTACGGCGGGATTTGGAAGGCATGCAGGTCATGCGCACATTGGGCCGGAATATGGCTTGGTTGTTAAAGTGTATCCAGGCCGGACGCGAGGCCGGAATATCAATCCCGCAGCCCGAAGAAACCCGGTACAGGACGAATTTTATACAATAATATCGGTAAACCAAATACAGGACGAATTTTTACATAAAAAAACGGACAATACATTATACATAACGATACATGAACATAAACGAAGCAATGAACTGAGCGGTTACATATTATTTCGGGAGGTTTTTATGATCAGCAAATATATTTTAAGGTTTGACAAAAACAAAGCGCCCGGCGGCCATAACGACACAATTCTTGCGGGGAGGTGCCTGCCGGAAAACATGAAGCCGCCGTTCGACGGTTCCTGGGGCTATCTGGAGGGGAAGTCGATGATGGAGGCGCATTCCCACCCGACGGAGGAGATATATACAGTATTTGCCGGTAAGGGTTTTTGCCATGTCAACGGCGAAAGGTTCCCGATAATCCCGGGCGATATCATCGAAGTGCCGCCCGACGCCATGCACACAATGGAATGCGAAGACTGCGAAACATTGCTGTGGGCCGCGTTCTGGTGGGAGCGCAAGTAGGGCGGTAAATACAATACGCCTGCTGCAAACCCGCCGCGCGCAAATAAGCGCGTTTTACCATACGCCAAAGTGAACGAATGTTTGGCACGGGGCATCGGGGACGCCGCCCCATACAGACCTAGGCGCTTCATAGGGCGCGACGCCCTGGGGTTCGCTCTGCAAACTCCTCGTTCCGTATTCATAGCAACGATGTAAGAATTTTGCGCAAGTTATGGTTTATAACTAAGACATGATTAATAATTACAACGATTTTATACATGAACTGTTAGTGGCGGGTTTTTCCATGGCCGGCGGGGGGAACGACGAAGACGTTTTCGGTGTTATCAAACAAGGATGGGATAACGCGTCGCCCGATACCCCGATACGCTGGCTTACCGGCGATCCTGATACCGATCCGTGGGAGTGGCGTAACCGCGTGCTGGCTGAACGCGACGATATAGCGTACGCCAAAATTTTTTTCAGAAAATCCGGATTCATAACCAGGGATTGGTACCCGTATTTTTTGTCTGCGCGGCGTGGCGGATATAGTGAAAACGATTATTATTTAGCTATGCTGGAAGACGAGTATGGGGACGGAAACGTCAGCCACTATGCCAAACGGGTATATGAGGCTATCGCCGCACACGGCGAACTGCCGGTTCATGACATAAAACGGTACGCCGGTATTACGCGGCATGAAAAATCAAAATTTGAAGGCGCCCTGGCCGATTTGCAGGCCCGTATGTATATAACAATATGCGGAAGGCGGCAAAAACTGTCGAAAAAAGGCGAATTCTATAGCTGGCCGTCCTCCGTATACTGTACAACGGAACATTTTTGGGGCGGCGAAGTATTTGATAAAACCGCGAAAATTGACCCTGGGGAGGCGGCGGGCATAATTTTAAGGCGTATATTTGAGTTAAACCCGTCGGCGGATCTAAAAAAGGCGGAAAAATTTATCAAAGGACAGTAGCTGATGTGCCATGTATATTTTTATTTGATATTTTTATGATCCTTGGGAACGTTGGCAAAGCCAATGATTCATCAGGATGATAATTATATAGTACCGCGTTTGAATCAAAGCACATAATTTATTAACTTTCGGAGGATTTATGATGAACAGGACTTTTAAGGGTATTTTAGGGTTCGTACTGTCTTTGGCAATGGTTATTTCCTTTACGCTGCCGGCGTTCGGTTCGGCGCCGGAAGGGGCGGAAACAACCGATATTTACAGCTCCTGGGCCGGGGAAGACGTTTTCCTTGCGCAGTCTGTATACAGACTTGGCAATGAGGGGACTTATTCCAATTTTAAGGGCGCCCTGTCGGGCGCGAAGTTCGCGGCGGTTGCCGAGAGCCTGGAACTGGTTTTCGAAACGGATTATGAGTATAGTTACGGCGACGGACCGCTCACGCGCGGACAGGTGATTTCCGCGTTGTTCGGGCTGCGGTACGGCGGTTCGCCCTCGGAGGATGAAGCCCTGGAATATTTCGTAGAGAACGGGCTGATCCTGGGCAGGAAGGACGGCGGATACCAGCTGGACGAAATATGCACGGTCGAAGAGATGATCATATTTGCCTCAAGGGTATATGATTATGGCGTATATGAAGCGGACAATTATTCAACCGGGTTTTTCTGGCAAGCGGAGGGAAAAAGCAACACAGTCTATCTGCTGGGTTCCATTCATTTGAGCGATAATTCCATATACCCGTTAAACAAAAGCGCGAATATAGCGTTTGCGCGCTCCGCCAACCTCGTCGTGGAAGCGGATATATCGGATATCTCCGTAGAGGAATCGGATCGGATGCTGGAAATGGCGTTCATAGATCCGGAAAGCGGATTCACTATTGCCGATTTCATCTCTGAAGAAACCTTTGACCTGTTGGCGCAGGTATGCGAGGCGATGGGCCTGCCCCCCGAATATTACCTCTATATGCAGCCATGGATGGCAATCAACCTGGTTACTTTGCTGATAATGATGGACGGCGACGCCGAACAGCTGGAGAGCCAGGCGCAAATGGGCATAGACATGCATTATCTGTTCTGGGCCGCGGAAACGGGCAAGAATATCATGCAGCTGGAAAGCGTATTGTTCCAGCTGGAACTGCTGTCGTCGTCTTCATATGAATTACAGGACTTAATGCTGTATGAAACGCTGATGTCTGTCGTTGAACCGAGCGAAACCGATGAAAACGAAGTTGCCGATCTGTTTAATATATTAAAGCAGGCTTTAAAAGACGGCGACGATGTATTGATGGCATTATATCTGGGGATTGAAGAAGGAGATGTCGATCCGATGATAGCCGAGTACCATAAGAACATGTTCTATCACAGGGATGTGGCGATGACGGAAAAAATTGCCGGATACCTTGAAGAAACCGAATACAACGGAAATTATTTCATCGTTGTAGGGGCCGGGCACCTGGTGGGCGATCAGAGCATTGTCGCGCAATTGACGGAAAAAGGCTATGACGTCGTAAGGGTCCGCAAATAGGGGCGCGATATATTACCCTTTATTTATTCATATCCGGGGCCTGTGTATTCGGCGTTGACCAACAGGCCGCCGTCTACAAGCAGCTCGGCGCTGGTGATATAACTCGCGTCGTCGCTGAGCAGGAAAGCCGCCGCCGATGCTATTTCATTGGCCTCGCCGACGCGCCCGAGCGCGGCCCTCTCCGTATAGAAGCGCAGGGCCTCTTCGTCTTCGAACAGGCCCTTGCTCATGTTGGTGCGGATTGCTCCCGGCAATATCGAATTTACCCTTATGTTGTATTTCCCCAAATCCCGGGCCAGGGCTTTGCTCATCATGAGAATGCCGGCTTTTGCGGCGCAATACGCGGTCTGCCCCGGTGCGCCCACATACGCGGAGATCGACGAAATGGTAACAATGGCGCCGCCCCGCCCGGCGGCGATCATTTTTTTCGCGCCTTCGATGCAGACGACCCATGAACCTTTAAGGTTGGTGTCCATCATCAGGTCGTAGTCGCCCAGAGGCGTTTTATCCCAGGGCAGGAACGGGTTTATCGCGGCGTTGCTGACAACATAGTCAAGCCGCCCCGCCCTCTCCACGGTTTTATCGATCATCGCAACCACGTCGTTTGCGGCGCTCATGTCCGCCGCTACGGGGAAGCCTGTTCCGCCGGTTTCCTTAATCATGGCCATCACAGTCTCCGGGGAACTCTCCGGCCTGTGGTTGCACGCCACGACAGCCCCTTCCGACGCGAGCCTCACCGCCGTCGCGCGGCCAATCCCATTCGTCGCGCCCGTTACCAGCGCGACTTTTCCGTTAAACCTGCCCTCCGACATAAAAAACTCCATTCCTGTGCCTCACATGCACAAACAGTCATGAAAGAATGGGGTTGCGCCAACAATGCGCCTGTTTATCCAATCATTCACGCTGTCACATCCTTATTGACGATATATCCGATATACAGTTGACGTTATCCATATATATATATAATGTTATAGCATAAATAACATATCAAATGCCCGAATATACATTAAAAAATAAAGGGGATAAATTTTATGCGCGGACGCCCCCCCAACATTGTATTTATCATAACCGATCAGCAGAGCGCAAATATGATGAGCTGCACCGGTAATCCTTATGTACGCACCCCCAATATGGACTATATCGCGCAAAACGGCGTCCGTTTTACCAACGCGTACTGCGCCAACCCGGTATGCCAGCCGTCCAGGTTCAGCCTGATGACGGGGCTGTACCCCAGCGCGGGCGGGCTCAGCGGCGACGGCAAGTTCCTTCCGGATACGGTTATGCCGCCCTGCATACCGGAAAACGCGCTCGGTGCGGTATTGAAACGTCAGGGGTACGAGGCTGTGTATGGCGGCAAGCAAGGCATACCCGGCCTTGACGCGACCGGCCTGGGCTTTGACTATTTTTACGCCGATGAACGCGAAGGGCTGGCTGACGGCTGCGCGGATTACATCCACCAGAGGCGCGACGGCAAGCCGTTCGCGATGGTTGCGTCGTTTATCAACCCGCACGACATCTGCCTTATGGCGATAGACGATTTTGCCGAACTGGCGGACAATGACGCCGACAAGCGGATTGTACGGCAATGCGAATATGAAATTAATTCGGTCAGGCAGGCCGCAAAACTGCCGGAAGGCATGCACAGGGACGTCTTTTTCGATACCATATGCCCGCCCCTGCCGTTAAACCATTTGCCCCCGGCAGACGAGCCCGGGGCGATTGGCATATTGCTGCGGGAACGGGGTTTTCGGCAGTTGGCAAGGGAACGCTACACGGCTGAGCAGTGGCGGCTGCACCGCTGGGCGTTCGCGAAGCTGACGGAAACGGTGGACGCGCAGGTGGGCAAGGTGATTAACTCATTAATTGAAAATGAGTTATGGGATAATACCGTCGTTATATTGACAAGCGACCACGGCGATATGGACGCTTCGCATAAGATGGAGCATAAATCGGCGTTTTATCAGGAATGCGTAAAGGTCCCGCTGCTGCTAAAAGGCGTAAAGGGCGGGTATGGCGCCGATAAAACAACGGCAAACGGCCCCTTTTGCGATGCGGCGGAAAATACAGGGCACAGAACAAATGACGCGTTGGTTTCCAACGGGCTGGACGGCGATACGGCAAAAAGCACAGGACACGGAACAAATGACGCGCCTGTTTTCGACGGGCTGGACGGCAATACGGCAAAAAGCACAGGGCTTAAAACAAATGACGCTTTGGTTTCCAACGGGCTGGACAGCATATGCACGATACTGGATTACGCCGGCGCAGCGAAGCCCGCATATATGCCGGGGATATCGCTAAGGCCGTATCTGGAAGACGGCGCGCCGCCGCCCCGGAAATACCTGATAGTCGAAGGCGAACTGGGGTGCATGGCAGCGGATAAAAGGCATAAATATGTACGGTACAACGACGGCGTAAACAATGAACAGTTTTATGACCTGGTGATAAATTCCGGCGAACAGTATAACCAGATTGACGATGTTCGGTATGCTGACAAGTTGCAAAAATTAAAAAACGCAGTCGAAAACCATACGGGCAAATAAGCATTAATATACAAATAATTTAAAAAGGGGTGTGTGAAAATGTCAAAAAGGATAGTCGGGATAAGCCCATGGTCGCCCAAGGAAGACGCGGCGGACTACAAACTGATGCTGGAGGCCGGCATTGAATGGATCAGGAACGGTACGGCGTTCCCGTTCGGGGCAAGCGAGGATGACACGGCGCCGCAGTATACCCAATATTTTTCGCGGTATAAGAGGGCAAAAGAAGCCGGAATGCGGCAGGCTGCCGTCTCCCCGATACCGGCGGGGTTCCGGTATGTCAAGGAGACGGGCAAACGGCAGACATACCGGTCAGTCCCGGATTGGGCGGGCCCGTTCGACAGCGATCTTTTTTACGACGTGACATTCCGCGCGGCAAAAAAACTGGCCGAAGACACCAAAGACTATATAGAGTTGTGGCAGGTATCCAATGAAATGGACATCATAGAATTTCGCGGCGATATGACGGTCGAACAGGCCGGGCGCTTTTATGTCGCCCAGGCGAGCGGCCTGCGCGCGGGAAACCCCAACGCGAAACTCGGAATCAACCCCGCGTCGTACAAGTCGTCCGACTCCGCATACCTGTACAAAGTCTGTTATGAAGACAACCCGGGCCTGCTGGACTATGTGGGCGTGGACGGATACTTCGGCTCGTGGGCGCCCGGAAAGGTTTCGGATTGGATCGACGTCATCGATTATCTGTACGGCTTAACGGGTAAGCCTGTGCTAGTAAACGAATGGGGTTATCCGTCGACAGGCGGGGCGCCTATGCCGGACGGGACGGACAAGCCCTGCGACTGCGGGCATTTCAAAAACGCGTGGCGCGAAGGGCAGTCAGAGGCGGAGCAGGCGGACTATGTAGGCGCAGGCGTACGCCTGCTGCTCACATATCCCAACTGTATGGGGTTTTTGTATTATTCCTGGGGCGACGACGAAATCTGCTGGCATTGCGGCAAGCCCGACTGTCCGGCAGAGTGTTCATGGGGCATTACGGACGGTAAAAATAATCCGAAACCGGCCTATTTCGCGATGAAGGAAAATGTGCTCAAATATAATTATTAAAGATTGGGGGCGTTGATATGTTTTTGCCCGGACAGGCGATAATACGCGGCGAACACGCCTCGGGGCGGTGGGACGGGGATATCCTGCGCATTGATTTTCAGGATCACATATGGCCGATGCTGACCTTGGATTTTCCGGCCGTCAGCATAGAAAAAGCGGAAGGCGTTGAACTTGACGTAGAAAATACCGGCGAATACCCAATAACGCTGTTCGCGTACGCGGAAAAAGAAAACCCCTATTGCTGGTCGTCCGGGCTGCTGCCCCTGAAGCCGGGGGAGAGGGAAAAGCTCCGGATCCTTTGCTTTCGCGACAAGTCAAAAGGGGCGCGCGAAGCATACCCGCTCATGCTGGGCGTGCCGGGCGGGGCCGTCGCAATGACCAGCGAATATTACGAGACGCCGAAACCCGCGATAGTTGAAACATTGCGTTTTGAGTTGGAGGGGGAGGGGCGCCCCGCCATGATAGCCATCCATTCGTTCGGCACATATGGCGTCGTCAACCCGATATACGGCGAAGACGCAAAGCAGGTATACCCGATGATGGACAGTTACGGGCAATACAGGCACGCGGAATGGCCCGGCAAAGTTCGCCGCCTGTCCGATTTTGAAAAAAACAGGGTCGCCGAGGAGGAGGCCATTGCACAACAGCCCGGAGCGCCGGACAGAAATAAATATGGCGGCTGGACAGGCGGCCCGAAGTTTAAGGCGACAGGGCATTTTTATACAAAACAGGTCAACGGGCGCTGGTGGTTTGTCGACCCGGAAGGCTGCCTGTACTGGGCCTTCGGGCCAGCGTTTATACGGCCAAGTTCATTGGCCGTCACCGGCGGATACGAATATCTGTTTGAAACGCTTGCCCCGGACGGCGACTATTACAAAGCCAACATCATCCGAAAATACGGGAAAAACTGGAAGGGCGCGTATTCCGATATCGTCCACAGGCGGCTGAAAAGCTGGGGCATGAATACGATGGGCAACGCCTCTGATCAGGAACTGTGCCTCATGGGGCGCACACCGTACGCAACCGGCATTACCACGCTGCGATATTCCGCCCGTTACGGGCTTGGCGAGCTGGACGCGGCCTGGCTGTCCAAGCTCGATGAATCAACCGCCAGGACCAGTGAAAAAATGGCGGACGACCCCTATTGCATCGGTTTTTTTATCGATAATGAAATCCACGACGGGCCCGAATACAGCCGCTGGGAATATTACTACTCCGCGTGCCGTGAGGTAATGAAAAAATACGCCCCGAATAAATTATACCTGGGTTCGCGCCAGGATTGGCACAGATATCCGAGGGGCGCGATACCTGTGCGCGTCGATCCTGAAGTCGCGCCCGACGATCACGATTACTCCAAAATGTATAACGGATATGAAAGCGTCCTGAGGGCGTACGCAAAATACGCCGACGTACTGGCGTTCAATCAGTACCGCTATACCCTGTATAACCTGCGGATGCCGGATTACGCCAACAAGCCGATCCTGATTGGCGAAACGACGGTCGGCGCCCTCGATCGGGGTATGCTCCACCCCAGCCTGCGGCCGACGCAGAACCAGGACGAGCGCGCGTTCGCCTGCGGGCACATTCTGGAGAGCGCGCTGGACAATCCATGGATAGCGGGCGTGCACTGGTTCATGTATATAGACTGGGTATGCACCGGCTGCGCCTTCAACGGCGAAAATATGCAAATGGGTATCGTGGACATCTGCGATACGCCATATCCCGAATTGCTTGAAAGCCTAAAAAAGATCGGGTATTCCATGTACTCCAGGCGTTTTAAATAATAGATGATAATACTGCATTAATTCACAATGACGATCCCAAATAATAAAAATGGAGTTAATGCAGTAGTATCATAGATCACTGTTATCAATTTTATTATCAATTAATTCAATACAGGAAAGGCGCAATACATGAAAGAAAAAATCCTCCTCGACACTGATATCGGCAACGATATAGACGACTCCGTTTGCCTGGCTTACCTGCTCCGGCATGAACGGTGCGAACTTTTGGGGATCACTACCGTATCGGGCGAACCGGCCATCCGGGCCATGCTGGCGAGCGCGATATGCAGAGCCGCCGGAAGGGATGATATCCCCATATACCCGGGCGCGGCCAACCCGCTGCTGACTTTACAGAAACAGCCGGTCCCGCATCAAAAAAGGCATTTACACAAGTGGACGCACGCGACGGAATTTCCGAAAGGCGAAGCCGTTGAATTTATGCGCCGCACCATCAGGGCGAACCCCGGCGAAGTTACATTACTGTGCATCGGGCAAATGACGAACGCGGCGCTGCTGTTTGCCGTCGACGACGAGATACCGTCGCTGCTTAAGGGGCTGGTTCTCATGTGCGGCGCGTTCACATACAGGTATAAAGGGGCGCCGTGCCTCAACGAGTGGAACGCCCGCTGCGATCCCTACGCTACGGCCATCGTATACAACGCGCCGGTAAAAAATATCGTTTCTGTGGGGCTCGACGTCACCACCGAAGTAGTGATGGAAAAAGACGAAATAATTGAAAAATTCAACGGCGGCATTTTAAAAACCGTATATGATTTTTCGGGCATTGAGGAAAACACCCGCCAGTCCATAACCTTCCACGACCCGCTCGCGGCGGCTGTGATTTTCGACAAAAGCATATGCGGGTTCCGGAGGGGCAACGTGGATATCGAACTGGGTTCGGAGCGCGTGGAGGGGCTGACATGCTTCACCGAAACCGAAGACGGTAAAAACGAAGTCGCTTTCAGCGTGGACAGGGACAGGTTCTGTGGCCATTATTTCAGTGTGGTAAAAGGCGGCGCGTAACTAGGTCAATAATAAACGGGAACGGGGTTTTTATGAGTTATGAAAAAACGGCCG
>Ga0123353_10009993_pt1 | contig 13175 bp, 11 predicted proteins | sample TergutLab28metaG_3_FD_92763 | JGI IMG/M metagenome (GOLD analysis project Ga0123353, IMG submission 92763) | Labiotermes labralis P3 segment gut microbial communities from Petit-Saut dam, French Guiana - Lab288 P3 | ecosystem: Host-associated > Arthropoda: Insects > Digestive system > Gut ...
GCTTTATAATCGTGGGAGTTCCAATTCACCAAGCAATACCGAAGTCATTATCGGTAACGCGAATTGTGCCGATGATATGCGCGCAAAACTTGGCAAGCGGCACTTTGACGTCGTGGCCAACTTTATAGGGTACACGCCCGAACAAATACAGGACAGCATCGAAACTTTTAACGGGCGGTGTGGGCAATATATGTACATCAGTTCGACAGCAACCTACCAGCGCCCAGTACGTCACATCTGTGCAGACGAGTCAACGCCGCAGAAAAACCCGTTCTGGCAATACGCGCGGGAAAAAATCGCTTGCGAGGAGGTGCTGACAGACGCATGGCGCAAGCAAGACTTTCCGATGACTATCGTGCGTCCGGCGCATACTTATGGCCAGTTATCCATTCCGACACCAGTATCATGGAAAATGGCACCGCACTGGTGGACGGTTGCCGACCGATTGCTTCGCGGTGCGCCTATTCTTGTGCCCGACGACGGCACATCTGTTTGGACATTGACGCACAGCAACGACTTTGCAAAGGGCTTTGTCGGGTTGATGGGGCGAAAGGACACAATCGGACAGGCATTCCACATTACATCGGATGAAGTGTTAAACTGGAATACAATTACCAAACAGACGGCGGCGGCACTTGGTGTCGAACCGAACATTGTGCATATGCCAGCGCAAGTGATTGAAGGCGCGCAACCATCTTTGTCAGGCAGTGTAATCGGCGACAAGGCGGACGGATACATTTTTGATAACAGCAAATTAAAGCGTTTCGTACCGGAGTATCGTGCAACAATTCCTTTCGCGGAAGGGATACGCGGTGTGATAGAGAATTATAGAAAGCACCCCGAGCGACAAACGGTCGACGCAGTGTACAATGAACGGGTGGACAAGGCGGTGGAAGCATGGCAACACAATTTGTAAAAGGCAAGGATTTGATTGGTTTATCCAAATGGGAAATTCACGAAAGATGTAAAGACAGTAACCTTGTAATACTTCCCGACCTTTTTCAAACTGCTGTTAATACTGCGTGCAACCTTAAATGCGGATACTGTCCGAATTCATTACAAGGTGACATTTCCGAACAGACTATGCCAAAGAAATTGTTTGAAAAAATAATGATAGAGTTGGGCGGTATAAAATACGACGAAACATTAACATTTCATGGCTATGGTGAACCGCTTTTAATTCCAATAGAGGAATATATTAAAACAGCCGGCCAGATTGTACCGACCGCCAAAAAAAAGTTGTTCACGAATGGGACGTTGCTTACAAATGACAGGCTTGAAAGTCTGTTCGCTGCCGGGCTTGATGAATTAATGGTCACCCAGCACACCCAAAGAGGTTTTATGGACAGACTTGACGAAATCCCTGGGCAATACCTTGGAAAGATTTTTGCAAGATACAGCGACGAGATGAAAATAACAAACAGGGCAGGAGCCATTGGCAACCCACCAGAAAATGAATACGGCGGACCTTGTGTCAGTTCCATTCGCGTTTTTAATGTAAGACCAAATGGTGAAGTCCCAATATGCGATGACGATTATTATTTAAAAAAAACTATGGGGAATTTTAATCAAGAAACTCTTCTGGAAATATTGAAAAGAAACAGGTTAAGAATGCTGACAAGATTTTTTGGTAAAAGAAGGAATGAACTTTGTGTACAATGTGACAGGTTTTCTCCGGACAATCCCACTGTTAATGCGCCCAGTTCTGGTTCTCCGCTTAATTCGGCAATTTACAGAAAGAAACTGCTTGAAGCAACCGGAAGTGCCCGCGTGTATCAAGATGTGGATAACTTGTAAAAAGAATTTCGGAAAATTTCAAAAAAGTGCCAAAAATCGCTTGGAATAGGACGGACGGACGGTGTACACTCTTTCATCCACAATAATGTGGAAAAGGAGAAAACAAATGAAAAAACTTAAGATAAGTTTGTTGTTTGCGGCACTTGTTGTACTTGTGGTGCCTGTGATGGTTGTGCTTGTGGCGTGTGATAATAAGGGCGGCGGCGGCACAAGTGAACGCGAAATTATCGTAGATTTGAAAGTTGAATATGGTACCTATAACCTTTTAGGTTCTGCCAGAGATAATCAGGCCACAATTTCATGGAACAGGGCGTTTCGCACTGATGACGCACCTTTGACAGAAGTCAAGGTTTGGACATCAAAGTTTAACGGCGAGGCAATTGACGATACCCACGAAAAATTTAGGGAAGAGTCCAGCCAGATATATAGCGATGGTTCCGGAGGTCGCAAGGCAACATGGCACGGGCTTGACTTTTTAACCGAATATGAAATTTCAGTCCAGGCATATAACGAGCAAGGTGCATTCGGAAAAGTGGCAACAATTATTGTTGAAGTTCCGCACACTGTGCCGGGCAATGCTGCGTCTGTAAGCGGACAAGCATATCGCACCAATACAACAGGAAACGGCATGATGTGGACAGTAACCTGGCAAAACAGGTTCACATGGAACCTGCCAGAATATACCGGCGGATTGCCAATTACCGAAATAAAGGTTCAATTATCCGTAGTTGGAGCCGATACTTGGGTAACCCTTCCCGCAACCGCAACAAGTTTTGACATTGTTTCTTACAGGACGGGCAGCAATTTGACCGATGTGCAATCTGCGTCAAGTGCGCGATTACGCGTTGTCTTTGTCAATGAAGTTGGTGAAAGTATGGTGGCAATGAATTCCAACAACCCATTTACGAGAAATACTCCTATCTCTGATTTCCAGGGATAATGGTCTGTTTCGGTTGCTTTGCTTGATTAATCTGTTGTTTTGATTTACAATGTTTGTATGTTTGATTTAAAAGTCGCACAGGAAAACCTTGAAAAGTTGGCGGAGTTTTCGTCGCTTGTTTCCATGCGCGAAAAAGAGTTGGCGGAATTGCGTATCGCGCAAGAGCAAGATTGGAACGACGCCAAACGCAACAAGAAAATCACGGTGGTTGAAAACTTTATCGCCAAGTATAAAAAGTTGACAAGCGGGTACCAGGATTTGTTGGAACTTGCAAAGATATGTTCCGAGGACGAAATCGCGGACGAATACAAGCGTCTTAATTCCCAGTTCGAGGCGTTTTACCTTGCGACCCTTTTATGCGAAAAGTATGACGAAAACGATTGCGTAGTCAATATAACCGCGGGCGCGGGCGGTACCGAGGCCCAGGACTGGGCGGATATAGTATTTCGAATGCTTACGCGCTATTGCGAACAAAATGATTTTTTGTACGACGTAACGGACACCATCGACGGCGACGGGGCGGGTATAAAAAGTGCAAGTTTTTCCGTCAAAGGCGTCAACGCATACGGGATTTTGAAAAGCGAAGGCGGTGTTCATCGGTTGGTGCGCATTTCGCCGTTTGATTCAAACAAACGCCGCCACACAAGTTTCTGTGCGGTCGAGGTTGTACCCGTGATTGAAAAGACTTCGCTGGCGATAGAGGACAAAGACATCCGCGTGGATGTTTACCGTGCAAGCGGCGCGGGGGGCCAGCACGTGAACCGGACGGAAAGCGCGGTGCGGATAACCCACCTCCCGACAGGTGTGGTGGTAACGTGTCAAAACGGCAGGTCACAAATAAAAAACAGAGAAACAGCAATGCAGAATCTTTTAAGTAAACTAGAGTTCCTGCATTACGAAAACGAGCGGCGCAAATTAAAAAACTTGCAACCCGTCCAAATGAAAATCGAATGGGGTTCTCAAATCCGCAGTTACGTTTTATGCCCGTACCAAATGGTGAAAGACCACCGCACGGGTTGTGAAACAAGTAACACAAGCGGTGTGCTTGACGGCGACCTTAAACAGTTCAGTGATGCGTGGTTGTTGCACATTAACGCCCTGCGAACAAAGGGTCAGTTGGTCTAGGCTTATGGCCGGTTATTATACATCGGTTATTGTGCCGCGGAAATTCGAAATCCCGCCTCTTGAAGGGGTAGCGGTGCAAAAGCAAAAACAGCGCCTTGTATTGGCATTTGAAACAAGTTGCGACGAGACCTGTGCAGCGGTAGTGCAGTATTGTAGCGGTGACGGGGTGGTTGTGCTCTCAAACGTCGTAAGCTCACAAATCGAGATACATAAATTGTATGGCGGTGTGGTGCCCGAAATCGCAAGCCGCAACCACGTTATGGCCATTCAAACCGTATACGAGGAGGCACTGGCGGCGGCGGGTGTAACACTTGGGCAAATAGACGAAATTGCCGCCACAACGCACCCGGGGCTCCGTGGTGCCGTCATGGTGGGTCAGGTATTCGCGGAAAGCCTTGCAACCGCCGCGAAAAAACCATTCACAGAGGTAAATCATTTGGCGGGGCACATCACGTCGGTTGTGCTGAATAATTCCCCTTCTTCAGAAGTAGTCAAGCCCCCGTTTTTGTCATTGCTTGTAAGTGGCGGGCACACCGCGCTTTACAAAGTTGCCGCATGGGACAAGGTGGAATTGCTTTGTCAAACCAGCGACGACGCGGTGGGCGAGGCATTCGACAAGGTCGCCAAAATCCTTGGCCTTGGATACCCGGGCGGTGTGCAAATTGAAAAATTATCACAAGAATATTCCCCCTTTCGTAAAGGGGGTGCCGAAGGCGGGGGTTTTATCCAGTTCGTGCAAAACCCCGCAAAAAAAGACGGCTTTTCATACAGCGGACTTAAAACCGCGGTGTTGAATTACGTCAATCGCGAAAAGTTCCCCTCCTTCACCCCGAAGGGGCAAGGTTCCCGAGCAGAGCGAGGGGTTCTTATGGAGGGGTGGACGCGCGAGGCGCGGACGGGGTGGTTGGCTCATGTCTGCGCATCATTCCAGCACGAGGCAATTGAACAACTTGTCACCCGTTGCGAAACCGAGATGAAACGGCATAACATGGAAACACTTTGCGTGTGCGGGGGTGTAAGTGCGAATAAATACTTGCGGTCACGTCTGCCGCATGCGCACTTTCCGCCGTTTGAATATTGCACCGATAACGCGGCAATGATTGGGGCGGCGGCGGTTCTTGGGGTGAAGGTGTGATTAACCTTGTGGAAACGGGGCAGTGCTTTCGCGCGCCGGAGAAGGATTGGTATACCAAGACGGATTGGAATGCGGTGCGGGCGGAACTTTTGCGGTTTACCGAATTGCGTGACCCTATTGCACACGCCCCGGGAATGCAGATTTTGCGCCAACCGTTTGTGGAATGTGTCGTTTCGTTTATTTTGTCCGCGAATAATAATATCAAGAGGTTTTCAAAGACGTTGGCACAAATGCAATTTGATTTGGATTGGTTGTGTGGGCGGACAGAGGACGATTTTCGTGCGATGGGTTGCGGGTATCGTGCGCCGTATTTGGTGTCGGCGTGCAAACGGCTTTGCGGGATGGATTATGCGGAACTTTGCAAACTTGATGATGCGGCGTTGTACAAGGAATTGCGGACGGTAAAGGGCGTCGGTGACAAGGTGGCACGGTGTTTACAGTTGTTTTGCTTTCATCGCCTTAACGTTGTGCCCGTGGACACGTGGATTGAAAAGGCGTATCGGCAATTGACGGGGGACGAGGCAAAACGCTCGGTGCGGTATATTGCGGATTGGTACCAGAACCGTTACGGGCAATATGCGGGCGTGGCGCAGCAGTATCTGTTTTATTATTTACAATATTTAAAAAAAGAATTGACTTGAAAAGATATTGAAATCGTGATATAGTGTTGGGATGAAACCTAATCTTTTCAGCAAATGGTATGGTCCACCGTGCCGACTATATATTCCGGAACAAAACATGGTCCGTGCCAAGCCATTCAGCGGAAACTTGCTTTTTAACCAGCACACGGGCGAGAAAAAGCGTGCTTTTATTTTCAGTGACCATGGCAATTTTGCGGCGGTTGCAAACGCAGGGATAGAGGTCGAGGGGTCGCTTGTTGTCGTTTCGCGTGAAGAGTTTGGCGACCATAATTCGATGGCGGAATTGCTGGACAAAGAATTAAACGAATTGCGTGATTTTGAAGATTGGTTAAAACATGTCGTTCAACTGATTTGGGGCGGCCAGGCAATTGTGGGCGAACATGGTGCAGGTACAAACCTTGCACTTCGGAGCAATGCGTCAAACAGTATCATTCGGGCGCATCGTCATGTGACACATCTTGGTGACAAGGTGACTGCGGATGATATTATCAAAGAGGGCGAGATGAGACCTCTTGAAAGTTGGGAGCATTTTCGTGAATATGCGGATGCGCCTTATGTTTACCTTGATGGGTATATCACAACAAAGCCGATGGGACGGCAATATCTGCCGCGAAAGGTTACGCAAAGCCATGGGCAAGAATATACTCTGTGGCAGGACGCAAGCGCGGAAAAAATAGAAAAGTACCATGAAACTGTCAATGTTACCGAAGCCAAGATGATGTGTTACATGGTTAATGAAGGATACCTTATGTAAGATGGTTGACAGTGTGCCAAAACCATGGCACAATGTGATGGTTCTATTGGGGGAACTGGATGGCAACAAAGAAAGACGTAAAAGCGGCGAAACCCGCGGTCAATGCAAAAACATCACCCGCCGTAAAGGTTGCGGTGAAACCTGCGCCCGCCCCCGCAAAGATAAAGCCCGTTACCAAAAAGCCACCCGCGCCAAAACCTATTTCCAAAAAAGTATTGCCCGTAAAGGCGGCGGCAAAGTCCGCCCAAAATGTCCCTCGTTCCAGGGGGCAGACGGGCGATAAAACTGCTGTATTCATCGACCTTGATAATACGGGTGCGAACATTACCAACCTTTTGGAAATTATAAGCATTTTAAAAAACTCCGGGACCATTATCTATGGCAAGTTGTACGGCTATACCGATGACCGCGCCGCCCAGTTCGAGGAAGCCGTCCGCGAGAACCGGTTTGAAACCGCGGGCAAGCAACGCCTTAAAACGGGAAGTGCACATACGATTGATTTGCGCCTTGTTATGGATGCCATCGAAGTTACCGAGAAAAATAACTTTGATACGGTATTCGTGTGGATGGGGCCGGGTGATTTGATGCCGCTGTTTGGACGCCTTAAGGAATCCGGTGTGAAAATATTAACGGTAGAGGTGCCCGAGGTTGATTACAAAAACAAACTTGTTGACCAGGCGGTGAAACTTTATTCTGCCGCTTCGGTCGGAACAACGCCGACATATTCTGCGCCTGTGCAGGCCGCATATGTGCCGCCGCCGCCGGTGTATACGCCTCCGCCTCCCGCTGCTGCTGACCCGGTTATTGATGTGGGTGCGGCTGTAATAGCCGAGGCCCCGCTTCTCCCGCGGAGAAAAGGCGCACCCGAGTTCGGCGCCAAATCGGATGAGGTCGCCCCCGACCCCGAGAACGTACCAATGACCGAGGATGAAGAACGCGAATACCTTTTGGAACTTGCCGCGCAAACTTTTGCAGAATTCAGGCAAGAACGCGCCCAAGAAAAAGAAATGCGTGAAATGACAAGTGTAAAGCCCCCCGAAAACGATGACGATTTCGGGGTAAAAAGCGTTGCCGCACACGCGCATGTCCCGGAACCTGTGCCCGCCGTTGAACCCGCGCCGGAAGAAATGTTCGACGTGAAACCGATGCCGGAGGAAATAACCGCCCCAGAGCCCGTGTCCGAGGAACAGGGTATAGGTCCCGACCCGTGGATGCTTCCGGAGAATCCGCCCGGGTCAGAGGAAGAAGAAAAAGAACCCGAAAGGGAACCCATACCCGAACCCGAACCCGATGACAAGTTCAAGTTTGACAGTGTAGCCACCGTAAGCGACGCCGCAAGTAAACCCGTGCCCGACGACACCGAGGCACCAGAGGCCCCCGACGCCACATTTACCGACTTTGGCGATTTCGGCAGTTTGAATATTCCCAGGTAACAACCATATTTACAAGCAAAAAACTATCATGTACAATGCTGCTATGAAAAAATTGTCGTATCAACAACTTCGCAAGATGTGGCTTGATTTTTTGGCGGACAAAGACCACGCCATTATTCCAAGCGCGCCGATTGTGCCCGAAAATGACGCAAGCACCCTTTTTACCACCGCGGGGATGCAGCCATTGGTGCCGTTTTTGTTGGGCGAAACCCATCCCGCGGGCAAACGGATTGCCAACATCCAACGCTGTGTCCGCACCAACGACATCGAGGAGGTAGGGGACAACACGCACCTTACATTTTTCGAAATGATGGGTAACTGGAGCCTTGGGGATTATTTCAAGCGTGAAAAAGTGGCGTGGAGTTACGAATTTTTGACCGGCAAAGAATACCTTGGCATACCAAGTGATAAAATCTGTGTTACGTGTTTCGAGGGTGATAAAGCCGCGCCCAAAGACACCGAATGTGCCGAATTTTGGAAAGAACAAGGCGTACCGGAAAAGCGTATCTATTTTTTGCCAAAAAGCGAGAACTGGTGGGCGATGGCATCGGGTCTGGGGCCGCAAGGTCCCTGCAGCGAGATGTTTTTTGACCAAACGGGAAAAGATTGCAAAAAAGGTTGCAATCCATCGTGCGGCTGCGGCCGGTTTGTGGAACTTGGCAACGATGTATACATGCAGTTTGTCGTCGACAAAGTGGGCGAGCCGGCACGTCTTGCCGTGCAAAAAAATGTGGATACCGGTTGGGGGCTTGAACGTGTGCTTTGTTTTGTTAATGGCGGGTCAAACGTGTATCAGACCGAACTTTTTGCGCCTGCGCTTGAAATTATCGGCGGTAACAGCAAAGAGGCCCGTATCCTTGCCGAGCACACCCGCGCAGCATGTATGATAATCTGCGATGGCGTTTTGCCGTCCAATTCGGGTGCGGGGTACGTGTTGCGGCGCCTTATCCGGCGGGCGGTGCGTATGGCAAATAAACTGTCGTTTACAAAGTACGATGAACTTATCAAGTTTTTCAATTCGTATCTGGTGTTTGATTGTGCCGCGGTCACAAAGGTTTACCTTGACGAAGTGGCAAAGTTCGCATCAACCCTTGAAACGGGATTGAAAGAGTTTGAAAAGGTGGTGTCGTTCCTTAAAGGTACCGAATTAAGCGGCAAGACGGCGTTTCGGTTGTACGAAACATACGGTTTCCCAATCGAAGTGACCCGGGAGCTTGCGCTTGAACGGGGATTGACCGTAAACATGGTGGAATATGAAGCCGCGCGCGAAAAACACGTCAAAGAAAGCCAGGCGGCAAGTGCCTCGGCGGGCGCGTTCAAGGGCGGCCTTGCGGATTCGGGCGAAGCCACTGCGCGATTGCACACTGCGACACATTTGTTGCTTGCGGCACTGCGCGAGATGTTCGGCACGGGGGTAGTTCAGCGCGGCTCTAACATCACGCCCGAGCGGCTTCGTTTTGATTTCAGTCTTGACCGAAAAGTCGAACCCGATGCCCTTGCAAAAATCGAGGCGTGGGTTAACCAGGTAATAAAAAAGAACCTTGCCGTAAAAGTAACCGAGATGACAGTGGACGAGGCAAAGAAACTTGGTGCGGTCGGGGTATTCGGCGACAGATACGGCGACCGCGTCAAGGTCTACAGTGTCGGCGGCGTGTCATGCGAAATCTGCGGCGGGCCGCATGCGGGTGCAACGGGCGAACTTGGAAAATTTAAAATCCTCAAAGAAGAAAGCGTCGCGGCGGGCGTCCGCAGAATCAAGGCGGTTTTGGTTTAAAATTCCATCTCATTTCATTTGACATTAATTCAAAAATTGCACATGATATAATCATGCAAAAGAATAAATTGTCGACTGACCGAATCATTGCCATGATTTGCATATCTGTGGGGACGGTTGCGTTGATGGTGACGGCGGTTATGACCGGGCTTTTGCTGCGTGACAAGGATATCCCTTCCCACGCCGTGATAAACTCGGGCCATGTTGATGGCCTGTTTCCGGTAATCTCGGTGAGTGGTGGAAACACTTTTGCTATAGCCCAGAATGGTGATTTATATTCATGGGGAAATAATGAGTTTGGCCCACTTGGACTTGGAAACAGTGGCTCTGGAACAGAAAAAAATACCCCGCAACACGTTAATAATGGCAACCGAAAGTATAAAGCAATTGCAAGTGGTAATCACACCCTTGCATTAGCGGTAAATGGTGATTTGTATTCATGGGGGTACAATGTGAGTGGTCAACTTGGGCTTGGATTCACAGGCAGTTCGTCAGATGCAAATCCCACTCCACTGTATGTAGGTGATGGTGGACGTAAATACAAAGCAATTGCGGCGAATGGTAGCGCTAATCATATTTTGGCCCTTGCTGAAAATGGTGACTTGTATGCATGGGGGGCCAACAATCTTGGTCAGCTTGGACTTGGTTACACAAGTAATTATGGGGAAAACCCTGAAACCCCGCAGTATGTGAGTGCGGGCGGCCGTAAGTATAAAGCAATCGCAGTGGGCAGCAGCTCAAGTTTTGCCATCGCGGAAAATGGGGATTTGTATTCATGGGGGTATAATGGCCTTGGCTATGGACTTGGTCTTGGTGAATATACGAATATTTCCTACGACACCCCGCAGTATGTAAGTGACGGTAGTCGTAAGTACAAAGCAATCGCTTCATATGGCTACTCCCTGGCCATAGCGGAAAATGGTGATGTTTATACATGGGGGTATGGTGCATGCGGATACGAGCCCGGTTATATGGAAGAGTTCAACTATTGCACTCCGAAACTTGTAGGCGACGGCAGCCGCCAATACAAAGCAATCGCGGCGGGTTCTGACTATTCCTTTGCCATTGCGGAAAATGGCGATTTGTATGCATGGGGGCACGTGGGTTACGGCGATGGCCGCCTTGGAATTGGTTATTGGGACTCATATATTCAAGGTGGTTATGTGTGCGAAACCCCTACGCATGTAAGTGACGGAGGCCGCAAGTACAGTTCAATCGCGGCAAGTTACAGTCACTCTTTTGCTGTCGCGGAAAATGGCGATTTATATACATGGGGAAGCAGTCCGTTAAGTTATGAATATATTCCAGGCGCATCATGGCCGCTTGACACCCCGGCACTTGTTCCCGGGTTCGTTATATAAGAAAAAATTGTCCTTGACAATGCGCGCGGTTTCCCGTATAATTGCCCCCATGCAAACACAAAAATCATACACGGCAAAACCCGCCGACATCGTGCGCGAATGGCTTCTTGTCGATGCGGAAGGCATGCCCATCGGCCGATTGGCGGCCCAGGTCGCGGCAATCCTTCGCGGCAAGCACAAACCGACATTCACCCCGCACGTTGACACCGGCGATTACGTTATCATCATCAACACGGACAAAGTAATCTTGACGGGCAAGAAAATGACGGACAAATACTATTTCAGCCACAGCGGCTTTGTGGGCGGGGATAAACACGTCCAGGCAAAACATATGCTTGAAAAAAAGAGCGACTTTGCCGTTTCGCGCGCCATCAAGGGCATGCTTCCAAAGAACTCTCTCGGGCGCGACATGTTCCGCAAGTTAAAGGTCTATAAAGACGCACAACACCCGCACGACGCGCAAAAACCGCGCAAGATATCATTGGTCGGAGGAAAAAATTAACATGGCAGAAGTAAAAAAAGAAACAGCAAAGGCTGTCGCAGCACCGGCGAAAGCACCTGCACCGGCGAAGGCACCTGTAAAAACCCCCGCCGCTATCGCGGCACCCCCTTTGAAAAAGGGGGAAGTGTCCGCAAAGGCGCCCGCCCCGGCAAAAGCGCCGGCCGCACCGGTTAAGGCGGCTCCGGCGGCTCCGGCGAAAACCGCAGCACCGGTGAAAGCCGCGCCCGCCCCGGCACCGGCCGCGAAAGCAGCACCGGCAGAAACCACAACACGCACATTTGTACCGAAAGCACCAACCGCGCCCCCTGTATCTGCACCGCGCGCGGCGTCCGCACCTGTTATTACCAACGCTGCGGATTTGCGTGTAAAGAAAACCGGCGTAAAAATCCCCAAAAAAGGCACCCATGCAACGGGTCGCCGCAAAAAAAGCATCGCCCGTGTGCGCCTTGTGCCGGGTACAGGCAAAATCATCATTAACGGCCGCGCTTTGGAAGATTACTTTGCGTCGGGATTCACGCGCCTTGTCGTCAACCAACCGCTTGCGGCTGCCGAGATTACAAGTGTCGATGTGTTGGTCAACGTGCACGGCGGGGGACTTACCGGCCAGGCCGGCGCAATCCGTCACGGCATAGCGCGCGCCCTTGTCAAGGAAAACGAGCAGCTTAAACCCGAACTTAAAAAGAAAGGCTATCTGAAACGTGACCCGCGTATGAAAGAGCGCAAAAAATACGGCCTTAAAAAGGCCCGACGCGCACCGCAATTCAGCAAACGATAATCATTGTAAAAATAAAAGCGACAACCTGTCGCTTTTTGTTTGGATTTGGATTATCCAGATGTTGTTTTTTGGATTTACTCACCCGATTTTCTGGCGAAAATCGTTTGACTTTTACTTTTAAATTGCACATGATATAATCATGCAAAAGAATAAATTTTCGACTGACCGTGTCGTGCCGTCAGGCGGCGCTCAATCCAAAAACAAATTGTCGATTGACCGAATCATTGCCATGATTTGTATATCTGTGGGGACGCTTGCGTTGATGGTGACGGCGGTTATGACGGGGCTTTTGCTGCGTGACAAGGATATTCCTTCCCACGCCGTGATAAACTCCGGCCATGTCGATGGTTCGTTTCCGGTGATTGCGGCGGGTAGTTTATTCTCCCTTGCTATAACTGCAAATGGAGATTTATACTCATGGGGAGAAAATCACTCTGGTCAACTTGGACTAGGTGACTATGGTTTCGGAACAGAGCGCAAAACTCCGCAGTATGTAAGCGCCGGCAGCCGCAAGTACAAGGCCGTCGCAGCGGGCGGACTCGCTTTTGCCATCGCGCAAAATGGCGATTTATATTCATGGGGACACAGTGATTCTACTCGCTTGGGTCGATCGGCCTCAAATTTTGATACTCCGGGACATGTAAGTACGGGCAGTCTTAAATATCAAGCAATCGAGGTGGGGGACAGCCACGCACTTGCAATTGCCGAGAACGGGGATTTATATGTGTGGGGTCAAAATTACTATGGCCAACTTGGTCTTGGTGATACCAACAGCCGTAGTGTCCCGACTCATGCAAATGCAGGCAGTCGTAAGTACAAGGCAATCGCGGCAAGCGGTGACTTCAGCGTTGCCATAGCGACAAATGGAGATTTATACGTGTGGGGGCATGACGCCGACTCGAATCCCGGGATTGGTAATCCATCTGCCCCGAGTTATA
>Ga0123353_10009995_pt1 | contig 13173 bp, 4 predicted proteins | sample TergutLab28metaG_3_FD_92763 | JGI IMG/M metagenome (GOLD analysis project Ga0123353, IMG submission 92763) | Labiotermes labralis P3 segment gut microbial communities from Petit-Saut dam, French Guiana - Lab288 P3 | ecosystem: Host-associated > Arthropoda: Insects > Digestive system > Gut ...
ATCCTGGGCGCCAACGTCACGGCCCTGTCCGCATGGGACGGCGTATCGGGTTCCAAATGGGTCTATGACGACGTAAACGGCACCGGCTGGGTCTACTGGGTAGAGTTCCTGCAACCCGGCGCCACCACGCTCAACCTGCTCGAAGCGGTCGATCTCATCAAACAGCCCGATGGCCCGTTCTACTACGCCATCCACGTGGATATGCAAGCCATCTCGCAGGACGAGCTGGGCCGCTGGGACGACATCCCCCCGGAAATCAGGGTGATCTTTGAAGAACCAGAAACCGTCGGCATCAGCCTCAACCCGGCTGGTCCCCAGACGATCTTCGTCGGCGATATCCGCGATCTGCCGGCAGCCACGGTTTCCCCGGCCAACGCCAACCAGAACGTGACATGGACTTCCAGCAACCCCGCCGTCGTGAGCGTAGACCCGGCCACCGGCAAATTCAGAGGCGTGGCCAAAGGCACCGTCACGCTTACGGCCACGGCTGAAAACGGCGCCAGGGCCACCATCCGCGTCACCGTCGTCGACGATCCCTGGGAGCTGTCCAAAGATCGGCTTGAAAAGGCGGTGCGGGACGGCGAGGCGATTACGCTGATTGATAGTGAGAAGGACAAATGGCAGGATGCCGGCATCGCTGATCTGGAAGGCGCTATCGCCGACGGCAAGCCCCTGCTGCCCCTGAATAAGGACCAAGTGACCCAGAAGGAGCTGGACGATGCCGCCCAAGCGATCGAGGATGCCATCGCCGCCCTGGTACCCAAAGTGGTCAACACCGACCTGCCCCTCAAGCCGGGCCAGCCATACTCCCCCAGGGTTGACGAGTATGATAATGACAATGACAGAAGGGGCAAGTTGGATGGATGGATCACGCCAGATTATTCATCCTTTGACGTTCATCACAACTTTAATGAAGAATTTTATTTCATGTATTTCCTGCTGGAAGACATCTTAGACAGCAGCATCACCAACTACGACAATATAACTGTGACGAACGTAGACAGCAAATACAATGGTTTCTTTAGTATTGACAAGGATCACGACGGGAAACCCGCCATCGTATGCGAATACGTACCCTCAAGGCAAGAATACATAGATGCCGGCAATGCTGCCGTGGGTGGCTATTTGAGGGTGCATCCGGAATTCACCACACAGATAACGCTGACACAGGGGGGCAGGAGCGCGACCTTCCAAGTGATTCTAAAATACTTTGGACTTATTTGGTACATGGATGATTAGTAAGGCATCTACGTGATTTCGTGACAACTCCCCATCCGGCGGCGCCTTGGGCGCGCCGGATGGGGAGGGAGAAAACAAGATAAAATGACGAGCAGAGACTTAATGAATTGAGAGAGAGGTGAGCGAAACATGAAATCCCTTCTGAAGAAGCGGAAAATGATGATCGCGCTGGGGCTTACCGTAGCGATTTTAGCCACTTGCATGACGCTGGCTTTGAGCGGTACGCTGGCCGCGCCCGGCGCCGTATCCGAGACATTTACATCGCCCAATCCGGGCGCAATACCCGTTGAATTGGGCAAGTCAAGAAACGCCAACGTGATCGACGCCTACTATTGGAGCTCCAGCGACACCAGAATCGCGACGGTTACGCGCAACCCCAGCAACTTCACAGAAGCGGAAATAAGAGGCATTTCCCTTGGGATGATCCTCGTCACGGCATCCGCCAAGAGCGGGGTAACTTCCTTCAGGACCTTTTGGGTAGTGGACTACACCAACGTTGGTGGCTATAACTTCACCCAAGGCATCGAGGGAACAGTGACCTCCAAGGGAACCATGCAAATCCCCATTACGGTGACCTCGCAAGGTGGCGGCGCCGCCGCCCTGAGCAAGATCACATGGACTTCCTTAGACACCACCCAGGCTACGGTTAGCAAGAACCCGAGCACCGGCGCGGTCACGGTCACGGCGCTGGTAGACAATGGATACGTGAACATCGTGGGCGAGTGCCTGGACTACTGGGGATTGACCCATTACCTGCTCTACAGCGTGAAGATCGGCAGGGGTACAGACCCGGAGAATAAGATCTACGGCGTGACCGTCGAACCCCCCGGCCCTATCGAATTGTCCACCGGGGACGCCTTTGGCTTTAGCGCCGAGGTGCAAGGCACGGGAACCTTCAACGGGGCCGTCAGTTGGAGTGTGATAGGGAACCAATCCAGCAGCACGACCATCAACAGTAGCGGAGTCCTGGTTGTCGGGAGTAATGAAACGGCGGATGTACTGACCGTGCGGGCGACCGCCGTCGGCGACCCGACTGTGTACAGGGATGTGACAATCTTTGTCAGAAAAGCGCCGGTGACCGGCGTGACGATTTCTCCCGAGAATGCCATCAAAAACCAGGGCGAAACCCAGCAGTTCGTCGCCACCGTGCAGGGCGCCGGTGTCTTCCCGACCACCGTCAGCTGGCAGGTCATCGGGAACCTGTCCAGTGGCACGAGCATCAGCGACAACGGGCTGTTGACCATCGCGAGTAACGAGACGTCGCCGTTTATCATCGTACGGGCAGTCTCCAGGGCCGATCCCTCCAAGTTCAGGGAAGCCCGCGTGGTAGTTCAGCCCCCCTATGAAGTGAGAGGCGTAGAAGTCGCCCCGAAGACGGCTCTGCTGGTACCCAATGGCACGGTGCAATTCACCGCCACCGTATCGGGCACGGGTTCGGTGCCCCAGGGCGTCACTTGGAAGATCACGGGCAACAACTCCTCCGGCACCACCATTACCGCTACGGGTCAGCTGCGTGTCGCCGCGGGCGAAACAGCCCGCACGATCACGGTGACCGCCACCTCTACGGCCGACGATAGATTCTTTGATACAGCCGTCGTCACGCTGGGCTTCTTCATCAAGCCGGGCGGGCCCTTCTCGCCTATCGTCAACGACGACGACATTGAACTCGACAGGCGGGGCAAGTTGGATGGCTGGATCAAGACAGACTTTAGCAACATGTTCATAGAAATGAAGAGCCCGATAGGTTATCCGGAGATCTACTGGAACCTAAAGGACATCGTGGATGGCACAACCGACTACAGCGGTTTCGCCGTTACCCCAACCGAATCCAAGTATAACAGCCGGTTCTGGATTGGACCGGACAAGAGCGGCAACATCTCCATCATCTGTAATTATATCCCGACCCTCAATGAGTATCGGACCATGGTCCCGGTGTTCTCGCGGGTTCATCCGGAGTTTATCACCGAACTCACGCTGACGAAGGGCGGGCAAAGCGAAAGCTTTACGGTCAGGATGTTGTATTTCGGATTGGTTTGGTGGGAAGCGCCCTAGTAAACCGCGAAGAAAGATGAAATGGTTACGCCATGGTAAAGAAATGGCTATATCATGTAAAGGAAGGTAAAAATGATAGCAAAGATTTTTAGTCAACGGGGAAGCCGGGTAACAGCGCTGGCCATCAGCGCCGCCGTGCTGGTCACCTGTCTCAGTATAGCCCTGGTCGGCACACTGGCCGCACCCGGAGACGTAAGCGAAACCTTTGTAAGCCCTTATCCCAGTGGCTATATGCCCCGGGAATTTGGCTCCACATGGACGAACAACGTCATCGACGCCTACACATGGGCCAGCAGCGACCCCGCCATCATACGGGTGACGCGCAATGCGTCCAACTACACCGAAGCGTCGGCGACGGCGCTGGACTACGGGGCTTGCGCCATCATCGCGGGTGCGCGCAACGGGGTCATCTCCCCCAGGATGATTTGCATACGGGAGCGGACGAACATCGCGCGGTACACCCTCGCGGGCGGCAACACGGGCTATATCGCCAACAAAAACAGCGGCACGCTGATCATCCCCATCTCGGTATGGAACGATTTCGACGCGCAGGCCGACCTGCGGCTCATCACATGGGTGTCCCTGGATACCGATGTGGCGCGGGTGGATTCGAGTAGCCGCGTCGTCACCGCGCAGGGCAATGACGGGTACGCCGTCATCCGGGGCGAGTGCCTCGACCCGTGGGGCGTCAAACACTACATCCTCTATCGGGTAGCGGTGGGCAACGTACCCAACCCGCTGTTCACCGTGCTCGGTGTCACGGTCACCCCGGACCCCGCCACGGCCAACTTGGGCGGGACAGTGGGCTTCACCGCGCAGGTACAGTCCAGCGGATCCGTGACGGCGCCGCAGGATGTCACCTGGGAGTTGCTGGGTAGCGCCATCTCTTACCTCACAGTGGCTTCCGGCGGCGGCACCACGCTGAACGTCCCCGCCAATGAAACGGCCACCACGCTGACCATTCGCGCCACCTCGGTGGCCAACCCCAGCGTATCCAAAAACGTCACGGTGACCATCAACCGGCCCACCGTGAGCGGTGTGACCATCAGCCCCAAGCCGGCGCCCGACAAGGAACCCGGCCAGAGCCAATTCTTTAGCGCGACGGTGCAGGGCGACACCGGCGTCTCCCAAAACGTGACCTGGGAGGTCATCGGTAGCGAATCGGTGTCAGGCGGCACGCGGATGGACGGCAGTACGCTCATCATCGCCGCCGACGAAAAGGCGCCGTCGCTGATCGTGCGCGCCATCTCGGCGGCCGACCCCACCAAGGCTGACAACGTCATAGTGAAAATCCCCAGCAACAGGGGTGATGTTAAGCTCCCCCCCACCGGCATTAATCTCAGCGGGCCGGACACCGCCTACCGGGGCTATGCCCAGACCTATACCGCCGCCGTGCTGCCCGCCGGCGCCGACCAGGCTGTCACCTGGAACGTGTACGGCATGTTCCCCTCGGATAGCGGCACCTTTATCAGCAATGGCGTGCTGTACGTGGCGGCCGGCGAGCAGGCGAACATTCTGACCGTGCGCGCTACATCCACAGCCGATTCCTCCAAGCAGGCGGAGATGGAAGTGCAGGTCACGGATCGCATCATCGTACCGACACAGATCGTGATCCAAGGACCCGACAGCGTAGTCAAGGGCGGGACCGGGCAATATACCGTCACGACAGTCCCCGCCGACGCCTCGAAACTTGTCAACTGGTATGTGTTTGGCAAGGACCCGAACAGCAACACCTATATCGACGCGAACGGCGTGCTGCATGTGGATCCCAACGAGACTTCAAGCTCGCTGACCGTGCGCGCCGTCTCCGGGTACAATGCCGCTGTGTCTGGCGAAAAGGTGGTCAACGTCACGCCGGCCAACCCCACGAGCGTGACGGTCAACGCGCCCAACTCCGTGCTCAAGGGGAGCACCACCACCGCCGGCCAAATCAGCGCGGTCGTGCTGCCCGCCGGCGCCTCCCAGGCCGTCGCCTGGTCGATAAGCGGCCAGCAAAACGCCGGCACCACGATCAACCCCACCACCGGCGTGCTGACCGTCGCCGCGGGCGAAAACGCGTCGTACCTGACCGTGACGGCCACAACAACTACTGGTGGTATATCCGGATACAAGTCGATTCAGCTCATCAACATTGAGATCCCCCCGACCAACATCTCGATCACGCCCACGTCAGCCACGATGAACCGCGGCGACTCCCGGCAGTTCATCGCCACCGTGACCCCCTCCAACGCCTCGACGACTGTCGGGTGGCAGATCGTTGGTAGCTCGTCGCCCGGCACGACGCTCAACAACGGCGTGCTCTACATCTCGCCCGCCGAGACCGCGACCCAGCTGACCGTGCGCGCCTATTGCATCGGGTACAGCCACATCTACGCGGACGCCGTGGTCACGATCAATGTCATCATCACCGAGATTCCCGAGGATGTGGATGGCGCGATCCTGGACAACAGCCTGACCGGCGACGGCACATGGGTCGAAATCGCCCGCAACGGCAACTATTCGCTGATCGTGCGCAGGAATTACATCAATGTCAATAACAACGGCCATCTCAACGAGCCGACCTGGCAATTCTGCCCCTACGGCACATCAAATGTATACAGCAATTCCAGTGTCCGCGACAACATCAACAAATGGTTCAACAGGACTGCCTCCGCCGAGAACCTGGCCGCAAACGCCCGCCTGCGCCGGTTTACCGTGGGCAATACCGCGATGACAGTGATTGGCACCAGCGGGCAGACCGCCTCGATCACCAACGGCTACAGCAAGCCTATCCCGAGTTATCTGAGCAGCGGCAACGACGTCGCCTTCGCGTTGAGCTGGGGCGAAGCCGCCAGCTTCTGCTCCAGCGTGCACTTCATGCGGAACACGAACCCCGGCAACCAGCCGAGTAGGCCCAACGCCGTACTCAACTATCAAAAAATCGTCATCCCCAACATCTATTACTACGGTATGTGGCTACGCTCGCCGGGCGACAACAGTTATACAGCGGCCGGCCTGGGCTATTTCGCCGACGCAAACGGAAGGGTTTTCCAATTGCACATCGCAACCAATGATACGAGCGAACGCGGCATGGTCTATCCGGCGGTGTGGGTCCACCGCGATATCTTCGACGCGAACAAATAATGCCCGCACCTCAAGCAAGCAATGCCTCAAATGCAGCGATCCTTCCTGTCACGCCATCACAGGCGTGACAGGGGGGATCGAAAGTTAGAAGTATTATGGAGGACACATAAATAGAAGTATTATGGAGGACACATAAATAGAAGTATTATGGAGGACACATAAATAGAAGTATTATGGAGGACACATCAATGTCAGGCGACAAGAAAGAGAAAAGAATGACGAAGACGAGGACCAGGTTTTTGGCGTTAGCCATCAGCGCCGCTGTGCTGGTCACCTGCCTCAGCGTAGCCCTGGCCGGCACGCTGGCCGCGCCCGGAGACGTAAGCGAGACCTTTGTAAGCCCCTATCCCAGCAGCTATATCCCCCGGGAACTGGGCGCCACGTGGACGCTCAACGTCATCGACGCCTACACATGGGCCAGCAGCGACACCAACATCGCACGGGTAACGCGCAATGCGTCCAACTACACCGAAGCCACGGCGACGGCGCTGGACTATGGGGCTTTCGCCATCATCGCCGGCGCGCGCAACGGGATCATCTCCCCCAGGACGTTTTTCGTGCGGGAGCGGTCGAACATCGCGCGGTATGCCCTGGCGGGCGGCAACACGGGCTATATCGCCAACAAAAACAGCGGCACGCTGATCATCCCCATCTCGGTATGGAATGATTTCGACGCGCAGGCCGACTTGCGGCTCATCACATGGGTGTCCCTGGATACCGATGTGGCGCGGGTGGATTCGAGTAGCCGCGTCGTCACCGCGCAGGGCAAAGACGGGTACGCCGTCATCCGGGGCGAGTGCCTCGACCCGTGGGGCGTCAAACACTACATCCTCTACCGCGTGGCGGTGGGCAACGTACCCAACCCGCTGTTCACCGTGCTCGGGATCACGGTCACCCCGGACCCCGCCTCGGTCAACTTGGGCGGGACCGTGGGCTTCACCGCGCAGGTGCAGTCCAGCGGATCCATGACGGCGCCGCAGGATGTCACCTGGGAGTTGCTGGGCAGCGCCATCTCGTACCTTACGGTGGCTTCCGGCGGCGGCACCACGCTGAACGTCCCCGCGGGCGAAACGGCCACCACGCTGACCATTCGCGCCACCTCGGTGGCCAACCCCAGCGTATTCAAAAACGTGACGGTGACCATCAACCGGCCCACCGTGAGCGGCGTTGTCATCAGCCCCAAGCCGGCGCCCGACAGGGATCCCGGCCAGAGCCAATTCTTTAGCGCGACGGTGCAGGGCGGCGCCGGCGTCTCCCAAAATGTGACCTGGGAGGTCATCGGCAGCGAATCGGCATCGGGCGGCACGCGGATGGACGGCAGTACGCTCATCATCGCCGCCGACGAAAGAGCGCCGTCGCTGATCGTGCGCGCCACCTCGGTGGCCGACCCCACCAAATACGACAACGTCAAGGTGAACCTCCCCATCAACAAGGGGGGTGTTGTGGTCCCCCCGACCGGCATTAATCTCAGTGGGCCGGATGTCGCCTACCGGGGCTATGCCCAGACCTATGCCGCCACCGTGTTGCCCGCCGGCGCCAACCAAAACGTCACCTGGGATGTGTACGGCATGTTCCCCTCGGGCAGCGGCACCTTTATCAGCAATGGCGTGCTGTACGTGGCGGCCGGCGAGCAGACGAGCACGCTGACGATACGCGCCACCTCCGTGGCCAATGCCTCCGTGATGGCGGAGAAGGAAGTACAGGTTGAGGATCGCATTATCATCCCGATACAGCTCGTGATCAATGGCCCCGCCAGCGTGGAGAAGGGCGCGTCCGGGCAATATACCGTCTCGACGACCCCCGCCGACGCCTCAAAACTCGTCAACTGGCATGTGTTTGGCGCAAGCCAGGGCAGCACCACCTATATCGACACGAACGGCGTGCTGCATGTGGGCGTCAACGAGGCTTCAAGCTCGCTGACCGTGCGCGCCGTCTCCGTGTACAATGCCGCTGTGTCTGCCGAGAGGGTGGTCAGCGTCACGGCGCCCAACCCCACGAGCGTGACGGTCAACGCGCCCAACTCCGTGCTCAAGGGGAGCACCACCACCGCCGGCCAAATCAGCGCCACCGTGCTGCCCGCCGGCGCCTCCCAGGCCGTCACCTGGTCGATCAGCGGCCAGCAAAACGCCGGTACCATGATCAACCCCTCCACCGGCGTGCTGACCATCGCCGTGGGCGAAGGCGCGGCGTACCTGACCGTGACGGCCACATCAACTGTTAATAGTAGTATATCCGGATACAAGTCGATTCAGCTCATCGACGTCGTCATCGCCCCGACCAACATTTCGATCACGCCCACGTCAACCTCCATGAACCGCGGCGACTCCCGGCAGTTCATCGCCACCGTGACCCCCTCCAATGCCTCGACGACGGTCGGGTGGCAGATCGTTGGCAGCTCGTCGCCCGGCACGACGCTCAACAACGGCGTGCTCTACATCTCGCCCACCGAGGCCGCGACCCAGCTGACCGTGCGCGCCTATTGCGTCGGGTACAGCCACATCTACGCGGACGCCGTGGTCACGATCAACATCCCCATCACCGAGATTCCCGAGCGCGTGGATGGCGGGATCCTGGACGGCGGCCTGACCGGCGACGGCACATGGATCGAAATCGCCCGCAACGGCAACTATTCGCTGATCGTGCGCAAGGAAGTCCTGCCCATCGGGAGGGTGAACTTTGACGACAGGACCAACATCTACACGCAGGCCAGCATACGGGGAAGGGTCAACAGTTGGTTCAACAGCACGCTCAGCAGCGGCGCGAGGCTACGCAACTTCACGGTCTCCAACGACTGCCTGAACAAACTGGGCGCCTTTGCCTCTTTGGAAAGCTACGGCTATAGCAAGCCTACCGGCACGTTGACAAGGACCGGCAACGATGTGGCCTTCCTGCTGAGTTTTGCCGAAGCCGCCAGCTTCTGCAGTATGCAATACGCCACCAGCACGACGACGTTTGCCAACAGCCACCCGTACGCCCAGGCCAACTTTAACAAACTGACCAAGCCCGGCGCGCTTACCTACGACTTCTGGTGGCTGCGCTCGCCCGGGCATTACGCCTCCACCACCACCAATAGCTCGGTTGGCTCGCATTCCCTGCCGTTGGCCGACTGCGTCTACGCCAACTCGACCATAGCCCCCCACTTCGTGCGCCCTGCTCTTTGGGTCCACCGGAACATCTTCGATTCCACCAAATAAAGGATAAGACAAGTAAAGTAAAGAAGAGATGAGGAAGAGAGCTATGCAACACATGAAAAGAAAAACCATTGCGCTGGCGCTATGCGTCGCTATCCTGATCACATGCGTTTTCGCGGCCCTAGCCGGCACGCTGGCCGCGCCCGGAGACGTAAACGAAACCTTTGCAAGCCCCTATCCCAGCAGCTATATCCCCCGTGAACTGGGCTCCACGTGGACGCTCAACGTCATCGACGCCTACACATGGGCCAGCAGCGACACCAACATCGCACGGGTGACGCGCAATGCGTCCAACTACACCGAAGCCAGCGCGACGGCGCTGGACTACGGGGCTTTCGCCATCATCGCCGGCGCGCGCAACGGGGTCATCTCCCCCAGGACGTTTTTCGTGCGGGAGCGGACGAACATCGCGCGGTATACCCTGGCGGGCGGCAACACGGGCTATATCACCAACAAAAGCGGCGGCACGCTGATCATCCCCATCTCGGTATGGAATGATTTCGACGCGCAAGCCGACCTGCGGCTCATCACATGGGTGTCCCTGGATACCGATGTGGCGCGGGTGGATTCGAACAGCCGCATCATCACCGCGCAAGGCAAAGACGGGTACGCCGTCATCCGGGGCGAGTGCCTCGACCCGTGGGGCGTCAAACACTACATCCTCTACCGGGTGGCGGTGGGCAACGTACCCAACCCGCTGTTCACCGTGCTCAGTATCACGGTCAACCCGGACCCCGCCACGGTCGACTTGGGCGGGACACGCGGCTTCACCGCGCAGGTACTGTCCAGCGGTTCCATGACGGCGCCGCAGGATGTCACCTGGGAGTTGCTGGGCAGCGCCGTCTCTTACCTTACGGCGGCTTCCGGCGGCGGCACCACGTTGAACGTCCCCGCCGGCGAAACGGCCAGGACGCTGACCGTTCGCGCCACCTCGGTGGCCAACCCCAGCGTGTTCAAAAACGTGACGGTGACCATCAACCGGCCCACCGTGACCAGCGTGACCATCAGCCCCAAACCGGCGCCCGACAGGGAACCCGGCCAGAGCCAATTCTTTAGCGCGACGGTGTCGGGCGGCACCGGCGTCTCCCAAAACGTGAGCTGGGAGGTCATCGGCAGCGAATCGGTATCGGGCGGCACGCGGATGGACGGCAGTACGCTCATCATCGCCGCCGACGAAAAGGCGCCGTCGCTGATCGTGCGCGCCACCTCGGTGGCCGACCCCACCAAGGCCGACAACGTCAAGGTGAACATCCCCAGCAACAAGGGGACGGGGGGTGGTACGACGCCCCCGACCAGCATCCAGATCAACGGGCCGGACACCGCCTACCGGGGCTATGCCCAGACCTATGCCGCCATCGTGCTGCCCGCCGGCGCCAACCAGGGTGTCACCTGGAACGTGTACGGCATGATCCCCTCGGATAGCGGCACGTTTATCAGCAACGGCGTGCTGTACGTGGCGCCCGGCGAACAGGCGAGCTCGCTGACGATACGCGCCACATCCGTGGCCAATGCCGCCATAATGGGGCAGAAGACCGTGCAGATCGCGAATCGCGTCGTCACGCCCACCTCGATCACGGTTTCGGGACCCGCCAACGTGGAGAAGGGCGCGAGCGGGCAATATATCGTCACGACGTCCCCCGCCGACGCATCGAGAGACGTCAACTGGTTCGTGTATGGCGCCAGCCCGGGCAGCACCACCTACATCGACGCGAACGGCGTGCTGTATGTGGGCGCCAACGAGGGTTCAAGTTCGCTGACCGTGCGCGCCGTCTCCAAACTCAACGCCTCGGTGAGCCATGACCTGACGGTCTTGGTTACATCGTCGTCAAATAATCCCACCAGCGTGACGGTCTACGGGCCCAACTCCGTGGACAAGGGGAGCACCACCACCGTCGGCGCGTTCTACGCCGTCGTGGCCCCCTCCAGCGCCTCCCAGGCCGTCACCTGGACCATCGAAAACCAGCTGAGCCTCGGCACCATGATCAACCCCTCCACCGGCGTGCTGACCGTTGCTGTGGGCGAGCAGGCGAGCTACCTGATCGTGAGGGCCACCAGCGTCGCCGCGCCTGCCATATCCGGCTCGAAGTACGTCGCCCTCACCAGCATAGTCCCCCCCCCGACAGGCGTGACGATCTCACCGACCAGCGCCATGGTAACCCCGGGCGGGTACCAGCAGTTTACCGCGACCGTACAGCCGTCCAATGCGTCCCAAGGCATCACGTGGATGGTCCACTACAACAACTCGCCGCAGACGGTGGTCAGCAGCAACGGCCTGCTCACTGTCGCCGCGAACGAAACAGCGGGCGTGTTGCTCGTGTCGGCGACTTCCACGGCGGATCCCTCGAAAACCGCCGCCGCCGCCGTGACCGTGTATACGGCGACCACGCCCACGCCGATGCCCAAGAGGGTCACCAGGGTTCAGTTCTTGGATGCGTACGGCACCGTGGTCCCGAACGAAGCCTACTTCAACTATGCATGCAAATGGTATCAGTTCGGCGTCAAGATCACCTTCTCCGACGGTTCGGTCAGCTACGACACTGGCGCCTGCACCTGGACTTCCAGCAGGACCAGCATCGCGAATTTTGCCGGGACCAACAACAGGGGGTATATGACAGCTTACGCAAGGGGGACGGTACTCCTGACCGTACACTACAACCACTCCGGCTCGCATGAGTCAAATAACGCTTGTTACGGCTATTTAACGCTGCATCTCTATTGAGCGAGCGCGTAAGGTAAACCCGCGCGATCCCCGCCGCCCATCACGGCGGGGACGCGCCCGGGGACGCCGGATCCGCCCAGCGTCCCGGGGCGCGTTCCCATCGTTGCACGACGACAAATCATGAGGGTTCATGACGGTTCATGACATATATGACGTATATGACATATCATGGCAAATCGTGACAAATCATGAGGGCTCATGAGGGTTCATGAGGGCCAATGGTTCCCCGATCCCCGAACATGTGCAAGATTCGCCTGCGCCACGACGGCGTATGAGGAAGGAGCAATCAAGGATGCGGTTTGATATGAAGAAAAAGATCCTCTGTGTACTACTGTCTTTACTGCTACTGCTTTCGGCTGTCATGACAGTGACAACCGCCTGGCGTGATTATTCCCAGCATAAGACCAACGAATTGCGCGGGAAGCCAAACCTGCCCGAGCAAGCGAGCGTCATCTTGGTGAAATATGAGAGGGACAAGGGTGGCGTCGCGACGGAAAAGCCGATCCCCGGCGCGCAATTTGAGCTGTTCCGGGTCGAGGAGGAGGGCGGCGATACCTTCCTCGGGCTTTTCACAACCGGCGCGAACGGACGGATAACGCTTGACTTTTTACATCCCGGGGCGTATTATTTCCTTGAGGCCAATCCGTCTTACGGTTTCACCTTCGACACGGACGCGCAAGGCCGGCCGATTCGGCGGTACGATTTTGTCATCACGGGGACCGAGGGCGGCACCCTCGAGGCGGTTCGCGTCACAGCTTACAACAAGAGGCTCTACGCCGATCTCGATATCACGAAGACCACCGAGAACAATGATGGATCGCCCCCCACGCCCGAGCAGTTGAAGATGAC
>Ga0123353_10009996_pt1 | contig 13173 bp, 14 predicted proteins | sample TergutLab28metaG_3_FD_92763 | JGI IMG/M metagenome (GOLD analysis project Ga0123353, IMG submission 92763) | Labiotermes labralis P3 segment gut microbial communities from Petit-Saut dam, French Guiana - Lab288 P3 | ecosystem: Host-associated > Arthropoda: Insects > Digestive system > Gut ...
GGACCGCGTGATCCAACGAACGGCCGCTGTCTGTCATGAGCCTCATCATCCCTATGACGGTAGGCGATTCGTTCATCAGCGCTTCCGCTTTCGGGCCTATGGGCTTCCCTTTGGCAAGGAAGAACGCAAGCGCCGGCACTGAACACAATACTGGTATGAGGAATACTGATGTCGACATTCCCATAACGAACACGGACGCGATGAATGCGGCGGCGCATACGCACCCTGTTATCAGCGTAAGACGTTTCGCAGATGCATTCTTCTTCGCGTTAACAGAGTCCATTGTACCTACCGAACCATTTTTTGAAAGTATCGATCGTTCCTTCCCTGTGGAACGTTCCGTCCGTCAGCGCTTTGGAGATGTGGTCATTGGCGAACGCGATCCATTCCGGGCCGTAGAACTCGTTGGAATGCTCGGATGCCATTTCCGCTAAGAACCTGCGCATCTCTCCCCTTACGTATATCTCGTCGGTCACGTCATCCGGAGAGGATGACGACGCTCCCAGTATACGCCGGAACATCGGGGTCATGAACATCTTATCATCTTCGATGTTCCCGTCCGAGGGAACCCGGAAGAATTCACCGTTCTTATCGGATGTCAGTGCTATCTCGTCCAAACGCCGGTATTGACGGATGCTGCCTCTTTGTTTCTTCGTCCCCATTGTCAGAACGATGTCCGTCGCGGAGAACGCTTCGGGAGGTATCTGCATATCGTACACCACGCGTTCGTAGACGGAACGTGCGGAATCACCGTGTATCGTTCCCATTATCGAGCTTCCGGCCCTTCCGGTGCGCATGCTCTGGTATAACGTTCTTGCTTCCTCTCCTCTCACCTCTCCTAAGATTATTGCGGACTCGCCGAGCCTCAGGGATACGCGTAATGCTTCCTCGGCACGTTTCTGCGCACCGTCCTTCCCTCTGTCGTCGATCAGCATCGATTGTATCTTGTATCCCATCTTACGCATCTTCTCCGTAGGTAATTCCGAAGTATCCTCGATCGTGAGTATACGCTGCGACATCGGGAATTCGAATAAAAGAGCGGACATCAATGAGCTCTTACCGGCGCCTCTGGCTCCGCATATGAGGAACGTGCATCTGGAATCCACCAGATACGAGAGAAGACCCGCGGCCGCCGGGTCCATAGTTCCGTTGCCTATAAGTTTCGTAAGCGTCCACGGGCTCGTAGAGTGTTTACGTATCGCAAGCGCATCCCCCTTCGGGCTCATCGGATATCCGATGACCGTGGCTCGTGCATCATATCCTGACATATCCGTTTCCAGTACAGGCGACGATTCGCAGAACGGGAGCCCGCTCTCTCTTTTTAGAACAGAGATGAGGTTGCGCACCTCTTTCTTATCCACTACGAGATTGGTCCTGCACCTTATGTGCGAATTGAAACCGGCTATTCCGTTCAATGTAACATGTATCCTGTTCTTCTCGCAAGGCGCATCTATGTAGATATCCTCCAATCTTGTATCGCCCATAAGTATCTCGAATATCCCTAACCCCGTTGTATAACGATGAACTACGGATGCCATCTCCTCCATAGAAGATGCGTTCGTATCCGAATCGCATCTCATGAGTATGTTCTTCGCCGCCGATATCATGCTGCCCGGACTTATGTTAACGTTCGCGTCGAATGAGTTGCGAATCTCCTCTATCACCCCGTTGATAACGGAGTTCGTCTGATCGTCGAATTTATATTCGGACGGTCGTAAAAAATATTCAGCTTGGCCGTCGGGAGCGTTGCCTATGGTGACGTAACCGAACGGTATCTCATATTGTTCAATGATATCGATATCCTCCGTATCGATCATCCAGCAATCCGAATAGAGCGGTTTTGAGCGTTTGCCGTTCTCAGCCATCCTTTTCAGGCTTCTCAGGATATCGGGTATCTTCTCCTCGCATACCGCTTCTTCGGCGTTATCATCGATCAGCGTCGGCATCTCAGACCTCCGTTAAACGGAAGGCGATCTTGGCCGCTTTTTTCCTAACATCCGAGAACATCGTCTCAGCTTGATCGATGAAACCCATCGTCCTCAAGAGGCATTCCCCGCATCCCGCATCGCTTGTCACAGAACGTTCCGCATCAAGCCTCATAACATCGAAACGCGGTTCCGGGAACGTATCCCAGATATCCGCCGCAATCTTAGGTATCGAGCATTGGCGTCCGTTGCATTTTCCGCTTACCTTTTCGGATGCCGCCGAAGTTATCAGCGATCCGATCTTCGAGATATCGGTGAGAACGGATATCACATCTTCCGAATACTCGGAATCGTTCACCTTCCTCATCATAAGACGCGACGGAACTCCGTTATCCGATATCGCACCGGATATACATTTCACGCATACTACGTCACCAAGATCGGATGCACCGCCGCATGATCTGCAATCTGCGAACAGCATACCGTCCTCGAACGTTATGTTGGATATGCGTTCTTTCTCTTTTTTCTTGAATTTCGGGATCTTCATGGTATCTGATACACACTGGCGAAGTCGCAATATAACGAAGAACACTACAATTAGCGTTCACAACCAATATCTATGACCACCATGTACGGTAGCGTATGGAGATATTGGCACCCGTCGGTTCGCCGGAGGCGCTCGTGGCAGCGGTCAAAGGCGGTGCGGATTCGGTATACTTAGGCGGTAAACGATTCGGCGCCAGGAAGTTCTCCGATAATTTCGATAACGGACAGTTGGAAGGTGCCGTTAATTATGCGCATGACAACGGTGTTAAAGTTTATGTCACCGTTAACACATTGATAAAGAATTCAGAGATGGCGGATGCGATATCATTTGTAAAATATCTCAAGGATATAGATGCGGATGCCGTTATAATACAAGATACGGGATTATTAAGAACAATAGGACGCGTGGATATAGATAAGCATGCGAGCACACAGATGGGCATCCATTCTTCGAAAGGGCTGGAATGGTGTTACGATAACGGGATAACGAGAGCGATACTGGCAAGGGAGTTGACGTTAGAGGAAACGGAACGTGTCATCCGCGATTCTCCGGTGGAAACGGAGGTATTCGCTCAGGGAGCGCTGTGTTACTGCATGTCCGGAGGATGTCTCTTTTCAAGTATCGCCGGCGGAAGGAGCGGCAACAGAGGGGAATGCGCACAACCATGCAGGAAACGGTACACAAGCGAGAATAGATCAGGGTACCTGATGAACACGTCCGATCTGTATTGTATAGATCATTTTGAAAGATTGGAGAAGATGGGCATAACGTCATTAAAGATAGAAGGCAGGATGAGAAGTCCGGCGCATACGTACCTTACATCGAAAGTTTACTCGCTTACAAAGGATAACGGCGATCCGGAAGAACTGCACAGAATGAAACAGCTCCTTATGACGATATTCAACCGCGGATACGGAACCGGATACATGGACGGCGTAAAGAACGTTGTTCAGCCGTTGTATCCGGATAACAGAGGATTCTTCCTTGCTTCCGTTGAGATAACGAACAAAAGATTCGATCCCGCGGGCACGGGTATCGGCATTAAAGACGGTCTTTCGATATTCAGAGGAGAGGAGAAGATCGGCGGTCTCAAAGTATCCAATCCCGGTAAGATAACCGTTCCGTTCAAAATAAATGACGGAATTTACGAGATATACAGGACGTACGATCCTCGGATAGATGATATCAAGAACATATTCTCCGACGTTCCCAAATTCGCAGGAATGAAACGGATGCCGGAGGCAAAGTTCGAACCTAAAGTTACGGTACGGAACGCAAAGAAGCCGGAATTATCATTCTACGTATCTTCGCTTAAAGTGCTGAAAGCCGTGATGAAGCATGCGGACCGCATATACTTTGAAATGAACCGCGAATTGAACGACGCAAGAAAGATGTGCGGCGAGCACGAAAAAGAAATGGTGACGATACTCCCGCGGTTCTCACCGTTCGATGAAATGACCGAAGGTCCTGTGATGGTGCACAACCCCGGTCAGATGAAAGCGGCTTGTCCGCGCAGAATATACGGAAGTTATCACATGAACATGTTCAATTCGATGTTCCCGAATGTGATGCATCAGACAACGTTATCCGTTGAATTATCGAGGAATGAGATAAGAACGATATGTGACCGTTATCCCGGGCGTTTGGAGCAGATGGTATTCGGACGCATTGAAATGATGGTGACACGTGATCCGGAGATGAACAGCGGTACATTAACGGACGAGAAGGAATATCAGTTCCCGGTGTACAAAGATGAGAACGGATTCTCGCATATCCTGAATTCTGCGGATCTCATGCTTTTGGATCATCTTGATGAGCTCTCATCAATGGGTATCGATTCGTTCGGTATCGACTTAAGAAAAAGACCGGCGGACCTGGCATCGAAGGTCGCCGAAGCGTTCTCCGAACGCGATAAGAATAAGAAGAACGCGATCACCGAGATGTGCGGCGGCATCACTTACGGTCACTACGTCAAAGGCGTCTAACGGAAGAACATGGTCTCAGGCGATAAGACATTGTTCGATACTATTATCGTTATCAGCAGGAATAAGAGACCGATAACAAAGATGATGCTGGATAATCTTATGTAAAGGTCCTTCCGCAGATTGCTGTCCTCCTGTTCACTGCATCTTATCAGATACAGGTTCAATATCCTCTCTTCCGCGTCGAATTCACTTGTCAAAGCTTCACGGGCCTTCGGATCGGCTCCGCTGAAGAAATCAAATACCGTTTTATCTCTTGCTTTCACGAGTAAGAGGTAAATTGCCAGGGTCAGCGAGACAAGGATGGATATCTCACCGAGGAATACGAGGGGATGTGCTTTTTCGGCTCCTATGAGCGCGGCCAGGATGAACGCCAATGTAATACCGTTTATTGATAATAGCGCGCGGGCTCTCATCTCTATCCTGGCGGCCTGAGCCTTCAGGTCATCCATCTGCCTTATCGCTTCATCTTTGTAAGCAACAACGCACTTCTCATCCCACGTTGAGAAATCTATGTACGGATATTCCTTCTTATTTTTTTCCAAAGGGCACACGACTCAACAATAATTTCTTTGTGTTTAAGCATTTAGGTACTCGAGAACTGAAAAAATACCGCAACGCGTTGTGATGCCGCCGCATGCAGTATGACGCGGCGATGGTGATCTCGGTCAATAAAAATATTTGAACTGCTCGTCCATGTATACAGGATAGAGGCAACGGATTGGCAACCTACGAATCCACACAAGCGGTCCAGAGGATGCAGGATCATATCGAGGAGCACATAAGAGAGACCATCACCCTGAAGGATCTGAGCGAAGCGGCAGGCTACTCGCAGACGCATTCGCTGAGGATATTCAAAGAGCTGACGGGATCCACGCCGTTCGAGTACATCAGACGATACAGATTGACGCACGGTGCGAAACACCTGACCGACGGGAACCCTCGGATAGCGGATGTGGCTTCCGTCTGCGCATTCGATTCCCACGAGGGATTCACACGGGCGTTCTCAAAAGAATTCAAGATATCGCCCGAAATGTACAAGGCGGACCCGGTACCGCTGAGATTCTTCGTACCGTATTCCGTCCTGATCCGTTACCTCGTAAGGAACAAAGAGGAGAGAAGTATGGAAGGGAAAGAGAAGCAGACCGTATTCACTCACGTGATCGAAAGACCGAAACGGAAATTAATAATGAAACGCGGCATAAACGCCGAAGAATATTTCGGGTATTGCGACGAGGTCGGATGCGACGTATGGGGCATCCTGGAGAGCATCAAAGGAACAACGTACGAACCGGCGGGGTTCTGGCTTCCGGAAAAGCTGATGAAGAAAGGTACGTCGAGATATGTTCTCGGGGTTGAGGTGCCTGCAGATCACGACAACAAGGTACCCGAAGGATTTGAGATGATCGACCTGGAACCGTGCAAGATCATGGTCTTCACGGGCGAACCTTATGATGATAAGGATTTCGAGGATGCCATCCGTGACATATGGGAGGCGATCGATAAATTCGATATTTCATTCTACGGCTTCGAATGGGCGGATGCCGATGCACCGAGATTCCAGCTCATGCCGGTCGGGAAAAGAGGATACATCGAAGCGAGGCCCGTCAGAGAACTCAAGTGATACTGAGTTCATCGGTCTCGATCCGAGCGATGTAATATAACTGTATCAGCCCGTTTAAAACAGTTGCTTCTCATCTTGCAAATATGAGACACGGGAACAAAGGAGAAGGTGGTTTCATCGAATCGATGATGGCCGTGCTGGTCGTGATCGTAGCACTTACCGCTTTCTTGTCGCTCTTGGCATATTCCACTTCATACGATAATGAGAAGGACATCAGCATCCCGGTGAACATGTTCAATGATGTTCGAGTTGTCAACGGAAACATAGAAGCGCCCTTAGAAGACAGGATGAACGATCTTACGGAACGGTTCGGGTATCGAGGCATCACCGTTATGTTGTCAACAGCCGATCCGTTATACGATTCTGCGGCAACTATAACCGTCGGGTCATCCGACGCAGAGCGAATATGGTCTAAGAGCGGAACCCTCATCGCAGGAACGGACGACGGACGTTCCGTTCCCGTGAAATACTCAATGGCGGTGTGGTATTGATCCCCGAGAAGAAAGGAATGGCATCCGTCATCGACGTTATGATGTTCATAACCGTCATAGCGTTAGTTGCGGCGGGGATGTTCGCATATTCCTCTATCACCAACGATGAAGCAACGGAAGCGAAGACGCTGCATGACGCATTCTTTTCCATAGAATTGAGAACGAGCGATCTTTTCAACGAGACGGATACGCAATCGGTACGCGTGTGCGATCTCGTGGCGGCGCATATGATGTCCGGCCGCGGGGATGTCCGCGAATATACGGAACACGTTCTTGCGTCGGTCATCCCGCCGATATACGGATATGAGTTCACATTCGAGTATGAAGGCCGTACCATGATCATAGGCAACGGCGGATATGTCTTAACGTCTCAATACTCATCGGAGATGGTGATACTCGGCGGTAAGACAATGCGCACCTCGCTCTCATTATATTGATCGGACTGCCGATCAAGCGCCGAACTTTTCCGAACGGTTGGCGATGTCCATGCATATCTGCAGAAGGTTATGACCTCTTATGCGTCCTATGCGTCCTTTCGAACAATCGAGTTCGTTGAAATGCTTCACGTTGTCTTTAACGATACCTTCCGAATATATCGTCACGGGTACCGGATCGCCGGTGTGGTCTCCCACTTCTATCGGAGTGCAATGATCCGCTGTGAATGCTATAACAAGGTCTTTCGGCATGCTATTTTTGATGTAACCGGCCATTTCATCCAATCTTGATATCACGGAACATTTCTGCTCCGCGATGCCGTCGTGCCCCGAAACATCGGACGCTTTTACATTCATCAGCACATAATCGTAATCGTTCAGTGTTCTTAACGCGGCATCGGCCTTCTTTATCATATCGGTGTCCAGACCGCCTGTGCATTCCGGCGGTAAGTCGATGACGTCAAGACCGCAAACTCCGCATATCCCCTTTATCATACCGACGCCTGCGACGCATGCGGCGGACATCTTGTTCTTCTTCTGGAACGGGATTATATGAGGGAATGAACCTGCGCCCCTGGGAAGAAGTATGTTCGCTTCCGGCAATCCTTTCTTCCTCCGCTCCAAGTTAACGGGATGATCCTTCATCAGTTCATACGACGCTTTCACGAACTTGTTCAATACGGATGCGGTGAATTCCGCGTCTTTCGTCCTTCCTTTCGATACCGCTACCGGTCCGAGGTCGTGCGGATCCGCGTCCGTCACGTCTGCGTTGAGTCCCGGGCCTCTGAGCAGTAATGCCGCCCTGTGTTCCGTACCTTCTTTCACAATCACTTCAACGCCGTCTATTACCATACCGTTCAGCGCCTTGATCAATTCCGTTGTCTCCGGTGCTTTCACGCGTCCGGCCCTTCTGTCCGTTATGATCATGTTGTTATCTACGGTAGAAAAATTACATCTGAACGCCACGTCGCCTTCTTTTCCTATAAGACCGATACCTGCAGCTTCGAAAGGACCGCGGCCCGTATACACTTTATCGGGATCGTAACCGAGCAGTGAAAGATGAGCCGTGTCGCTTCCCGGTGCTATTCCCGGTGCAATGACATCCATGATCCCGGACGTTCCGTTCTCGGCGAACCAATCGAGGTTCGGTGTGCTTGTGTATTGCAAAGGCGTAAGCCCGCCGAGAGCTTTGCACGCTCTGTCGCCGAGACCATCCATCACCACGAACAGGATCTTCTTCTTCACCGCGGACATAAGATCACTTCAATTTTTTCATTAACCACGCGATGTTATCGGCAAGCGTATGCATCGTTGTGTTCCCCTCAGCGTCTTTTTCAAAGTCTCCGGGAGCCAACGAGAGGCTTAAGTTCCAGTACGACGAGCCGGGAACGACCATTTCCGATATCGTGAAGAAATGGTTTATGTTGTCGAAGACGTTAACAGCGCCTGCACGCCTGGCAACGGCAACGGCCGCGCCGATCTTCCTCTTCAACGCGTTCCCGTTCGCCCTTGTAACGTAACCGCATCTGTCTATCAGCGCTTTCGTTTCCATGGTAAGGTCTGCGAAGTATGTCGGCGAGCCTATGATTATTGCATCCGCCTCGACCATCTTCTTGATCCAGACGTTCATCTTATCGTCTTTCGTAACGCATTCCATGTTCTTGTTCTGCCTGCATGCGCCGCACGCTTTGCACCCGTGAAGCAGTTCCCCGCCCACTTGTATGAATTCCGTTTCTATGCCTTCCTTCTCGAGATCGCTCAACACGAGTTTTAACATCTGTGCCGTGTTGCCGTTCGCTCTCGGGCTTCCGTTGAATGCTACTGCTTTCATTTTCTTCACCTCACGCATCGGGCCACATCTCGGCCGACATATCCCTTAATTTGAATTTCATTATCTTGCCGCTTGCTGTCATCGGATATTCTTTCAGGAAAGCCACATACTTCGGAGTCTTATACCAAGCGATCTTCCCTCTGCAGAAATCCTGTACGTCTTCAGGCGTTAACGTAACGCCTTCCTTCGGTATTATGAATGCGGCCGGCTGTTCACCGTATTTCTTACTGGGAGCGCCGACCACCTGAACGTCGCGTACTCCGGGCATGTTGTAAAGGAAATCTTCAACCTCCTTGGGATAGATGTTCTCCCCGCCCCTGATGATCATATCCTTGATCCTTCCCGTAACTGAGAAATATCCGTCCTTATCTTTGATGCCTATGTCCCCGGAATGCAGCCATCCGTCCTTGTCTATCGTTTTTGACGTCTCTTCGGGCATGTTGTAATACCCTTTCATAACGTTGTATCCGCGGCAGCAGAACTCTCCGGGAACGCCGGTACCGCATATCTTGTTCGTTTCGGGATCGATTATCTCGACTTCGATACCCTGTAATGCGGGACCGACCGTTGAACATTTTTTGTCGAGACTCGGTTCATCGAATCTCGTTTGCGTCATACCGGGCGACGATTCCGTTAATCCGTAAACGATCGTCACTTCCTTCATGTTCATCTTCTCAACGCATTCGTTCATCGTTTTTATCGGGCAAGGCGAACCGGCCATGATGCCCGTTCGTAACGAAGAGAAATCGAATTTGCTGAATAATTTGTGTTCCAGTATCGCAATGAACATCGTCGGTACGCCGTATACGGACGTACACTTCTCTTGTTCTATCGCCGTCATAGCGACCACGGGATCATACTGTTCCAGTATGACCATTGTAGATCCGTGATTCACGGATGCCATGACACCGAGAACGCATCCGAAACAGTGGAACAGCGGAACGGGGAGGCATATTCTGTCTTTTTCAGAATAATTCATATTCTCTCCTATCCAGAAGCCGTCGTTCGCTATGTTGAAATGCGTTAACATAACACCTTTCGGGAAACCCGTGGTTCCCGAGGTGTATTGCATGTTCACCACGTCGTAACATGAAATACTCTTTTTCCTTTCCTCGTACTCCTCATCGGATGTTTGGCACGACAATGACATTATCTCCGCTATCGAGTACATGCCGCGGTGCTTCTGCGGACCTAAGAACGTAACCGTTCTCAAGTTGGGATATTTCTCGGAATGGAACTTCTCACGAGCGTGCATCTTCAGTTCCGGTATCAATTCGTATATCGTGTTAACGTAATCCGTGTCACGATATCCGTCTATCATCATCAGGTGTTCCGTTTCCGATTGACGGAGAATGTAATCTATCTCCGCCGACTTGTAGTTCGTGTTTATTGTTAACAACACCGCGCCGATCTTGGCGGTCGCGAACATTATGGCCGTCCAATGCGGTACGTTGGTCGCCCATAATGCGAGTTTATCGCCTTTCTTGACGCCTAACGCCATAAGTCCTTTCGCTATCGTGTCTACAGAGTCGTTGAACTCTTTCCACGTTAATCTGTAATCCCGATCAACGTATACCAACGCATCAACGTCAGGGTATTCCTTCGCACGCTTCTCTAACAGTTCTCCGAGAGTCTCTTCCGTCGTAATGGCATCTCTTTTCATTGTGAACACCTCAGATCGGAACGTATATCACCGCGAATATCTCAGCGGGGCCGTTCACAGAACCCAGGTGGTGCGGAACGAGTGAATTGTAATATAACGTATCTCCGGCTTTCAGCATATGCTCTTCCTTACCGTAACGGAGTTTTATGTTACCTGATATCACGATAACGAATTCCTCTCCCTCGTGAGACGATAATTCTTCTTTATCGTCCTCTTCTATCCTGATGTACAACGGTTCCATGTGCCTGTCCGTTTTACCTTTGCCTAACGGATAATAATGGTAATGACCGTCCGCACCTCTGTGGGATGATGTTTCTTCCTCACGTTCATCGTATCCGATGATCAGCGGGTCTTTGACGAACTGGTCGTCCATGAATGTTCCCACTCTCTGACCGAGCGCTCTGGATATCTTTATTATGGAACCTATTGCGGGATATGTGCTTCCGTCCTCAATATCTTCGATAAGCTGCAAACTCAGTCCCGAGTTGATCGATAGTTCTTCTTGCGTTAAACCAATTTTCTCTCTGTACATACGGACCCTTTTGCCGAGTTTATCTGTTGCCGTCATTCATATCCTCACAGATACGCATGCGTAAGTCAATAAAATAATTTTGCAGGTGTGCGATACCTTTGTCTTAACAAACTCTGAACATGCACAAGTTTCAGAGAACGCATGATTGACAAAATTTAAACGATATGCATCCTATACTATCGTTATGTCTTCAAAAACTCACAGGTTATCGATCGGTGAATTGGCAACTATAGTGAAACCTGTGGCTGAGAAGTACGGTGTAAACAAGATATACCTTTTCGGATCCGTCGCAAGGGGAGATTATAACGAAGACAGCGACTACGACTTCTGCATAGACCGCGGCAAGATAGACTGCATACTGATCCTGTCGGAATTTTTCAAGGACCTTCACGATGCTGTCGGGTATGAAATAGATATGGTAACGACAAAATCAGTAAAACCCGAATTCCTTAACAAGATAATGGAAGAAGGTGTTGTTCTCTATGGGTAAAGATGCCAGCCGATTGAACGCGATAATAAATTATTGCGAAAAAATAGAATACACTGTAGAGGAATTCGGCAACGACGCAGAAGATTTCCTGGGCAATGATGTATACCACGACGTTTGCTGTTTTTATCTTTCTCAGATAGGCGAACATGTGAGCAACATATCGCCGAAGCTGACCGAGAAATATGATGACGTGAGCTGGGTCGGTCTCATGGAGCTGAGGAACACTGTCGCACACGGATATGACGAAGTTGATTTTGAGGCCGTATGGATGACAATTAAGAAAAAGGTCCCGAAAATAAAGAAGACCTGTGAAAAGATACTCCGGGAATTGAAAAATTAGCGGAACACATTCGTTTTTTGTTAATGGTTCTTACGCTGGATATGTGCATTAACTTTTTCTATGTGTTCCATAATCGCTGTGAAGTATGCCTGCGGCCGAAGTGAACGGACAGAGGATCAATTACGAAATTACGGGAGACGGTATACCTGTGGTCCTGATAACCGGGTTCGCTTCCGATATGTCGTTCTGGGATGCGCTCACTCCCGCTTTATCTGATAAATATAAAGTGATCACGCTTGACAACAGAGGTGCCGGTAAAACATCGTATAACGGGAAATTCACGATATACGATATGGCTGACGATGTTGTTGCGTTGATGGATCATCTGTCGATATACAAAGCACATATCGTAGGATGGTCGATGGGCGGATGCATGGCTCAGGAGATCGCATTGAAACATCCTGAGCGTGTGATATCGCTCACACTTGTTTCAGCGTATATGAGACGTCCTGCGCGTTCCAGTTACGTTATGCGTACAATGATCAAAGCGGTGGCCGAAGGTGCGCGTGTTGAGACGTTATCGATGGTATTGCAGGTCATGTGCTTCCCCGAATCGGTGTTCCTGAAGCGCGAGGAAAAAGGTGTGCGCGAAAACAAGGCGTATATTGCAGGTATAAACGGAATAACGGATCAGCTGGATGCGGTGGACGCATACGACAGCAGGGATCACGTTTCCAAGATAACCGTACCGACGTTGTGCGTGATCGGTATGAGCGACATAATGGTGCCTCCCGAAGTGGGAGAGAAGATAGCGTCGCTGATCAAAAACAGTAAACAATACCGCGTACCGGGTGCGGGGCACATAATCAATCCTTCGACGTACGTAAGAACGATGCTGGAACATCTTAAGGAAAATGAGTGATCCTCTTCTCCCTCTCGCTCCTTGCATCCTCTATAAGAGCGTGTATCCTTTCCTTTATGACCGATGTACAAGGCCATTCGTCATCCATGTACGACAGATCGATCTCGTATCCGGGATTCACAATGGAAAGGTAGACGCGGCTCATGAACTTCGACACGAGATACGGAAAATCGCCGCATATCTCAGGTCTGGCGTTCCATATCGTACATTTGTTATCCGCGCCCAAGAATCTGCAGGCTCCCGACTTCCTGAAAAGCCATCTGTTATCTTCTCGATAGAGGTATTCGGCAACGAAATCGGATAATTCCGTTTCAATATGATCGGCTATCCGTTCCACTTCGTCGTCCATTACCGTTATGTTCGGCTGGTGGCAGCAGCGTCCGCACATCCTGCATTCGTATGCATTGTGCAGCGAGTTGCATACGCCGTATGCGAGATCGAGATCCTTTAAC
>Ga0123353_10009998_pt1 | contig 13172 bp, 4 predicted proteins | sample TergutLab28metaG_3_FD_92763 | JGI IMG/M metagenome (GOLD analysis project Ga0123353, IMG submission 92763) | Labiotermes labralis P3 segment gut microbial communities from Petit-Saut dam, French Guiana - Lab288 P3 | ecosystem: Host-associated > Arthropoda: Insects > Digestive system > Gut ...
AATATTATGGGTACCTGTCTGTGAATATTATGGGTACCTGTCTGTGAATATTATGGGTACCTGTCTGTGAATATTATGGGTACCTGTCTGTGAATATTATGGGTACCTGTCTGTGAATATTAGTGCACACACGCAGCGGTTCGGAAAATTATCGGCCTGATAAGCACCAAGGTGCTGTTCCGACAGTATGTGCAGATACCAAGGAAAACCACGAATGTACCGTTCATCACATGAAATCAGATAAATGTTTAACACATTTAATTGGCACATGCAAGAGAAACACAGACATAAAAAACTAGACATAAAAAAACAAATAAAAAAGTAGGTCTCAATAAAGCTGGCTTAATGTTGATGCAACACAGCAGCAGCTGCAGCAGTCCCATTACAGGCCTAGAGTGGCTCAGAGGGTTCCAGGAAGTTAAGGTTCCCAGATTACATGACAACGGCACAGGATGGTGGTAAGGTTGTCAGCCTTACGTAACGGCCGCCTTTACCCCCAGGAAATGCTCCTGTTACTCATTTCTGTTAGAGGCTGAGTCGACCCCAGGGCCATAGTGCTATCGGAAGGATTATGTCAATGAATAATTCCAATGACACCACCTGGAATCGAACCAGCGACCTTCTCATTTGTAGCACAGCACCTTAACCACTGTGCTACCGCGGTCCCCCGTTAATGCAACAGGTCAGACTTATTTTACACACATCTTCCGATAACTACACAACTATACGAGGCAAAGTACTTCCTGGGAAGCTAAGAGTCGCTAGTATTCTGGCCAGGAAGTTCCCCGCCTTTGTCGAACCCTAAGATTCACTACCGCATTCACAAGAGTACCTCCGACACCCCGAGTTACACTTTGTACTGTACCATGCTGTTCTTTATGGTGATTGGTTGCTAGCCCCCGACCAAACTCCCAGACGGAGAACCACCCCCGTGCTGGACTTCCTTAACACATTCGCAACTACTGCTCATATTTTTAAGTGTGCATTAAAAACATTTCATTATTATTTCGGATTTCCTCATGAACAAAGAAAATCTGAAAGTAACGTAGCAGCTGTAAAGCAAGCTAGTGACCACCTTGTCTTGTTTACAGAGCTGCTGTTACAGATGACCATGTCTGCGTACTGAGGTAAGTGACAAAGGCTCAAAGAAATGATCCCACCTTCGTGCTAATCACTCAGCCGGCTAAATAGCTTGCACTTACGACTTTGCTTCTCTTACACTACAGAATGTTCCCCACTTCTGCCACACGTAGTCTACACAAGTTGATCCGGAATTATGTAACAAATATATTCCTGACGTTACGTCATTTCGTTCTGATTAACAACGTTTCAAAGTCTTCTGTTCCTTCTTCCTTTAACCTCAATATTCCCATACTAATTCGTTATTTGTTCTGTCTTGCGTTTCTTCCCCCATCTTCGTTTTCTCTTCTTCTACACGCTTACTTTCTACATTCTGTTAAAATCTATCATCTTCTCAATCTGCGAACCCTCCCCGTTTGTCTCCTTCCTTGGATCAGGTTTATTTTCTTCGTAATTCCCATTAACTGTTTCTGTGCCGCCCCCTATTTACTTATATCTCATTTGTCTGCGTAGTTATTAATTTATTTTCTGACATTTCCTTTCTTTTCGTTTTTTAATTTAATTCTTAAAATGATCCTTCATCTCCGCTTTCTTTTCTTGTTTCTTCCGTTTCGGCTTTCTTCACTGAGTGATTCACTCCGTGACTCGTTAATTAATTTTATTCACCTACCTAGTTCTTATTTTCTTCCTTCAGCGTTTCTTTCATTATTTGTTTATCTTTGGTTCCATATCTCTCACACCAGAACCCACCAATGGACACAATCTCAAGTCACAATTTCATCCACTCATAGCGAACTCAAGGTCCAACAGATCGAGCCATCCAGCACCGTCATTTCCACTCCTGCGTTCACAATCACCATTGATAATTATAGTCCATCTCACAGAACTGCTACACAGCTGCAGCTTTGCAGCTGAAACAGCGTTTAAGACGACCACGATTCGACCGAAGTGCACAAAATACAGATGTTACAGAATATTTCAGTAGATTTGCTACTGACTGTACGAATATCATTTTCTTTTTGCAACTGAGCCCTAGCGATGACACCTGGCACACTTGTTCGCGTCGCTGGCATGGCCCCGTGGCAACCCAGTGGCTGTTAAATTGCTGCTCCCTTCCTTCTGAACTCACTTCGCCAGCTAAATTATCTCAACACTCACTATTTCCACTCCTCAATTCGTCGTCGTCTTTATTTTTCTCTATTTTCTATGCATGCCATTAATTCCAATCTGTCACGGCCTCACTTAATAAAATTCCACAGTGCAGCTGTGCACTACATCAACACGACCAACCACATCGTGAAGATGCAGCACCGCTCTCTCTCTCGCTCTCTCTTAGGCTCCCTCTCAGTGTCTCCCATTCGGAATCAACTACTTCTGTGGCACAGAAGGCCATCCTATTTCTTTATTTAGCCTACAGATCATTTAACCACAAGGTCAGCATCTCAGATTATAACACGTAACAGGAGGAAATCAGTGAAAGACGAATTGGAAAGACAATGGAATGAAGTGGCCGTGGCCCAGCTGGGCACTGTCTCAGCATTCGCCTGGAAATACTGAGAAGAGTCGCTGTCCCGGCTGGGTTTCGAACTGGGAACCACAAAGTGGTACAAGTCAGATATGCATTCGCTCTACCTGACATGATGATCCAATAGGGATTCGACTAATCACCAAATTTCCCTCCCGAATGGTCGTCACCGTTTCCAGAGGGACCTCCATTCCCGATCTTCAGCCACACCAATCCAGTCCACACTCTCACACCTTTTTAATGATGCCTCCCGTCAACGCAAAGTTCTGCCACGTGGTCTGTTTCCTTGAAATTTTTAGACCAAAATTATTTGTGTATGTCTAATCAATTTTCTCGTTCCACTTACGGGTGTGAAAATTTGTTTACTAACATATCTGCCGACCGAAAGATTGAATATACTTAAACACGGCGTACAACTGTTGGAAATATAATACAATGACAATGATACAAGCTTCCACGGCTACGTAACCCACTGGACGCATGTAGGTCTACATAAAAGCCGAAGCGCACTGTGACCATAAAAAATAAAAATATTTTGTGTGTTGCTGATTGACGATATTTAACTGAAACACGGTCTGCTATTATTTCCGGGGGCGCACCCGGTCTGCCGGAACACGTTTTTAATTTGACTTGTGAACCGACCAGCATTTTCAGTGGAAGTAAGGCCACACACAATGAATTACAATCGCCGTAACTGAATTACAGACAAACATCATACCTATATTGTTTGCATATTAAAATAATCCATTTTTATCTCCAGCAATACAAAATACGGAAGAGTGACTCCACAGCCCTGAAATAATATTATGATATTTTACAGTGGCACTACGTTCAAGCACATGATAAAAATAATGGTAGCCTAAATAGTCCCCGGTGTATTCAATGTGGGGGCTCTGTAACACATTTTGCTGTCCCTAGGGAAGCTGGAAGGACCTTGTTTAACAAATACACAAACGTTAAACGTACAATCCCAAGAAGCAGACTACTGAGTAACCTGAGATTAGAACAAGGCAAAGTATTGAAAAAACTTTGTTATGAACAAAAAGATGTTAGGATTTGAATTGGACTGACATGGCACAGGATAAATCACAATGTCAGATTTTCAACAGGGTTCCGTAAAGTACTTTTTTGACCAACACAACAGCCGCAGTGTTACTCAAGGAATTCTGTCAAAAATGTAATTAGTTATTAGTGACACTGATGTAAGGAAAACACAGCAATACACACTTAACAAGACAGGCAACGTACGCATAAAAGTAATATTGAAGCGCGTTCGCGTTAACCATTGTTTCCGTTGAAAAGCAATAAGTATGACATATTCTGAGTGTGTGTCTGTAGCCTTAGTTATTCCGCATGCAAAGCTCATGCGCCGTATTTTACTGTCGTCTGTTGCGTGTCCGGCTGTACCGTATTTTTCCACATTATCTCATAAAAACCATAACTTTCGGAAAAAGATTACTGAACATAAAATGTGTGTTTTGTTGCCTCTACAACTTTCGTCGGAAATATTCATTATTCAAAGGATAATTAAGCACGATATTATAATGAATGTACACAGGTCTTCATGTAAAGTACCCGCTATTCTCTTCACATATTAATTGAACTTGATTTTTTCGACAGACTTTCCAAAAATACTCAAAAATCAAATTTCATGAAAATCCGTCCAGTGGGAGCCGTGTTGTTCCAGACGGACATGAAGAAGGCAGCAGTTTCTTTTCGAAATTTTGCAAACATGTCCAAAATGGCAGCAGTTTATTGTCTAATTCTTTACTTTAAAATATCACAACAATAATCTCATATAAAGACGAAAGAAATATACTAAGCATACTTCACAGTATAAATCAACAGCAGGAGAAGTAAGGAGATAGGAACTGGGCACCTTGGGTTTGAAAAGATCTACATGACCTAAACTTTGACTGAATTTGGAGTTAAAGTCTTTATGTCAACTGCAAAATACAAGTTATATAAAATATCGAAGTGTATGGAAAGATCGTCCTGTATGGCCGATTGGTAAAGGTGGGTAGACAGAAGGCAGTAGTTGGTTTCAAGGTGGCATTCACGGGGGCAGCCTCTGCAAGCCCACCACAATTCGCATGCAGTTTATTTGGTTGCTTGGCGCAATTCGAATCGGATACCAATCGAGTGTCCATAGCAGTGATCCCAACCCTTCTTCCATGCAGAAACTCGTAAAATAATTTGTCATATCCCGAGGAACCCCTACCTATGAAAACGAACACAAAAAGGCAGTTGGTAGCGCACGGAGATTACTCCAGTATTGCCAAATGCCGGAGAAAAATTCTCACGATATTTCGACGGATGTCTGGAATTCTTCGCGGTACATCAGAAGATGCATGCATTTATTCCACGTTTCTTGCGGAACACCTACCGATGTTCTGCGGAACACTGGTTGGGAAACAATGGTCTATAACAGTGTTTCTCAACGTTCGTGAGAACGCGGCCCGGTTCCATCAAACTTACTCGTAAATACCTTTCCATTTTTTTAAGTTCATACATTAATAAAAGTGTTAATAATTAATTACTGCGTAATCATAAAGAGTATTAGTACACTTATGTATACGGTGTGGCATATTGACAAATATGAAATTACATTTAAATTAGTTATCAATCACTGGACTAATGAAATCTTGTAGCATATTGTAGTTTCCTCAGGCCAGCATCTGGGTCTGAGTTTTTCGACACATTCACAAATATTATTCTCCTCAGAATATTCCCACTATAAAACATTTATTCATGAAAATTGCTTAGAAAACTAAAATTACAAATTCCAGGAGAACCTCTCGTGGCCCGGTATAATTGATGCCGCGGCCCGGCGGTTGAGAAACACTGGTCTATAATATTACCGATATACCACTTTGCCCGAAGGACGATGATGATGAAGCAGGTCAAAGGGCACTAGAAAGTAAAACACCTTGAAAAATTGGAAAGTTGGTTGAGAAGATGCCGTGGGGTTATGCAATCATCGAATAAACGCGGTGTTTCTATTTTCGTGATATGTCTGAAATACAACCGCACGCTGAACAGGCATGCTAACAAACGAATTGTGAGTTACGCTGCCTTATGGCGTCATTAACTTATTTCAGGAGAAATTCGTCATCCGCACATTTAATACATTTGCTCCATACGTAATGGACTAAAAATCTTACACGGAAGAAAAATCTTTACGTAGAATTTTAATCGGTGTCTGTTTTTTTTTTTGGGGGGGGGGGCTTTGACAGTTGCACAGGCAGACATGATAGGACTCGGAAAGATGTCGAAAACACTTGGACTGATCTACTTAATGTAGACTGTTAACCAAACACGTGGGGAAGTCTATATAAAACCACGAAAACGTTTAATCAGAATCAACAGGCGAAACGAGAGTCGCACCCGAAACGTATAATCTTAGTAATTAACCAACTTAATGCACAAAATCTTGTTTTATAATAAGTTCATAATATGCCTCTACATGTTTCGAGAACTATGTGCTCATCATCAGGAGGTCAAAATTGTATTATACAGCTTCTAGTGTCATAACTCTGTAGGTGGCCGTAGAGAATGTACAGTGTAGAGTGATGAGCACATAGTGCTCGAAACATGTAGAGGCATATTATGAACTTATTATAAAACAAGATTTTGTGCATTACGTTGGTTAATTACTAAGATTATACTGAGATGCACGGTCAGCAAAACATCAAAATCCGAAACTTATACTCTTCTTCGTTCGTTTAACGACTCTTGCTAAAACTCAAGGTTGCAGCGCCAAATGGGAGTTATTAATATGATGAACTGACAAGTGTCTAATAAGACGGTAGGGCCTGTTTTAATATACTGCAGCACTTTTGTCTGGAAAGAATAAGGAACGATAAGCTGTCTCCTGAATGACATTCAAATTCGGTATCCACCTGCATATGAATTAGCTAGTGGTAACTACCGCCCTGCAGTTTATACCGCACTGTTAAACAACCACTGGGCGGATTGGTACAGCTGCAACAGCCTCTTCAATTCGGAAAGTACCGGTTTCGAAGCGTTACTGAGATATCGCGGTTTTCCTCAGATTGTCCAAACGACTAGCATGACATTACAATCAAACAGGCCGGCAAACTCTACCCCATCCTCACGAACCTGAGCAAATTTCGCGTTCTCACGGTGGTGGTACTGCAGTGTCGGAGAAGCTTGCTGCCTCTATCTTCATGACCAATCGACACGGCGTCATACCAACCATCTACCACTCATCCCATCGCATTCAATGTCATCCTGCATCCGCACTTGAAACACCGTCGTTTAACAATTTAAGAACCAGCCAATCGTTACGTTATCTGCGTAAAAATTTTGTTTGTATCTGGTGCAGGCCAAAGACAGCGCTAGGAACCGCCACAGTCATGCCACCTTGAAACTCTGAAGCTTCAGACATAGCCTGGGAAATAAAAACATTGGGCCGAGGTACGAAGGAAGTGATTCAGTTCTCGTATCAGGTCCACGAAGTATCCGGGCATAAGCTCTGTGTAAACAAACCTTCACGCGTAGCCTCTATCAGTACAGAGCGGAGTTGTAGCGATTTCTAGCATTCAACTGTAGGTGAAAGGAGGGGTTTGGGTGCCACAGAAGTAAATACATCTGATAACGGAGCTCGGAACTTCTCTCCATCTAAACACTTCGTATCGGTGTTGTGAGGCGCGTTCGCAAAGCAGATGCGAAAACTATTAGCCTCGTCATGCCCGTCCCTCCGTAGTTGGAATTCGATGCTGTTCCATGTGGAGGAAGTTTCGTGAAATTTCACACTTGAGGTACTAACATTTCTCGACGCATTCCGGTTTTGGTGAAAGCAGGACACCACTGACACGTACTCTACACGAAGACCTACGTACACTTTTAACAGTTCAAAGTTACTGTTCTGGATAATCGAGAGAGTGTTCTGTGTGAGGTATGGGCTGGGGCCGAAGAAATAGTTAGCCATCTACACAAAGCAATCGAGCACGATGACTGTAAATCTCCCCGTTGATACTCTCTCGTCGTTTGAAAAGCGTCGATTGCAATCTGCTGCAAATTTCTTCCTACGATACAGAGAAAGCTTACAGTGTGTGATACGCAAAAAGTGAAACACTTAAAATAGTCGAATTTCAGTGTATATCTTGAAATTATTTACGCATTTAAAATCTAGAGACAATAAGAGCAGAATGTGGGTGAATTGTTATGCTCTGCGGACATTTTCTGCTCTGTCTTCTATCCCTGTTAACCTCCACACATGCTGAGGGAACAGGAAACTAAGATTTCAGCAAAAACTCCGAATACTGTACTTGGATAAGTGCCAAAGGTCAGGACTTCGTGTCAGTCCAGTTTAACGGTAATGGTATCATGTTGGTGGCAGTGCAGCGGTAGGCAGTGTGAGTCGCGACTGGACAGATGGACTTCCAAAAGTGGCCCTACAGTTTGTACCGTCAATAACAAGTAACTGCAGTAAAGGCAAAATGGGCCCCACCTCTTAATCAAATATTGTCATGACAAAGCAAAAGGGAGTGGAGAGAACGTGTTTTTATGCTATTTACTAGGCAGAGGTGAGTAACCAGCTTCACGCCCGGGAGGCATTACCAGGGGCACCAACTGACCAGAAGGTTCGGCGGGCTTCAGACGCGGTGATGAAGGCAATAAAATAGCTAGGAGCCGGTCTGACAAAGCCTACTTCTCTATTGGAATAAATAATTTCTTGTCACTCTTACACTTCTGATTCATAATTAAATCTTACACGACGACGGTAATGCACATACAGTCTGACACACTACGGAAACAGCAAACAAGACAGGCAGTGTACTATAACGTAACATTGAGGCGCGTTTGTGCAACCATTGTTGCAGAGGAAAAGCAATAAGTATTACACATTGCCATTGTGTGTTTGTAGACTTTGGTACCCAGCGTGAAATGCGCATGCGCCGTATTGTCATCAGTGGCCAGTCCGGCTCTACTATATATGTTTTTTCCACATTGTCTCATAAACGGCAAGATTTTCGTGAAGAAGTTACTGAACATAAAATGTGTGTTTTTATTTTCTCAACAACTTTTGTCTGAAGAATTTCTCATTCTAAGAATAAATGCGAGAGATATGATCATAAATGTACATTGGTCTTCATGTACTGTGCCCGTTATTCTTGTAAGATTTCAACGAAACTCGACAGATTTTCGAAAAATACTCAAATGTGAAATTTCATAAAACTCCGTCCAGAGGAAGCCGAGTTGTTCCATGCAGATGGACGGACGTACGGGCGAACAGACAGACAGACAGACACGACGAAGCAAACAATCGCTTTTAGCAATTTTGCGAACTCGCCTAAAATGGCTTTATTAACTACAAGCGTGCAACTGCAGAAAATGTGTACATACTGTATTTTTTACCACCACGTAGCTAGATCACAGTTTGGTTTCTCTTCGAACGGGATAAGAACTGTCACCTGTGTGGGCTTCTTTTCCGTCACCGTAACTCACACAGCCTATTTCACCATCGTACGTTCGCGCGTCCGCCGCATTGTTCTGAGTGTGGGAAATTGAGAACTCAGCCTTCGGTTACTTCTAACTGTATGATGTTAATAATAATAATAATAATAATATCAACAGGAGCATAGGTAAAGTTGTCCCCGTAACATGCCACGAAGGCATATAGCAGTTCCTACCATTCTTGACATCTGCACTAGACACAGGCGAATGGTCAGCCTCACGCCGTGGCCCTTTACCGCCAGGAAAGAACCCCGGTACCCACTGAACAGGAGACTTGGAGAGTACCAGAGCCGGTCTGAATGTTGTGGAAAAGCGAGAAATTTCTTGCCCCTGCCGGAATTCAAACCCCAGATCATTCAGCCATTATAGCCTCGTCACTACACTAACTTCGCTATTCCGGCTCCTGATGTAGTATCAAACTTTGTTAAAATGGCGCAACTGGTCCAAACGCGAAATGGGGACCACAGGCATACACACAGACAACATGGTGACCTGGTGAACCTACTTTTCGCTCCGAAAACGAAACAGAAGGCTCATAAGATAACACGCAGCTTGTCTGTGTCTATTTCATCTCTTGAAACAACTGAGTGACCTTTAACAAACGTGAAATGAGATTTATGCCACTGCAAGAAACCGAAACATTGTGCTTTACAATGTCATAAACAATAAAAACAACATGGCAGACGCGCGAACTTGTCGGCAGAAAGTCGATCCAACGCAACTTACGAACACTAAAAATGTGTACGTTAACATACGTTGAAAAAATGTGTAACTTATGTTCAGGTTAACATTTTCGTAGAGTGCACAATTACAGGTGACATATGTGAGAAACCTCTCTTCAGAATTAAGACTCATAGCGACTAATTTAGTAGACAATGCGTACATTTTCACATATAATCCACTAACATTCCAATGTTTTTCGATTTTCTTCAGATCATCCTCAGGGAGCTGACATCAAAACAGCATATATTAGGACCATCTAAAGAAGATCTAAACATGTTAGTGGATTTTACATCAAACTGTACAGTTTAATATTTGTGCCTTTGTTAGCATTATCTATTGAAATGTTCACTAACGGATGGATACGAATACCATTAAGATTGAGAGCGAATAGTTGACCTACGGGGTCACGAATGTGAAATGTGATAGAGACGTAATCATAAAACAAGCCTACACATTTGGTACGAAATATCGTAAGTAAACAACCACGAATATGGCAAAAACGCTAAACTGCTAAGGCACTGAATTTTATGTTTTGTTGACCGTGCATCCTGGCACAACGCTGGGGAAATGACCAACTTGATGCACAATTACGTTATATAAGACGTTGATTATTATAATCCTCTACATGTTTCGAGCAACTCTGTGCTCATCATCAGGAGGTCGAATTGTATATTAATACAGTATCTGGTGTAGTACTCTCTGCAAGTGACCGTTCTGTGCGCAGGTGCAACCTGAGAGAGAACTATACCAGATGCTGTATTAATACAATTCGACCTACCATGATGAGCACAGTGTTGCTCGAAACATATAGAGGATTATAATAATAAAAAAGTCTTATATAACGTAATTGTGCCTCAAGTTGGTCATTTACCCAGAGTTGCTGAGGCACTGTACGACAGGTATAACGAATGCCCATGCATAACCGTACTGAGGTAGAAAGTCATTTACATAATTTAAACACAACAATAATATCAGCACAACCACAAGAGTAAGACAAGGAGAGTGAGCAGTAAGAAAGGCGGCTTTGTGAGTGCAGACCGGAACTCGTTTTCCTCGTCCGGAACGGAAGTTGGCTACAAACTGCTGCCAAGAAGCGGTAAGAAGATTTTCACGGTTCTTCTTTTTTTTATCTGCAAAATAACGACTGTCGGAAAACTCCACCCCAAAGGGTTGACGTCTGTCTGACGGTAAATCGAGTGGACATGATCTGTAGAGAGCAGGGTGACAGCGGGTTAGCCCGCGACTTCGATAATGCAGCCTCATTAGAAGGTGTCATTTCACAAGTGGTTGTCTCTAAATCTGTGAATTGTATGGACACGCCATACACGACAGTCTTACTGACACCAAAATACGAGACTTTGAAAAAAATTATTTGTAAAAGCGCCTTACACAACATCACAGCAGCTACCAAGTCAGGCACCTAACAACGTTCTTGAGCACAACACCCAAAAGAAATGGCCTCGCATCGCCCTTCTGATACTCACTGCCAAGCCTCTCACAAAAAGTAAACAATTCCAACACCCATCTTAACAATATAGTAACACACTCAGAATACACACACACACACACACACACACACAAAACCTAACAGCTGTGTAGAATATGGCATTCCCAGGACGATGAATACGAAGGACACTGTCTTCAGGGATGTGACAATCAGAACTCTTCGCAGAAATTTATCGGCGTTTCGGAAGCAACAGATTTCTGATGCCCCCACTTCATTAATGATAACGTCATCCATAAACGGGCCCCACACAAAACATATTGTTGCTTACACACTTGAACCAAAAGTGTCTGCGGACCATCTAAGGAGAGAACCACCTTTGGTATTTTCAAATTTAAGGGAAATTTTACAATACAAGAAAAAGAGCAGTCAGTATAAACCGAAGCAGTGGATGGGTGGGCTCCACAGTCGGCCTGCATGAGGCAGCGAACAGAAAGATACTTGACCAAAACACCAGCAGAAAACGATATGCCAACGGAGCACACACATTCTTCCACGCCTCCTTGGATACGTCGTTAGCTTTATAGTCAATTTATTGCAAATATGTATACGTAGCTTATCTCATGGTGTACAGACCCTCGCAAACACAGATATCGCGAATGAACACTTATTCGTTGTTTATTTAATAAACCACACTTCGCAATTAAACAGGTAAACTTCCATACTCATTTAACAAATATTTCATACGAAGAACATCTTATTACGAATTTCGAAAATTTGATTTGTGCTTCATGTAAAATAGAGTTTATTTAAATCCAGTTAACTAACAACAGGGAGCAGAAGCCGGTACACGTTAGGTGGTCGAGAAATATCCCACTTCCTGTGCAATGTGGACATTTACTCAGCGGATATCATACCACGCCCTCATAACCTTTTCAATTAACATACATTGTAATATCCTCTCATCTTTGTCTACGCTTTTTAATTCGTCTAATCCTTACAAGCTTTCAGACGAATAATGTGTATGGATGTAGCAGGTCAGCCGTTCGTTCTACATTTCCCACCAAAACGAACCAGTAAGACTGCTCGTCCTAACAATATACAGTTAAGTGTAAAAACTGCAAATGTCTTCACTACGTAATTTTCTCTACTCTCGTGTTACTTCTTGTCCCCTAGGTCCAAATACAGCGGCACGTCTACATTCTTCTTGCTGGGGTAACAGTTTCACACTAGCACAGAGCAAACAACATTGAATTGTTTAATATTAAGTACGCTTAAATTTTATACACGATTTGGAAAACTAAAAGATACCCAACTGACGGAATACGAGACATTGTGTGATACACCAACCACTAGTGCTGTTCTCTCTTCGTTAATATCTAGACAAAGTCGAGCTACCTAACGTTTATCTTTACAAATGAAGAATAAAATATTTGGTTACCAGATAGGCCATCTGGTTCTTGGGTGCTGTTGGTTGGAGTTGGAGGTTAAGTGCAGGCATCCTGCCTGCACTTAACCTCCAACCAGCAGCAACTCGAGAACCAGACGGCCTATGTGGTAACCAACGCTATCGTCGTAAGCTCCTGATGATGGGCATAATGGTGCCTGAAACATGTTGAGCCTAACATAAGCATACTAAATTAATAAGTGGCATCTAGTTGGATTTTATTCTTCATTTATCAAGATGATGCACGGTCCAATACACATCAAGTTTATCTTTACAGTTTGCATTGTCTTCTTGCACTTTCGGAATAGTATATTCGAAACCAAAGGAAAAGCAATGGCGACAGAAATTTCCTTCCCCCCCCCCCCCCCCCCCCCCCCCCCCCCCCTATGCCCTCCACTCCCCACACCCACAAACAAACACAAATAATTACTTATTAAAACAAAAAACACTCATACCAACCAACACAGGGG
>Ga0123353_10009999_pt1 | contig 13171 bp, 7 predicted proteins | sample TergutLab28metaG_3_FD_92763 | JGI IMG/M metagenome (GOLD analysis project Ga0123353, IMG submission 92763) | Labiotermes labralis P3 segment gut microbial communities from Petit-Saut dam, French Guiana - Lab288 P3 | ecosystem: Host-associated > Arthropoda: Insects > Digestive system > Gut ...
AGGAAACACTGTTGATCCTACAAGTACTTCAGATTCATATATGCCAATTGTGTATTCCACACACATATGTGCTGTTGAAGCCAGAGCCTGATGTTCATTCACACTTAGCATTGTCCATAGCACATGATTTGGAAACCTGTACCAGATAGAAATCATTAATTTGGAATTATGAAGTTACAATTCCCCTTTCTACATTAACAAGCAGACATTTTTGAGAAGGTGATTGTCCCTGGGCTGGTCAAAAAGCACCCTGTCTTTTCCGTAGCATAAGGGTCTATTACCGAGTCCACAAAAGCCTGCTTCTGAACTTCATCCTGAGGTAGGTAAATCCATTCTACACCCCACACCTTATTTTTCTTAGATCCATTTTAAATTGTTATTGTATTCATTCCTTTTTCTCCCAAATGATCTCATCCTTTTTTGGGATTTCTAAATAAAATAAACTAAAATAAATTCCCGCTTTGCTTATCACACTGCTCTCACACCACCTTATTTAGTGCTATTCTTGTAAGGTGAGAGGAATTGGTTCTCACCAATATAAAACCTAAGGTAAAGTACTGTATGAATATGTATTATAAATTTATTTTCAGGTTGTAGATAGAGTCAAAGGTAGAGGATTCTGAAAACATCTTGTTACAAAATAGTGTGTACTGTTATCTGCTCTGATGTGTGTGTGTGTTTGTGCATGCCCATTTGCACTTGTCATGTCACATTTGAACTGAACCTTTCTCTTGTTCCATGCCCACCCAAATTCATTTGTTGGACGTGCTTATGTTTGTTTTATTTCCTTTGATATTTATAATTCACCATATTTCAGGCTGGAAGTGCCCTTGGACGAGGCAACCACTATCATCCTTTAGGATACACAAAAGATTCATCAAAAATAGGACTACATTTTCGATCACCTCCTTAAGAATGCTTTTCCTAGTGTTGTATGTGCAGCAACTTATTATTGGGACATTAATCATTTAATATAATAAATTGCAACATCCTTTTGGTTTTGAGTTGATTGATGTGTTTTGTAGGGAATGTTTTATCTGCCTTTAACATTGGCCAACTTTGAAAAGTGTTTGTGAAAGTACACAAGTACAGTTAGCTTTGTCATGTTTATTGGCTTTTAAAAGTAATACCATCCAGTAACATACAATTGTCACACAGTTATATAAATCAAACTTTTATGTAATACAAACCAAAGACAAGAATGCAAATGAAGCATGTATGTGTAGGTAGTATACAGAATTATACAGTTACAATGAAACCCAGGTATGACATCCCAGCACTAAGAAGGTTTTCATGCCAAAAAATTTGGAAAAGTTGATAGCTACATGTGTCATAATGATTAACCTATACCTTTGAATGAGTTTCCCACTTAAAAAGATTTCATGCCTTGGAAGTACAAAAATGTTACAGTGCTCTCAGTTTATAAAGGTTCATCTATATCACAGTTTCCACAATACTTCAGGGGTACAGATATACAACTCAATGCTAATCTGTGGCAACGTGATGGTAAATGATGTCACATTCCGCATGCACTGCCATCTATTGCCGCACTTGCATTTCACACAGTGTGAGGCAGTGTTGTGGCTTGTGTGTAATTGACAATATGGATGAACATGGATTTAATGGATCACTTTGTGACTAACTGTTTTACTTTAATTTCAATAATCTGGAGTATTCTGTGTGTAAAATTTACATACTCTGTGTTCGCTTCAGATTGCTTGTGTGAGTACAGTTTTCGTTGTGTAGTGCCATTAATTACTGAACATATGAGTAGCATGACTACTTCCTCATACAGTAGCACAAAGCGTAAGCTCTGTCAGTTCAAGAAAAGCTGTGTATTATAAACACAAAGGATGCTGCTTAAAATTTTACTTGCAAAAGATCTAAGAAATTCACACTTTTTTGTCAAAATATGAGACACCATACAAAGTCTGTAAGTGTTCATCTGAGCCAGAAAAAGTGTGAAGATGGCAAAATGTAGTAAGGTGGAGTTGATATTTATAGAAGAGTTTGGCAAGAAGAAGCTTCTGATCTACTAGTAGTACTTATTAAACATAATCTTGCCTTATGTGCAAGTGTGTCACAACCAGTAAGTAAATCACTAAGACTTGTTTTTAGTTCAAGGAGGAAAGTGAATTATTTAACATGGCATTTATTATGCAGAATAATATTCTAGTAAAGGAAGTGTAAATTTCGGTACACAAGTACAAACAATATCATTTTTGGGCTACCATTTTAATACATTTTCCTACTTAATAAGCCATATTCACTTAATTTTTTTTAGAAACATCTTAAGAGAGTTTTACTGTCTTAATACCCTGTTAATTAGAAGCTAAAATTTTTGTCAACCCTACCGTACTTAACGAAGATTACTGTCTTCTGTCTTCAGGGTGTAATGTGAGGATGGAAGCAATATGTTCCTCCAAAATTTTGGTAACCAAGTACAATACTACAGGACATGACATCCCAGAAGACAGTGATCTTCAGTTTTAATTTTTTTTTTGTTGTGAAACCTTGTTTCTTAGAATGTGTAAAAAGTGGGTTTATAAATAATTTAATATACAAAGGTGCATGCTCTTTGTCTCACTTCAGAATTCTTGTGTTGTATTATGTTTAGGGCAGCATACTGTGATTGGTTGAGAAGAAAACTGAACCCTCTGTGCCTTTCAGAAAATACTATTCTAATTTGGAAGTTTTCAGTTGGAACTGTCCTCCGAAAACTATTTAAAAAATGTTTCTTTTATGAAATTATGAATTATACAGGGACTTATTTTATATGATAACTTGGTATCACTCCATTTATTCTTACAGTAGGCAGCAGAGCACTTAGTGCTGTTTCATTTTGCCTTGTGTCAGGGTCCATGTGTTTTAGTTTTAAGTAATGCGGTTAATATTAAGTTTTTACTCATCATATTTGAAGTGGGCTGGTATAGCGACTCGCTACAGGCTGGACGGACCAGGGATCGAATCCCAGTGGGGGCGAGATTTTGTGCACCCATCCAAACCGGCCCTGGGGCCTACCCAGCATCCTATACAATGGGTACCGGGTCTTTCCCGGGGGTAAAGCGGCCGGGGCTTGGCGTTGGCCACCCACCCCATCTAGCGCCGAGGTTAAAGAAAGAGTAGAGATATACCTCTACTCCCCCTATGGGCCTTTGTGGCCTGTTCTAGGGTGAACTTTACCTTCATCATATTTAAATAAGGTGCTGGAGACGTTTTCCTTTGGTTGCAGGTACACATCGAATCTAACAAACATTTTGTTCATTGCACATCAGAGTTTAATAATTGAAGTGAATCAGCAGGAAGTGATTAGAACAGTTGTCAAATAAAATAATGTTCCTGTATAATTTCATTCAATGTTATCTATTGCGTGATGGGTGACATAAGTGAGACATTTAATGTCTATGTAAAATTATTATCGTGGCTATTCATCCGTGCCATTGGCATGTAGAAATTATTTTTTGTAAAGCTGCATTTAGTAACACTAAAATCTAATGTGATATACCACATCTGAAGAGTTTAAATGCACTATGATATATTCTTTGCAACAAGAACTTGAAAAGTATTTTAATAATGTATTCGTTCCCTGATAAACCCTCTTATAATTGTGCCATACATTACTTGCAAGACAGATGAAATGTATTTTAGTTGTTTAAGTGTTAAAAGTTTATAAAGTATTTCTCTTGTGTAAAAGATTGGAAAGGAAAAATCGGCTGTGATAAACCTATATAAATTTATCTGTATGAGGCAAATCAAATATGTTTTTATTTTAATTTTCCTTTTATGCATCATTACTGTTTTCATCTGCTTTTATGGACGTAATATATTTTAGTCATTTCACTTTTCACTCATCCGTTGGCAGTATTTTCTCTACACCTTTGTCAGAAACATTTCTCATTCTATGAATAACTGAGTGAGATATTATTATATATGCACGTATGTCTTCATGCAAAGTACCTGTTATTCTTGTCAGATTTTAACCAAACTGGAATTTTCTTGAAAGATTTTTTTAAGAGTACTCAAATATCAACTTCCAGCATGAGCCAAGTTGTTCTATACAGATGGACAGATGTGACGAAGCTAGTAGTTGCTCTTTGCAATTTTGAAAATGCCCTTAAAAACACTTTAAAATTGTTGTAAAATATGTCATCCTAGGCAGCCACTTGGTATGCCTGTGTTAAAACTGGCCCTGTAAGCAATGTACTGATGTTATTGAACATTTCATAACATTTCTTGAAGGTTCTGAATGTATTTCAGTACTAACACCAGAATAGTGAAAAGAACATGCCATTCTGTTAAAAATATGAAACAACAAGGCATACCATCATCTGGAACACTTATTATTCTGAGTAGGCATTCTTTGTGTATGCAGTAGATGGCACATATTTTGGAGGTCCTCAGTACTTGATACTGATATCTAATTCCATTTTTAGGATGGTTGTACACTTTGTTGTTATCAAATTTGGGCAGTCTTGACCACTCTGGTGTACGAGCAGGATTGTAAATCCATTCATTATCTTGTGTTGAATAACAAACCTCTTCTTCTCGTTATTAGCCTAAACTTTTGCTGTATATGTAGAAGAAACATCAGCAGCACCATGACATTTTTATACAAATATCAAAAGATGTTACTTCATTGAGATCATAATATTTTATGTAATGAAATTTGTTTCTCTATCCCCTATGTTTGAGAAGCATGTGGCTGATACTCATGAAACTAGGAAGAGATGAGTAGTAGTAGGAAGGGTCTGACAGCTTAAGAATATGTCCACCAGCATCTTGTATTAAGAAGATGAAAGAATGTTGAGATTCTTGTTAAACATTTTCAGTTTCAAACAGTCTGTAACACATGTATGGCTTTAGATCGTCACCTGAAGAAGAAACACAAGTAGTTAGTCTCATTCTTGAGAATGTGACTGGACACTTGTCCTCTAATGAGGCAACAGTCAAGAATAATGGCACTGTCTGTTGGCATGTTTTGGTGTGGAGTGTAGAGTGTGCAGATCAAATGGTATTGAACAGAACGGCTGCGTTCTTTCCCCCACCCTCCAAAAGTAAGGTGCTTCTAGACTTATTACATTGCTTGCTGTAGTATGGGGTCATTCCATAATTCAGAGTTCATTGCATGCATATTTAGTGAAACTGTGTCATCAGAGCGGTCGTTAAATGTTGTGTGTATAGGGTATATGAACAAAAGGATTATGTGTGGAAACTTCAGAGATCAGATTTGGCATCATTTTCTGTTGCATATCAGTGGGTATTACAGTAACATCTTACACATACTTCTCTTTCTCTGTTTAATAGAACTGTATTTGATACATCTTCTGATTTCCCTTCCTTTATTGTCTCTTTAATACTGCAACTACAGTTTTTTGGGGGAGTGGGGCAGGGAGAGGGTACTGAAGGTACTTTAAAGACATTGAGCATTGTAGTCCACAGACTTTCCTTTGAAACATATGTAATTTTTGGAGTTGTGAACTACCTGTCTATTATGATAGCTTAGTTACTAATGTGTGGAATTCATGTCGCTATCAACATCCGAACCTCATTTGTCTTATTAGGCCTATTTGTTACATGTCTGACATTAATTATGCTATTGGGTATTTGTGAAGTGTTACTGCACTAACACCATTATGTCATGCTGAAAGTGAAAATGGAAATTTGTACCACATTGAAACACAGAATTGTTTTCTGGATGTCTGTGTCATCCTTTGGCAGTAGAGACTTTTTTTTTAATATCATCATCCCGTTGTGTTTGTGTAAACAGTGTGTGTGTGTTTATTGTCATAACGAACACAATTTTTACAACACTGTACATTCAGTTGTCTTCTACTACACATTTTGGCCATTTTTGGCCTTCATCAGGTAGATTTTGTAATAACACACACGGAAAATAATACATGGTGGAGGCCTCCCCTTCGCAGTTAATACATTTAGATACATAAAATTTAGACTGTTATTACCTTGTAGGGAATAATAGTCTAAATTTGATGTAAGGAATTTTACTTAGGGAGTAATAGTCTAAATTTCATGTACTTTAAGTATTAACTTTGAAGGGGGCCTCAACCTCAGTATTCTCTTCTCTTGTAAAATCTACCTGATGATGACCAAAAATGGCTGAAACATGTAGTAGATGAGAATTGAATGTATAGTGTTGTAAATGTTGTGTTTGCTCTGACAGTAAGTACAGACAATGAGTAGACTTTGTGTGGTGTACAAATAAATGAGGCATAGGATCTTAAATGCATATAAATGAGAAGAGAATTCTTTGTTTTTTGTTGGTTGCAATATTGTTCAGATATTAGAGTGGATGTGTTTTTAATGCTGATAAAGAATGCATGACTAAAACTCCAGCATTAATTTGTTTGAAATTATTATTCATAATCAGTGAATATATCTGGGTCCGATGTGACAGATGAAGTTCACATTCCACCGTGTACTTTGCATTTCTAAGGAAAGAGGTTGAGATATTTGTGTTCTAGATGTGAAAGTATTACAGGCTTTTGAATTATTTGTATAATGTACAAGAATTTTCATTATATTCAGAAGAATGGTGCTTTGTGCACATGTTTCATGGATGTAATTATGATTTTTGTATCTCTTCCAGAGACACCCCATTTTGTAGTTGTGGTAGAGTATCATGTTTGGTTGCATGTTGTGGTTGTATTCATTGTATTGCATGGAGTATGCAAGTGATGTGTTCATGGTTTTACTCAATTTTTAATTTTATTTATTTATCCTGATTTGTACCTAATTTCTGACATTATGTAATAAATCTCAATTTTGGCACAAGATATTGGATATGTTGTACCAGTGCTAGTGGAAAAGGCCCATTGAGATTCCTACAGAAAGTTCCTTGTAGATGAAAAAATATACATATTTACGTATAGTTTCATTAATCATCAGATGGCATGTTGGCCTACTGAGAGTCTCTAGTATGTAAGTACTGCCAAGGCTGTCTGACAGACAGTGCCATTTCCCAGCCATAGAGAGTGGTTACAGCCTATGTGAGTCAACAGTTCACACACATACACACACGCACGCATGCACTTGTAGTTAAGCAGTTATAAACCATATGCTGTTATACTGATATTTTGGACAGTGTTTTTGGTCTTTATAAGCTCAGCATTTCTAATGTTTGTTCCAATTCCATCTTCAGGTGAGTGATTGTTATTATTGTGAGATATATTTTTATTTTTGCTATTAGTATTGATGGTAAGGACTGATTCCAGGCCCTTTTGAATATTGGTTTACTGATACATTGAACATTACTGGAACATAAAAACAGGAGACATACAAGTCCAAAATTGCAGAACTCTACTGAATGAAGGTTATCATATAAAGCTAGATAAAGCAGAAGTCATCAATGAATAAGATTTTAAGATCACCAGGAACGTGGAAGATCTAGTATTCTACAAAAATAGAACATGTCCACATAAGCCAATCAGCCAAGATGTGATCGCCATATAGCTCCCTTACAGCAAGAGAGGAATTAACATAAGTGTGGTTGTAAGAACAACAATCACTGCAGATAATAAAAATGAAAAACAGTAATACAATATGTGTTGGTATAATAATGATGACCAGTCACCCTATTATGTTCAGTTTGTGGAAAGGTTATGCAAGCCTGACTAAACCTGTAACTTAAAGTAACCTTCTGTGATAATTCTTGTGTAGCTTATAAAGTGTGTGTATTACATTATTATGCAATAAAATTCTTCTTTCTTCATATCACTGTGTGGTGTTTATGTCCGAAATATTTCATGTATGTTTTTTATGTATGTTACATGTAAGAAGAACTAATTTGTGGAAACATCCCTTTTTTATTACTTTGTTACTGAACAGTCTGTGATTTCACCAAAATAATTCTTGGAGACACTGCAGTATTTCCACAGCTTAGTTAAGCTTTGTAACCACGTTGATTGATTTATTGATTGATTGCTGTGCTTGTACTGTCTGTTCATGTATGATGCAGTAATTATTGTTGCTATACCAAGAATCATATTGGTCAGTACATAGCAGTCCGTGTTACATATTTCATGTTACAAAAGAATGTCAGAGTTGTTTATCAGTTTATTTGACAATGATCCGCCGATATCCAAGGATGTGCGTCTTTGCTTTTGAGTACTTTGTTTTCCTTGGGAGGGTTACCAACCCATCCACAAAACCCCCATTCTTGGAGGACCAGTTTGTCTCTCTTAGTCTGGCCTCTCTCTTAATGCCTGTCCGGCTTGGGAACCCCTACCAGGAACATAAAGTTGTAGCTAGACCATCACTACTCTATGGTAGTGAAACATGGGTAACCACACAGAGAGACATGAATTGCCTAGAAGCTGCAGAGGTGCACTTTCTAAGAAGTGTTACAGGATACACAAGACTGGACAAAATAAGAAGCAAAGACATAAGACAAGAACTAGAGATCTCTGGGATACAAGATGTGAAACTCATATACAAAGAAAACTGGATCAACCACCTCGAAAGAATGGACAACACCAGACTCCCGAAACACACCCTTACCTACAAACCCCGAGGAAGAAGGGATCGCGGACGCCCCAGGAAAGAATGGCAACGTGTCAATGCTGGAACAGGTTAAACAACCTAATCCATGGAGGAGGAAGAAGAAGAAGAAGATGATGATGATGATTTTACAATGATATGTTAGCTGCATAAATTAATACAACATTGAAAACATGCAAGTGATGAATTGTGTAGGATGTGGAAAGAAGTGATTACTACCTTTTGGGTATTACCCCAACAACTCCTTCAAGGGTCTGAGGAAAGTCACAAAAGAACTCAGTGAGAGCAGGTGATCTCATTGCCAAGAATATAGCATGGGAACCCCTCAATACAAAAAAATGTTAACCACTATGTTGTTATGTTTCAGGCTCTCACAGCATTCCTCTGGAATGTGATGCCATGTAATTTGCTGGATATGTAACTGCCAAGCTACTTGGTGTCACATAACAGAAGACAGTAATCTTCATTGTTCTGTAATATTTGGTAACAGCATTGTACTAGAGCAATTAATGCTGTTGACTTCAGATGCAGTATATATTTATAATTTTTCTTCTTCTAGAATAAACATTGTCCAAGTTAAAACATATTCTTTTTAATGGGTATCAGTTTAATGATTGTGTTAATACAAAATGTTACGAAGATTTTTGATAGAAACTGTATTGGGCATAGTTTTCCTGACTTCCTCTATATCCAAGGTATTAACCTGTTTTGAATTCATAAATACAAATAAATTCATTTCAGTTCAGTTAAATGGTTTTAAAAAAAGTGCACAGTTGAACCACAGCTGGCAAAAATTGTCTCTGAGACATGGTGCCAGTATTTAATCTTGCCTTGAACAGATGGAAGACGTGTGATTTTTTATGGGCTTTCTTTGTCCAAAGAATGCATTTTATTTATCAGCATTCGCCAAATAAGATGTAAAAATAATGTCACTGCAACATTTGAGACTTACTGCCATTTAAATATAGCTTGTACAGGCAAGCAGGATGCTATTTAAAGAAACCCCTTGAAGGGGTTTTAAGATCCAAGAACTTAAAATTGTTTGTTTGCATAGGCACATTCAGCAAAAATACTGTTACAAATGACTGTTTTTATGCTGTGTTATGGGGAGAAATTTATGAATAAATAGTATTTGACATTTTATTAAGCACATATCTCCTTAGTTCTCTGTGCATAATGCCTTTTTTTTTTCTGTTTGTTTTGTAGTTAAAGAAACAAGATGATGGAGCAGATATGGAAGAGCCATTGATTGCTGAAGATAACGATGAAACATCTTAGTATATGAAAATGTAAGTTGTTGTGTGTGCTTTACATAATTTTTCTCATTGTTTTTTTGTCCTTTGGCAAAAACCTGTGTGTATTCAGATTATTTAGTAAAATAAATTATGTTTACAGGAAGTTGTGGATGAAGGATGTGACTTTCCCATGTACAAAGGGCAGTAAATTACACTTGAAACAAATGTTAGATATTAATTCCATTGGTCTGTAGTGTCAAATATGTCTGGTGGATGTGTTTGGCTGTTTTAGTATACCTATTATGAATCCCCGTGGCCCTTAAAATAATTTAATTTCATGAAACAAATTAAGAACCAATAAACTGATTTTGATTAATTTTCATATTTGAGAATTTTATTAAAAATTGTCAAGTCATATCAATCTTCGGCTACATCTAACAACTTTGATGACAACTTCACATGCTAACCCTTCTTGCATTTCTGTTCACATTTCAAGCATAAGTCACGAAATATCTACTGGAGCAGGGAGTTTTTTTTAACAAACTTGTAGAAAAAGTGAAGCACAATTTTATTTCCAGTACTCTATTTTCTTAAGTCTAATGGTTTTTTATGTCAGTAAATACAAACCAGAGTTGTTATGCTGTGCATACATTTCTGAAATTGCATGTTCCACAACCAACACCAGTGTTCTGAACACACATGTACACAATTGAAGTGACTTTTTTCATTGGCATTTATTATTTTAGCTTTCTTTTGCTTTTGGTTCTAAAGGAACAACATTTAAAGTGAATTTGTCAGTGTTTCTGCATGAAATATCCCGTTAACATACTTTTTATGAGATCGTCAAAGTTCGCATTCATTTCCTGAGCATCTAGAGGAGCAACTGGAGTCAAAGAACAGAATTATAATGCTTACATATTGTGACTTGTGAGATTTTAGGCTTTGGCAGTGGTGACATTACGGTCTTTGTCTGGGGTATGGTACTGCATCACTGCATGACTGGTGCTCAATATTTCAAAGACAGCTTGGTCGTCTCATCTTTAATGATGGACCCTTGAAGATGAGACTGCCACACTACCTTGAATCACTGAGCACCTTTTGCCCAGTGATACATCATTCTAACCCAGAAGGATGAAGGCTGTATTTCCTGACTTACTCAGAGTTAATTTTTTGAATGCTTGCAATAATGTTATGTGGTTATAGACCTCTCTTACAATGGTATAGATTGTAGTGAGAGACTTTTCTTTGATGGCGTGTGTGTGTCCTAAAATGTCCATATATTGAAACAAGATATAACAAGAGTCATTTGTTTATCCATATCCTAAGCCAGTTGAATCCAGTCCACACTCTCATACCCTATTTCTTTAAGATTTGTTGTAATATTTTCCTTCTATCCATCACTAGGTCTCCCTATCTTAACTTTGAGGGAAAGAAATAATATTACAGGTGTTTGAAAACAAACAGCTTGGCAAAATATGTAAATTTTTTTTTTTTTTTAATTTTTCCATCCCGAAGTGTTATAACATATAAATACAAACGTTTAGCTGGTCAAGCTAGATCCATCAACCTGTGCAAGAACACAAGATCCAAGTTTCTAAAATGCTGTGCAAACACCTATTTCAATAAGCAATGCCTCACAAAGAGAGTGATCCCCAGTAACGCTAACATAAAATTCTAGAACACCTCACCTGTAGCACAATTCACGTCCAAAAAAGCACAAACCACTCGTATAAAAGACGAAATCAAATTCTTGTTCAAGAAGACACGTTTGTATTTGTAAGAAATGTGTAGCTGTAAGAAGAATGAAGTAAACACACAATTTAAAGGTTAATATTAAATAATGAGGAACATTTTGTTTATATATGTCAGCTATTGTTATTAGAACAGTAAAATCATTGGAGGTGTGGCCAAGATGGGAAAGAGGAACGCATACAGAATTTTGTGAAAGCTATTCTGAAGTTTTATGTGCAAACTGAAGAAAGAGACAGGAGGGTAACCTTAAGATGGATCAAAGGTGTTGTGTTGGTAGTCTGATGGAACAGGTCTTAAAATTATGTCCAATGGCAGGCTTTGGTACTAATTGTGTCAAACCTTAAGGTTCAATTTCTGAAATGCTATTTGGTGTTGTAGCTATTCTCACTAATCGAGTCAAGGTAGTAAGTTAGAGTGTAAGAGAGTGGGGGCCGAATAATATAAGGCAACACTTGTCAATTTCTTTATTGTAGATGACAAATTGTTAAAGAAGGTGATTACTTGAACCTTTTGAAGACTAAGACCAGCAGTGAAAGTGCTGTTCTGTTGCGTTCTTCTCGATATCCATAAGACCATTGCTTTGCTGTTTATCCTTCTGATATGAGTAATATTAAGATGAAGTTGTTTATGTTACAATGGTGAAATGGCACTGCCCTCATGCCACTTTGTCCATTAAAAATCTCACATGGACTGGCTTTGTATCTAACTCATGCCATTCTAGTGATGGGCTGGCGGTTCACTGCCTGATCCATGGCATGGCCCTGAAGTACATACATCACAGGGAACACATGATACCATTCGTACAACCATCGAGTTAATCCCGTACAGGGGAACAGTTGCTTCTTATGCTGAGCATTGTGTGGATCATGTAAAGTGGCTACAGTATGTGGGAGAAATAGTTTTTAGTGTGAAGTCTGGTGGTAAATATAGTAAGCACTGAGCTTGAAGTGGTTAATACTACATGTAAAATATTCAAACATTTCATTAATGTCGTGGGCATGTTATGTCTTATTGTCCTGTCTTATGTTTACAATATCTCAGACATCTTTCTTCATTTGAGCTCTCTGTAGCATTTTGATAGAGTTCAGTATTATATAAAATCTTCAGTAAAATGTAAATTTTTTCTGTACCAGTCAATTCTTTGTGCAACTTCATCCAAAAATGCCAGTGTCATTGTTAACCCATTAACTACACATCAAGTTGAAATATGTTTCAGGTTAAAATGTTTTGCTCTTAATAGGTAAATATTTTATGTCATTTGAATGGTGTATGTTTTACCATGTTTGGAAAATTTGATACTATTTTAAGCATGAAGAAATGTTTTTTGTATACTTCTATTTGAACATTTTGCATAGGGGGAGGGAATGTTAAACTGAAGCAAAATGCAAATGTAAGCAGTACAAATCATTTGCTGAAATGTGGTATATGAAATATGTTGCATTGCACATTTTTATTTTCAATGAATTGGGACAATTTTCAGTGCCTAAATTTCAAGTGTGTTTTGACTTTAAGTCTGTATTGCTGTTCACAGAGGTTTGATAGGCAAAGATTTAACTTGAGGAAGCTAAATGAGCCAGAGGTTAGGGAACAGTATCAGATTGAGATTACAAACAGGTTTGCAGCTTTGGAGAACTCGGACAATGACAAGGACATAAATAGGACTTGGG
>Ga0123353_10010000_pt1 | contig 13171 bp, 14 predicted proteins | sample TergutLab28metaG_3_FD_92763 | JGI IMG/M metagenome (GOLD analysis project Ga0123353, IMG submission 92763) | Labiotermes labralis P3 segment gut microbial communities from Petit-Saut dam, French Guiana - Lab288 P3 | ecosystem: Host-associated > Arthropoda: Insects > Digestive system > Gut ...
CGTCTATACTCATAACTGTTACTTTTAATAAATATATCTATCCTCTTTTCATGTCATTATAGACGTTTGGCGTTCTTATATCATCGATCGTAAATTCCTTTTTTTCTTTAGCCAAATTATATTTAGTCAACTGCGCCGCACCCGCTATATTAAAATGTATAATCAAAATACTTTCTTCGTCCATAAAAAGAATATCGTTTATATACATTTCGCCGCGTTGTAAATCAAGATTGCCCTGTGTATTATTTTTCGTATCAATTTTATATATTTTATTTGCATAACTTCTATCCTGTTCGCCGTGCAGAATCAGAATAGTATCGCCAAATTTGATTAATTTTTCTACAACGCCGATTTGTTCGCTTAATATATATTCGTTGATTATTTTATATTGTCCGTCATATTCCAAAACGCAATTTTTAATTGAATCATAAATATAAATTCTGCCGGATATTACGTAGATACTCTCCGCTCCCGTTAAATCGTTCATTATTACGGTTTCTTCGCCCGATGACATACTACATTCAATAATTTGCGCGTTGATGATATAAAACAGGCTTCCGCCGTTTATATCTAACGAAACTATTGAAGGGCTTAATTGAATATCTCTTTCGCCGGATATGACTATATCATCTTTTTCAGAAATATCCTCAGTTTCTTTTTTGCATGACGTTATAGTAAACGCAATAAAAAATAATATAAATATACAGGCTATCCTACAAATTTTTTTCATAAACAATATCCCTCTTAATTCCGTTATTATGGTAATCGTATATCAAATTCTACTAAATTGCCGTTTTCAAGCTCTAATACAACCATCATTATTCGGCTGTCATCTTTATCATATGTTATCATACCTACAATATCGTCGGCAATCGGTATGTTTACGCCTGCGGCTATACATCGGAATATGAAATCATTTTCTTCTTCCGAAAGATTATTCATTCTTTTAGCAAACGAACTGTCCGCAAATTTTGTGTACTCTTTTGAATCACGATAACCGCGATTATACGCAAATTCTATCGTTGAAGAATCTGACGGCGGTATTGGTATAGTTATTAACGGCGATTTTTCCTGTGTGAAAATCAGGCTTGCGTTGTTTTCTTCGTCTGCGTTATACAGCCGCCTGTAAACGATATTAGCCTGCGCCATATCCATCACGCCCGCTACCAAGCCTGTGCTTAAATACCATCTTGCTTTTTCCAGCATTGCGTCTTTGGCTTCAAACATTTCCATTATGCTGGTGTGTTCGTTATATAATACCCACTTGCCGCCTTCTATCCGGCACTTTAAATCCAAATAGGGGTCTAATGTTTCATATACGGCGTATGGATATGAATGTCCCGGCAATTTTGGGATTTGCGCGCCGTTTTTTATTTCTTCGAGGGTTTGCGCCAAATAAATCTCCCAATTCGCCATATTCCTTTCGTATGCTTCCAGCGTCAATACAGGCTCACCCGAAACCGGCATCCAGTTTTCGCCGATATAGTTTATCATCGAACGGAAAAATTCTTTTTCTTTTTCCACAAACTCTAAATATTCTTCATAAGTATAAAAACCAAGGTCAAGGTTTTGCGGAGCGTCTTTATTATTTAATAAATTCGCATTTTCATTTTCAGAATTGATTCCCGATAAATCCGGCGTCGGGTTTTCTGCGGTGTGGGTATTAAATGCAAAAACTATTCCTGTACCCATAGTAATGATTAACATAATACAAACAACGGCAATTCCTATTCTCTTTTTGCCTGTGTCCATTATGGACGAAATTCTGCTTTTCATGCCTTTTTTACCGCCGTAGAAGTTAGTTGATAACGCGGTTTTTATTTTTGATTTATACCTGATAACTCCTATAATCGTTTCACTGTATTGCTGGCGTGTGTTCGCGTCCGTGCCGCGTACAGTTTCCTCGTCGCAAGATAATTCGCATTGTACGTTAATTGCTCTCGACATCAAATAAACAACGGGATTAAACCAATGTACAGCAGTCGCTATCATCACCAGCAGCTTAAAATATAAATCTTTTCGTTTATAATGTATAAGCTCATGTTTCAGAACAAAACGGAGTTCGCTTTCTTCTATTTCTTCGTGGGGCAATAAAATCCGGGGATTTATAAAGCCGACCATAATAGGACTGCCTATATCTGAATTTTTATAAAGATTTATCTTTTTTGATATGCCCATTTCGTTTTTTAAATTCTGTAATATCGTTAATGTATTTTCGTCCGTGACGGTTTCGCTCCAACGCTTTATTATTTTTATAAAACGATAATGTCTTATAATGTGAACAGCGAAGAAAGTTATCAATCCAATCAACCATATAGCAGCCGTAATTTGCCACCATGAAAGACTTACGGTTACAGAGGGAAGCACGGTATCATTAACGGGCGATTCCATAAATGGGAGAACCGCGTCATTATCAATAAATAATTCTGTTGACGGGAGAATAGAAGCATTACCGGCAGGGTTAATAATATCAGTTAATTCGCTTTCTGCTTGAACGGCGGGCGTAATGTATATTATGGGTGTCCTTGCTGTTTCGCTTGGAATATCTATTTGTACGATGGCATTATTAAATTGCGGACGGAACGGGATTATAAGCCCCACTATTATAATTAACCATGCGTAATAGCGTCCCTTTACGGAATAACGCTTTGATAAAAACGGCGTTATTGCCATATAGAAAAGCGCAAGTATCGACATAGTTACGCTGCAAGTTAATAGAGCAATCATAAATTCCTGCATATTATTCCCTCCGTTCTTTCGCCCATTTTAGTAATTCGTCAATATCTTTGTCGGTCAACGCTTTATCGTCGTACAAGGTAGTGACGAGATTAAGAAATGAACTATCGTGAAATTGTTTGACAACATTGCCTGTTTCAAACTTGCGGTAATCCGCTTTACTTATCAACGGATAATATGTTCTTTCTTTGCCGTGCTTTTCGGAACGTAAAAAACCTTTTTCGACTAATCGTACCATGAACGAAACAAGGGATTGAATCTTCCACTTTTTTTCATTCCCCAATAATCTCATTATTTCCGATGTGGTAATAGGCGATTCATTTTCCCAAACAACTTTCATTACTTCAAACTCCGCGTCTGGTAGTTTTTTTATTTTATCCATATATTATTCTCCTTTTAAGACAACATGACTTATATATAATATAATACACTTTGCCTTAAATAAAGTCAAGAGATTTTTCATAAGTATTTTTGTTAATTATTTATGAATATTTTGAACGACGGAACGGGAACGCTGCAACGTAAGCGGCAGAACGAAATCGAATAATGATATGTTACGGCGGGCATTTTACACCCGCCGCTATACATACTCTTGATTTTCTATGATTAGATTTTTTATTGCCGATATAGGAGTTTGTTTATTATATTCGTTGCGAGTTATTCAATCGTATCAACTATATTTTGGAAAATAGCGATTAATTCATCTGTATTCTCATAATCTGTCCACGCGCTTATTGTATATACAACGTCATCAAGCGCAAACATCAAAGAGCTGGCGACATTGGCTTTTGGGGAAAGCCTAATTACCGTTTCGATGCCGGTTATTTGGCTGATATATGTTTCTGTATTTTCTATTGCGCCGCCTACGAGGGCTAACTCAAAAGGCTCGGATGGGTTGTCATTGATAGAAAAATGAAGATTATATAAACTGTTGCCGCCAATTTCCAATTTTGCCGCCGCATTTAAATAGACGATTGCCGAATCCTTTTCAGTATCAAAGTGAATAATCGCACTTATCGGCGAGTTATATTTAAAATTAACTTTAACGATGGGAACGCCGAAAAAATTTGACGCTTCTTGAAAAGAATCGAATCTTATCGCATACATAATTGTTGTATAATTATCGTCAAAAGCCGGTTCTCCCTCATTTTGCCGGATATATTCGCGTAATTTTTCACTAAACGGATAATGCCCCGATTCTGTTTTTATCTCCATACCATATATACCGCTTTCCTCTATGGAAAATTCGCCGTTTCGCCATAATTCCGGGAAAGCGGCTGCCAGTACCGTTATTGTCGTTAATGTAAATATTAATGCGGCTATGACAACTCTACCTATATGATACGATCGGCGAATTTTTTTCGGTGTTTCACCCATTGAGATTTTAATTACTTTTTCCGCCGTATCGTCGGGAGCTTTCACACCGCCGAATGCTTTTTTAATTTTATCATGATAATCCATATTACTGTTCCTCCTTTAATTTTTCTTTTAATATTGCTCTTGCGCGATGTAGCTGTATTTGTATTGCTGCTTCTGATCTGCGAAGAATTTTCGCTATCTCCTTAACGGTATAATCCTCGAAATAATAAAGAAGAACCACCGAACGGTATTTATCAGGGAGCGACAGCACAGCGTAATATGTATCTGTTTCTTCTTGTTCTTCGGCGCACAGGTTTTCATATTCCGAAATAGAAACTGTTTTTTTGAACCATGCAGAACGTAAAAGACTTTTTGAAACATTTACGGCAACTCTTATGAGCCATGCTTTCAAATGTTCTTCATCATTGAATTTATTTTTGCTTTTAATATAACGAAGGAACACCTCTTGCGTAATATCTTCGGCGTCGGAAGCCTTTTTACAATATGTGAACGCAATCCGATATACCGTATCCTGATATTGCGTTATAACATCGGCAGGACTGCTTGGAGAATACAATTCCGTTTCACTCCTTTCGGCAATCTTCATTATTTCCAACAATTACAACTCCTTTCTTATTTTTAATTTGAAGCCGCTTCATATATAACACGTTTTAACAAGCTCAAATATTACACTTGATAAAAATATTTTTTTTAATATTTATAAAAACAAAAAGGGGACAATAATCCCATCGTAGTTGTTGTAGGTTATATAAATTAAATTTGCATTCTGCGAAAATTCAAACGCTGAATATAATCTTATTATCACGAATTTATCTGCGTTCCATTGGTAAATTATTTCACATGGCTTTCATGCCATGCTTTGGCACATTCTGCTTCTTTTTTCATTTGCTCGACGGTATAACCGTTGTACCCCTCAAACGCACGGGGGATAAAATATTAAATAAGAAATAATCACACAATTTTTTTATATACAAAACACTATCTTGTCATTCCATTATATTCAAAAGCCAATATGCCTTCAACAGCGGATTGAAAATCGGGAGCATTCCATACGTTGAGAAATACATATAACCCGTTCGCGTTTAAAATGAAGGTTTGTCTTGCGTCATTTTTACCGTAATTATAGCTTTCTTCCATGTAGGCATAAATAATCAAATCCTCTGTGGATTCTTTCAATGGCGGCGACAATTTGCCGCGAGGGTGGTCTATGCTCATCCAACGCGGGATATTTTCATCGGCTGAACCCGCTTCATAAAAAACGGAAAATTGGTATTCACGGTATCGCTCCTCACCAGTTACATAACATACCCCGCCAGATAGCATATAATTAATCGTGATGATTTTTCCTCCGGCTTCTATCCATAAGCGCACAGGCCAATCCGTGTCCGGCTCATCTTCCATATAAGGCATATATATTTCCCGTAGGGTCGCCATGAGTGATTCAATTTCTTCTCTTGTCATTTGCCCGTCATTTTTATAAATATACTCTTTCATATATTCCTCAACAGCCGCATCGTCCTTTTTCAAAACCGCTTCAAGTTCGGCAAGCGATTGAAAGCCGTTTTGAAAAATCAGACAAAAAGTCGTATCCTCTGGTTCTTCGATGTTGTCGCCAAAGTTTGCCATTGGCTCTGTATCGGGCGCGTCAGTCGATGGTCCCGGATTTACAGGGTCAGTATTACAGCTTGATAATGCCATGAAAAACGCGGTAACAAGCAAGAAAGCGATTGTTTTTTTCATTTGGTTCACCTCAAAATTATTCGTTACCATATTAGACGTAATAAAATGTAAAAAGTTTTCCCGCATAAAATATAAATAGCTTATACTGTAATAAAAAAAACACAGCTGTATTGAATATTCTTCATTTCGTTCCGAACCATATAATCCCGGTACGATCATCCAAATCTAATAATATTTTTTTATTTATAAATAATTGTTGATTATTCATGAGACATATATTATAATAATGTTAATACAAATGTTATATTCAAGAGGTATCAGAAAGCCTGCCGGCAAATTGAAATAATAGAAGAGAAATCCGTCAGCGAAGCCGAGCGCGTCGTAGTGCAAGTGGAAAGCGAGGCTTACAGGCAGGAAGGGATTCGCCAAGCGGAGGAAATCTGCAAGAGGCATCGCCGGGACGGACGTTTCTTTGATGAGATAACAGAAAGGTGTATATGAACATGAGAAAGGTTCTCGGCGGATTTGAGCGTCAAATTTGCGACATTCAAGGGCGGCTCTTTGAACGCTCGCTGAAAAAGGGTCTGGATTCCCCTGATTTTGTGGAAAAATTCATGAACAGCCAAACCTGTTCTTTCTTGGATTTGCCGTATGACCGGCTGCAGTGGGCCGGGGAGGAATATATAATGGAAAACTTGCTTGAGGAGATGCCCGTAAAACCGATTGGGGAAAGTTACGGCAACGAGGAGTTATTTTGGATGGGTTATATATATCGCTATTGGCATTATATGACCGGTGAGAGCGGCCGCGACATATACGCCCAGGCAAAGGCGCGCCGCATGAAGGAGTGCTATCTTGGTTTTCACACTTTGGACGCGGTCATGGCGATTGAAGACTTAAAGGAAATTTATCGCCAAGAACAGACTTTGCGGCAGTAGTGTATATATAAGGAAGACAATCGCAATTCGTAATAATATAAAACATGAATCTTCGTACACTTCGAGGGTTTATTTTTTTGATTATTAAAATAACGGCGGTCGGCGCGAGGGTTCGGCTCCCGCGCTTGCGCCGGAAATCTGGTTATATCAAAAGTGCAGACACTGCCTGCACTTTTGATGTATCTTAATTTTTCATTTTTTCTTTGATTTCCATGATTTCACTTTGCGTCAGTTCTGTGATTTCCGAAATTTCTTCTATCGACAATCTTTTTCGCAATAATTTTTCCGCCACTTTCATCGCTTTGGTAATTTCGCCATCTTCCCGCCATATTCTTTTAGCGTCGTCCATATTGAACTCTGCAAATAACATATTTACAACCTCGCTTCCGTTTTTGTGTAAAAATTCTTTTAGTATATTTTGTTCCCTGCAATATTTTACAGCTTCAGTCAGCGCCGCGTCAAGATTCATTCCGTTTTTTTGATTAGCCCTAACTCTATCAATCAAAACCGCATAACCGTTTAAATGTTCGCTTTTTTGTAATATTTTTTCGTTGTGTCCTTTATTTATGTTCAGAATACGTACTGTCAGTTCAAGATTTCGCTTGCTTCCGTCGATAAATGCGTCAGATAAATACACCGTTTTTTCATCGGGAAAATCGTCCGGGCCGTTATATAAAACCAGAAATTCCGGCGAGGGTATTTTTACCTGCGTTATCCTGTATACATTCTCCGGTTCAATCAGCATCTCGTAAATTCTCGATATATACTGCAGCATTCTCAGCGGAAGATTTACCGGCAGCGTTGACTGATGCTCTATCATGATAATAAACCTATTTTCGAGCTTGAACGCTATATCATTTATTTTGCCGAGAAAAAGCGCGTTTTCAAGAGTCGTCATTATTACGTCTGTGTCCGGAGTATAACTGCTTCCGCTTACAGCGTTATATAACTCAATGAGGATTTCTTTTTCTCCGAACAACAGCGCGAACACCGAATCCTTATATTTTCTGTTACCGCTCATATTTGAAATCCTAATCCTTTTTATTTTATTATAGCATAAAATTATATAAATATCAAGAAAAAATTTATATTTTAATGGCAAATTGTGTGATTCGTCATACTACACATAAACAGTTTCAAAAAATTCCGAAAGATTGACACGACAAGACATAGAAAACACATGAACAAGCCATTTTTCCAAGTTAACATAACACAACCCTTAAAAATTCGATAAAATCAAAGAAAAATTAATTTGAGAAAGGCGGCATATATTATGGAAAAAATTAAAATTAATGTCACGAAAGAAGAGCGCAAGGCTCTCGTAAATGTCATAAGCGGATTCATCGGCTGGGCGCCGGTATATAAAGGCGCGCCGGGTTTTGAGTACGTTTTGGGCAATTACATCATCGACAGGCACGGGACTCTCATTTATGACGAACGGGTTTCCGAAGAGGACGCACAGCGTCTGCTGGCGGAATTGTCGGAGCAGGGTTTTGTATGGGAGCGGGATAATGAACCAGACGAATCAGCGGTTCCTGTCGATTCCGAACACACAGGCGATGCGCCCGCAAAGAAAACGATTATCGTTGATATGCCATTATTCAGCGATACGGCTCTTGATAATTTACGGAAACTAATCAACGGCAAATCCGCTCTCATTAAAAAATCCATCGGAGCGGACGATTTGACGGTTGCCGTTATCGGCGGCGCGGTTCATTTTAATTGGTTTGACCCGGACTCCACGGAACCGGAGCTTGAGGCGTATAAACAATTCGTGTCGGCTCTGTGCCTGTTCGCTAAAAATCAAAAACGGGTAACGATGAAAGAATCGGCGGTGGATTCGGAAAAATTCGCTTTCCGCTGTTTTCTGCTCCGGCTCGATTTCATCGGCGCGGAGTACGCATCGGCGCGCAAGGTTCTGCTGGCAAAGCTGTCCGGCAACAGCAGTTTTAAAACAGGCGACCATAAGAGCCGGGGCGCGTCCAAAGGCTCCGCAACCGCCGACAACGGCGAAGAAAACACGGAGGCTGTCATTACCCGCGAGGATAGCAACGATGGCAACAACGCGGCCACAGAGGGCATATAACCGATGCAATCTTGATATTTCGGCTGCGTATAAATATACCGTAAAACCGGCATTATCGGCTTATTTTCGGCTTTGTTGAAACGCTATAAAATACACACATTTCAGACTCAAAGATTTACACATACCAACACACAAATGATTTGCACACAACATTTCTCCAAGTTAAAATAACACTACCTCGAAAGCAAACGAGCGTTCAATTATTGAAAGGTAGGTAGTGTTATGTTTAACAATAGGTTCGGAATTGAGATTGAGTTCACGGGCGTCACAAGGGAGCGGGCGGCGGCTGTCGCGGCTGAGTTTTTCGGAAGTACAGTTGGTTATAATAATTCGGTAACGGCTCCCGACGGGCGGGTTTGGAAATTTGTTTTTGACGGCAGCGTTAAGCCTAAAAGGAAAATCGGCGGCAAGGTTGTTGAGGCGGCCGATGAATACAAAGTTGAGCTTGTCAGCCCTATACTTGCATACCGTGAGGATATCAATATTCTTCAAGAGCTTGTCCGCAAGCTTCGCAAGGCTGGCGGTTTTTCGGGAAGCGGTTCGGGCTGCGGGATTCACATTCATCTTGACGGCGCTCCGCATACGCCGAAAAGCGTCCGTAATTTCGTAAATATCATCGCAAGTAAAAACGATTTGTTTTATAAGGCTCTGCAGATAGAGCCGGACAGGATGCGGTACTGCAAAAAGATGGACAGCTATTTGGTTGAAAAAATGAACAGCCGCAAGCCAAAAACTTTCAGCCAAATCGAATCCATATGGTACGAGGGTTATTCAGGCAGCCAAAGCGGTCGTTATCATGAATCGCGTTATCATTTCCTAAACTTACACAGTTTTTTCAACGGACACCGCACCGTAGAACTCCGGGGTTTCAACAGCGAATTACACGCAGGCAAGATTCGCTCCTATATTGTTCTCGCTCTCGCCCTCAACAATCAGGCTCTTACCCAAAAATCGGCTTCGGCGAAAAAGCCGCAGGTCGAAAACGAGAAATTCGCAATGCGCGTGTACCTTAATCGTATCGGGTTTATCGGCGAAGAGTTCAAAAACTGCCGTGAGCATCTGTGCTGTCACTTGAGCGGGAATTCCGCTTGGCGGTACCGGGAGGCTACAACATAAACGGTCGGCTGCCGTGAGGGGGATATTCCCCTCTCCGGTTCGGCCGGTTTAGGTTTAAGATTATATGTTTTTTCTTCTGCCGGTATCATTACAAGAACCGCGCTTGCGTAAATATATAAAAATTTAAAAGGAGGGCTTATAGCCATGAAAAACACAAACAAGCTGTATATCGCTTACGGGAGCAATCTCAACATTGAGCAAATGAAGTTCCGCTGTCCTTATGCCGTTCCCCTCGGCACTACCGTTATTGACGGGTACAGGCTCATGTTCCGCGGGGGGAGCAACGCCGTGGCTACGGTCGAGCCGATGGAAAACAGGCTCGTTCCCGTGCTTATATGGGAAATCACGCCGAGAGACGAAGAGGCTCTTGACCGCTATGAGGGCTGGCCGAAACTGTACCGCAAGGAAACTTTGAGTATAACATGGGGCGGCAAGCCTGCCGAAGCTATGATCTATATCATGAACGAGGTTTATCCCTACGGACTTCCGGGGGAATATTATCTTGACATCATCAAAGAAGGCTATGCATCGGCGGGATTCGATACCATTGTGCTTGACAGGGCTGTGGCGGCGTCGGAGTCGCTCATGGATATTGATAGTTTTGAAAATATTTAACGCCCGCTTTGCGGGAGAAAGGCTGGCGATATAATGAAAGTGAATTTTAACAAAGAGGGCATTAACGCGATAATCGATAGAATAACGTATGACGCCTGCGGCATAGCCGAAATAGAATCGGTTGGATATTGTAAAGTTATAAAAATGAATTTCAACGGCGTCCGGCTCGATGTCCCGTGCTGCGCGGATTATGCGAACGCGATTGAGTTTATGCTTAAGGATATACTCATCTCTGAAATCACAGGGGAAGCCACGCAGGGCAATCTCAAAGCGGTTGCCGCCGAAATGGACAAACGCTTCGAGGCATTATCTGAATAATAATGAAAGGCGGATAAATTTATGAACACGGATTTTAACAGCTACTATAACCTTATGGAGCGTATCGAGGATGCATTTCCCGAAATCGACAGCGATATCTGCGCGGATTTACGCGATAACGACAGCGAATATACCAAGTTATACCGCGAGGCTGACAAATTGCAAAAAGATTTTCCCGTGATTATACAAACAATCGAAGGCGACGGAGCGGTCAGCTTGTCTGCGGAAGAACACGGGGCGCTGATTCGGTATCTCGGATTAAAAAACGACATGGAAAACTTTGAGCGAAAGGCTATATATTTTCGCGGCCATAGCGATAATTTCGCTTATTTGAAAAAAATAGGCGCAATATAGCCAATCATCACGGGAATTGTGAAAGCTCTGCGGATTGCTGCGGGGCTTTTTCTTTTTCTGTCAGTAAATAAATACACAACATATATTCTCTTGTTTCTTCCGTATTAAATTAATCATCGTTGTCATCCCCGTCGTCGTCGTCATATTCTTCGGGAGAGGTAAGCGCGTAAAACAGGAACGCTTTCTCAAAGTCGTCGATGGTCGTGTTGATACACAACTCGACCGCGTTTATTATCATCGAAAGATAAGGCACGAAAATTTTTACGGCGAAGAACCGAAGTGCGTCCATGTGTTCCAAAGCGTTACCTGCAAATTTTTCCACTTCTTCCGTTATAACAAGAGCGTCGCTCCGTTCCAAATATCTTTTTACGGCAATGCAAAAAGCCCATTTATATGCGGTTGCGGCTTCCAAAGCCACAACATGGGGAATGAAGTGGTAGGTGATTTTTATAGTTGGTTCGGGCGGATTGGATTCGCATTGCTCCCGGTACATTTCATAAAGTGCAATCAATCCGTCAAAAGTAGGGGCGCCTAAATACTTCTCGCAGAATTCCGCGTTTTCACCTGCAAAACGGTGCAGGCCCCTGTTCATGAACCCCGCAACGACGGGGTACGCTTCATCCGAGGCTGCCATATCGAATGGAAACGCCGTAAACGAACACGATTCGCCCACAACCGCTCCTACGGCGTGCCGGCTCAATAAAGCGGCAAACTCTCGCTCGACACCCTCACTCAGGGCGTCATAGGAAACGCCGAGAATTTTTGATAATTTAATCAGCCTGTCAGGGCGCGGAACGCGCGCGCCGGATTCGTATTTCGAATAATTATCTACCCGGATACCCAGCTTTTCGGCAACATAAAATTGTGTCATGCCTGTCTTTTTACGGTAATGCCGGATTCGTTTGAATATTTCGCTCATTATATAAACCTCCGATGGTACAATTATGTGCTTGTTCATATATGTATATTGTACAACAATGTACCATTTTAGTCAATATGTTATAAAATTTATTTACAAATACAAAACAATAATTTTTGAAAGGTCGTGATTTTCATGGGAAAAACCCTTATTATTACAGAAAAACCGAGCGTGGCTCAAAGCATTGGGGCTGTCCTTAACGCCAAACAACGGCGGAATGGTTATTTAGAAGGCGGCAACTGGCTTATCAGTTGGTGCTACGGGCATCTTGTTGAGCTTGCTTCAGCGGGGGCATACGGCGAACAATATAAGCGGTGGTCGTATAATACGCTGCCAATTTTGCCGGATGTTTGGAAATACACAGCGTCGGACGGTAAATCAAAACAACTTGACGTATTGCGGGAGCTGATGAACCGCGCCGATGTTGACTGTGTCGTCAACGCCTGCGACGCGGGCAGAGAGGGAGAGCTTATCTTCCGTTTAGTTTACGAACAATGCAAATCGAAGAAACCCACGCAGAGGCTTTGGATTTCAAGCCTTGAGGACGCGGCTGTCCGCGAAGGGTTCGACCGGCTCCGTCCGGGGGCTGACTTCGATAACCTTTACCGAGCCGCGCTGTGCCGGGCGAGGGCTGACTATATAGTCGGCATCAACGCTACACGGCTCTTTTCTTGCTTGTACGGCGTAACGCTTAACGTGGGGCGCGTACAATCGCCCACACTGGCGCTCATCGTCGAGCGTGAGATTATGGTTTGCAGCTTTATATCCAAACCGTTTTATACTCCGGAGATTGACTGCGGCGAGTTTACCGCATACGGCGAAAAGTTCAAAGATTTCGAGGCGGCCGACGCTGTACGCTCCGCTGCCGATGGGCAAGCCGCCGTTGTTCTTTCGGTAGAAAAACAAAAGAAAACCGCAGCCCCGCCGAAGCTGTTTGACCTTACCGGGCTGCAGCGGGAGGCGAACAGGCTGCTTGGGTTCACCGCGCAGCAGACGCTGGATTATACTCAAAGCCTTTATGAAAAAAAG
>Ga0123353_10010001_pt1 | contig 13170 bp, 7 predicted proteins | sample TergutLab28metaG_3_FD_92763 | JGI IMG/M metagenome (GOLD analysis project Ga0123353, IMG submission 92763) | Labiotermes labralis P3 segment gut microbial communities from Petit-Saut dam, French Guiana - Lab288 P3 | ecosystem: Host-associated > Arthropoda: Insects > Digestive system > Gut ...
CGCTAACCTCTAAAGTTGCATTTTATATATTTATTCAACAAATATAGTTACTGAATATTTTAAACATGGTATATACTCTCCGTTTTTTTCTCTTCAAAATGCAGTTTGTTACATAATTCTAACATATTTGGTTCCTGTATTATTCACATTTTATATACAGGATGTGCTAAAATTAAAAAAAATAATTCCGGCGCCAAAAGGTTAATTTTGGTGATGAAATGGAGTGGCTCCGAGACTGCAAGTAAATAAGTGTGATGTCCTCTGTGAGTCGTTAGTTTCCATCTTTCAAGGCAACACTTTAAATAAGTGATCTTTTAAGACTGTACTCTGATTCATGCCTCTTCATGCTTAATATTTTCACTGTTCACATACTACTGTGCCCAATTTAAAAATGTGCCAAAAGAGTGCCACAGTTCTTCAGAATTTTTCTTGGGCATCAGTGTGTACCTAATATATAATGGCTGCCATTTTACTATCTGAAAGAGACTGAACCATTGTGGATTGAATGAATAAGTGGCTGTTAAGGACAACAGAGGCAGGTGGCACTTCTGTAATGGGGTGAAGGTGGCACTTTTGTGTAAATGTGACACCAATTTTGAAACAGAAGCCAGATGTCAGCGCATTGTGATATGTAGTTTTGGAAATCCCATGATAAAGTAATTTGTGTGTTATCTGCCGCCGTTATTGTAAACAGTTATTCATGTCATTCTTCAATATATTCACTTTGGAAAGTACCTTCAGGCATGGGAGGCTGTAAAGAAACTCATAGTATTGTTTTAACTTTGTTTGTAATGGAATGCAGTATTGGTACACATTTTCTCCCTTTTTTTGTTTGTAGACTCTATGAATGGTACAAAATAAACACTAGTGCATTAATTAATGCAGGTGTGTAAGGAAAGGGAAAGAGATTAATATAATTTATTATTCATTCAAGGCTATTAGATTTATAAAAAAAATATTGGTATATAGTGAAAAATTAGAGGTATAGCAAGTCTGAGACTTGTTTGGTTAATTTGTTCCATTGGTTTATGTTTCATTTCATTGGAAAGTCAAAGCTTAGAAAAGTGGTGAAAAATTATGAAAATTGTATGAAAAACAATTTTAATGTACAGAAAATGTAACACAAATATATATACAATAAAAGGGTATTATAATGTATCACATAATGATGTATTATAATGTGTAAGTCTGTAGGTCTGCTGCTAATGACCGTAGTAGTTGAAGTGTTGACACTTTTTAATAAAAAAAAAAATGTGTATTTGGATATCAGCAGATCCATGTAACTCAGACCTGTGCAACATATTTTTAATTGAATTATAGAACATTACTATGATTGGGGTGTATACAATATTTATTGAACATTTAAACTTTAAATGAATTATGTTTGTGTAAGTGAACACACATAGAATATCATTTTATGTATTTAAGCAACAAGGAAAGTTAACTGCATTTGTAAGACATTCTGCATAATCTCTATACATTTTGCACAAAAATTTCATCTTTTTTTTTTTTTAAATAGTATGTCTGTCATAAACCATACACTCCAGTTTAAATTCCAGCCTGTTTAAAGTTTAATATTGCATTGTTAGGTTGGTTATATGATATAGTAGCTAAATAAAGAAGGTTTATTTTATGAATTTATTTTGTTTTCTGGGAGATGTCATACTCAGGCTACACACTTTTTAATGACAGTGATATGAAAAGTTGCATAATTTTAATTTCTCTGCGTTGTTGTGGAACTTACGTGTACTAATTCTCTATAGTATTTATAGATTGTCAGCATGTGCTGTATCTCGCAGGGGCTATATTTTTGTTGTTGTATGAGGGTTTTTTTTATGAGGCAGAGATTGAACTGTGCTTGGTAATTTGTACTAAATAGGTGCCATCACTAACAAAGTTGTGTTCAATTTTAAGTGATACATAACCGTGCATTGAGCAGTTAGATACGGTAATTAAAACCAAAAAATTTACATAAGTGTTTGAAAGTATATCATAAACCTAGTATTCCTCATGTGTCAGCCATTCATGTGGTCATCCTCAGGGAGGTGTTACAAAGGGTGGATACATCAATATATTACAAAATTTGTGAACCTGTACACAGATGTAAAATACTAAGTTTTAAAAATACGTGGTTTTAAATACATTTTAAAGTTTAAAATACAGATAAAAATGTTGTGATTAATTCTAGTATCTAACAAATTATGTATATTGACAGTATGTAGTATATAATCATCCTGAAGTGTGTGTAGGAGGTTATTGATGGGCTGACATAGTACCCTCATTCATGAATGATCTCAGAAGTGTACTAACCCCCTCTTCGATCTCATTTACGATATACAACTCACCCACATGTGCACGTGATCCCTTTCCACCTCTCCCACCTGTTTGATTTCAGTACAGAGTTGTTTGCTGAACCATTAGCATCAACACTGCTTTGCTCAGTGTGTATTTCACTGACAACTGTTTCAGCTCCGTCTTACACTACATAATGTGTATCTACCAATGTGTTATCAGTAACCTTCTACACATTTTTATTTCTTTCCTTTCAGGATGGTGACATACTACATACTATTTACATATATCATATGTTACACATCAGAATTAATCTGTATTTTAAACTCTGATATAATATATTAAACCGTGTATTTTTGAGACTTAGTATTTTACATCTGTGTATTGGTTCACAGACTTTTGTAATACCTTTATGTATCCACCCTTTGAAATGCACCTCAGTGAGGACATCCACATGAGTGGTTGAAAGGTGTAGGAGGTACAGTATGTTTATAATATACTTTTATACACTTGTATGCATTTGTTGGTTTTAGCTACCATATTTGATACTTCTGTTCATTTAACAGACTTTATTGTACTGTTCTGTTTAGGATTAAGGTTAGTAACTTTAAATTGCTGGTCTTTATATTGTTATATTCTCGGAGTGTTAGTATCCCAATTAATAAATTAATTCTTTTGAAGCTTCATTTTCAGAGTATTTGGCCATTTTGAGAAACCAGTGTTCCTAAAACTCTGTAAACATACAGAAATAATGAACCTACCTGCTGGATCCTACCTCTTTAAAATTGGTAAGTTACACAGAACTGTTTTTGGTTTGATCAAACACAAATATTTTTATGTTTATCCTCAAGTGTTTCAGGAGGCCAAAACATTTCTTCTGGAGTGAATGAATTGATACTTTTTTTTTATTTACCTTTACTTGGTTAACGGCATTTTGCTTATATCTGTCCGTGTATAAGACCTGTCACCTTCTAAGTCTGCACTGTAGAAATTAGCCTTGAGATATAGGAAGTACCTGTCAACATGTTGAATTTTTAGGCATGTTTGCAAAAGTGTAAACAGTAGCTGTTAGCTTCATCATGTCTGTCTGTCTGCATGGAACAACTTGGCTCTCACTGGGCAGATTTTCATAATATTTGATGTGTGGATATTTTTCGATGATCTGTAAAGAAAATTGCAGTTTGTTTACAATCTGACAAGAATCACAGATACTTTACATGAAGCCCTGTGTAAATTTATAATAGTATCATGCTGAATTCTTCTCAGAGTGAGAAATGTTTCAGACAAAAGTTTTAGAGGAAATCAAAACACACAAATTTGATGTACAATAACTTTCTTGTGAATGTCTTTTTTATGAGATAATGTGAAAAAATGTGGTAGAACAAGACAGGCAGATGACAGTATAATATGGTGCAAGCTTTTGCATACTGGATAATTAAGACTACAGAAACACATTCAGAATATTTAATACTTACTGCTTTTGCACTGCAACAGTGGTCTTAGGAAATTTTCTCAATGTTACCTTTATACACACATTGCCTCTCTTCTTGTATATTAATACATAATACTTGTTCAATATTCTGTACATGATCAAAATCAGTGATCTAAATTGTTTATACTGCATGTTGATGGTGAATAAACATGAGAAACAGTATGTCCAGTGGCTGTAATGTGGATATGTTTCTTTTTCCAACTAACTGTTTTGATTAAGTTACTGGGTCACCATGAATGTTTTTCTTTCTAGGTGATTCTGATGAGAATGTATATATAATACAGAGTGGAAAAGTGAATGTGTTCATTACTGGAGCAGATGGTTCTACAATTTCTTTGAAATGCGTAAAAACTGGAGAGTCAGTTACATCACTTCTTAGCTTCACAGATGTATTGACAGTAAGTAAAAGTACCAGGGGGAAATTATTCCTAAGCAATGGGGTTAGAACATATTTTCCAGTGGGAAGAGGCCTTTTTCGAACAGAATATCCCAGCACTTGGGCAACTTTCTGTCATAAACTGAAGTGCGTTTTTACCATGTAATATAAAATGCAGTGCATTCAGAGAAAAATTAATTAGGTTTCAAAATGTGTTGCAGTTAAAATTACCTTAGAGACATATATGAGTGTTCTTGTGAAGAGCAAAATTGTCAGAACAGAGGGTCAAACAAAGTACATGTGCATTAGTTATATATCTACATGCAGGGAACTTCTGTGTAACAAAATAGCAAATTCAGGGTTCTGTGTAAACAATTGAGTATGATAAAAAGAGAGATTTATAGCTGTAATTGAAATTGCTTGTGTCATAAATTGTGGTACCAACTGGTAAATGCAGTGAAACTCATAAGTGTTCTTAAAACCTTTTCCTTAGCAAGCACTGTACACACGCCTCATTTTCTGAAGGTTCAGTCTACAGATTTTTACATTAATTCATTGGATATATCAGTACCTCTTTTTCAGTATACATGCTGGATTCTTGTGATAATAGAGACATGCTAAGCCACACATATTTTTCCAGCCCTACTTACCATCACTTCCACCCCTTGTTCAGTCTGTGTCTGTGTAGTGTGGTGTTTGGTGCTTGCTATACTTCAGCATGTATGAACTACTTTTGTGAGTTCAGTCTTAAAATATCTCTACTCTGTAATGACTCACAAATAGCTGTGAACATTGCCATAATAAACATGTAATTACACATGTGTTGTATATGAAGGCATATCCAAAAGTTGTGCATCTTAATGTTATGACCAAGAATGTCACTACTTGACAGAATATCATCATTGTATGGGTCATCCATTGCGTGTTGCAGCCATAATTCTGTGTGTTCCTTCTTACCAGGTGTTTATTGTTGTGTGTCTTAACCTTTAGACGCCTAACGTCAACTACAGTTCACGTACCGCACCACTAACCTCCAAAGTTGCATTTTATGTATTTATTCAACAAATATAGGTACCGAATATTTTAAACATGGTGTATACTCTCCGTTTTTTCCTCTTCAAAATGCAGTTTGTCTCATAATTCTAACGTATTTGGTTTCTGTATTTTTCACATTTTATATACAGGGTGTGCTAAAATTTAAAAAATTATTCCGGCGCCAAAAGGTTAAGTGAAGTCTGTGATTTTCTAATGGCTTGTTTGAAAGAGTATCACATTTGCTTTTACATTTTGCTCCATGACAACTGCATCAGCAGTGCATGAAATGCTCACACAGCTTTGGGTGACACTGCCCAGGGGAGAATACTTTTGAGTGGTTTTCTCTACTCAAAGGCATGGAAACATGTCAGCATTCACTTTGTCACTCCACAGGTAGCTTGTGTGAAAAATGGAGAAAGGTTACAAAATCATCCACAAAGACTAACAAAGTACCATTTCGTAGGTTCACTGACAGGTTAAGCATCTTGTATGGAATGTGGAACATGTATGTAAATTGTAATAGAGGACTTCAGTGCATGGTGGATCTCCATGAGGTTTTATTCCTTGATTGCCCACCAACAACCAGAAGCAGGACATGCATTTGTATGTAAGGAACTGCTGGATAAGTCAGAAGTGACCAGAACTCCATCTTGAAAGTCACAACAAGAGATTAAACCTGGTTTTACTGTTACAACCCAGAAACTACACTTGCAGTTGAAAAACCCATTCCCTGTACAACTGAAGAAAGCAAGGCAATTAAGATTGAACCTAAAAAGCATGTTGGTGATGGTATTTGACTGTGAGGGTTGAGGGCTTAACTGATCAAGAATTTCTTCCTCCAGGCCAAACAGTATTCAGCATTACTGGCAGGAGGTTTTGCAACATCTGAGGGAGTAAGCCCACTGAAAATATCCATAATAGTAGCAGAACCAGGACTGATTGATTTGCAGTAACGGTGCACCTGCACACACTGCTTTGTCAGTGCAGCAGTTTTCGTCTGCCATAAACATGACTGTGGTCTCACTCTTTCTTACTTGCCTGATTTGGCCAATGTTGATTTTGTCTTTCTGAGAATGAAATTGCTGCCCATCTGTTATGCTATTCCAAAATATCATATCCAGCATTACTTCCAGCAATGGAAGAAGAGTGCTGTGTAACAATCACTGGTACCCAAGAAAGGTAAGATTATATTATGTTGTGGACTCAGTCCAGGAACTTTTGGATGTGCCCTCATTTATTTTGTTTTATTAATATATATATATATATATATATATATATGTGGGTAGGTATTACCTTAGGCCCCTTTATATCTTAATAATGACCTTTAACATAAGGGACAATTTTTTGTGTTTATCAGATTCTCACTTAACAAATTACTTTCAAGGATCTTATATCTTACTTATGATTTACTGCTGAAACAGCCATGAACTTTCTTCATTAGTTAAGGATCATCTTATGACCATACTTGTGTACATTGTATTGCTTAATTAGTTGGGTGATAGAATTTTGCTTTGTGTAATGGTAGGGACATACCAATACCTACAAGACTGTGTCTGCTCGAGCTGTGGAGGATTCAACAGTGGTTCGACTACCAATGGCAGCATTTCAAGAAGTCTTTCAAGAATACCCTGACATTTTCATCAGAGTGGTTCAAGTCATTATGGTCCGATTACAGAGAGTCACGTTTACTGTGCTGCACCAGTATCTGGGACTTTCTACGGAGCTTATGAATCCTGTGAGTGAGTCACCATTTTCTGTGTTAGCAAAATTTATCTTTTCGCACACACTATTCCTCAGCCATGCCAGATACATAAACTTTCAGTGCATGTACACAGTGCATATGTGTTTGTGCTTGTGCACTTGCTTGTGCATGCGTAAATGTATGTAGTGCTGTGTAATGATTATTAATTTCCTGTGAGTTTAGGTTGCATCAGGTATATATTACTGTTCGTGTACTTTTTTAGGGCACTCAGCGCAGTAAAAAGCAGAGTCCATATGCTGGGTCTCCTGTGAGATCCAGACGAAGAGATAGTGTTGTATCAAAGGAAGAAAATAATGTGGCCATGGGTAATAACATTAAATTTGTCTAACTAAATTAAAGTCCATTTTTAGCACACTAGGTGTATGCAATAGTGTCTCTTGAATATATTGGCAGAGTGGATGAGTCATGCATATGATGGTTTTGCTATGCATCAGTGGCTAGTTGGGAGGTGATTCATGCAAATGTGTAGCGTCAGTTATGTCACTGTTGCAAGTAATATTTTAATTCTTGCTGCCTGTTTTCATGTGTGTGTGTGTGTGTGTGTAGCTGCATCCCAGGACATGCCTGGAACTTCAAATGACCAGGCTGATGCCTCGCCTTTAATGACCAGCAGCTTGTGTCACCATTTCACAACATTCACTCGCAGTAGATCAAGGTCTTCCATGGAAATGAAGTTCCCATCACCCCATTCTCAACCACAACCAGATATGGTTCCAGACTTTGATCATCAGCAACAACTTTCACCTCAGGTTTGTAATTAGTTGCAATATAAAATTTTCTTCAAAGAAAGTTACTGAAATTTGTGTTTATTCTACTTTTCATAGTCTTTAAGTGACACTTCCCAGTTGTACTCCAATTAGTAAGTATATTTATTTATTATACAGTCATGCACAACACAGTCAGCAGTTCTTCTAGGTTACCAGTTTGGCCTACATTCAGGCCATCATCAGACCTATACAATATCTAGAACTTACGAAAAAACTGTAAAATAGTCCGTATATAAACCTGGGAAAAGTCTCATTCCCTTTACAAAAAGTCATAGAACTTATTAAAAACTGTAAAGTTGGGTGAAGAAACAATTGTGTATTAAAAACAAGACTATTTAAGGCAGAAGTACATGACAATGCACACCCACCAAAATATATCGGGTGGCGAATGTTGGTGAAACTTTACCTCGCCGCAAGTGCAGCTTTACTGGATGTTAAATAGTAACCATGTATGAAATTCCAGTAAAATGCTGATAAATTGATGAGAATGACGTTTATTGTGGGAAAACATGGGGTATTCCCACATGTTTAAAAATACTGAAAATTCCCTTGAACACTGAATCCCCTTCACCTACATTATTGATTTTGAGACTATTGGAGACAAAGGCTGCAGTGTGCATTATACACCACAAGGAATATTCTAAACTGCCTACCTTCTTTATTAAGTTCTTATTGAAATATTCTTGTTTTTAATAAACAATTGTTTCTTCATCCACTTTTACACTGTGTGTAATAAGTTTTGTGATGTTTGTGTAAAGGGAATGACAACTGACTGTTATATGGTTTTTTTGTAAATTGTGGTTAGTGTATAGGTCTGATGATGGCTTAGATGTAGGCCGAAACTGGTAACCTGGAAGACTTGCTGTCTGTATTGTGCATGACTCTGTAATAAGTAAAAATATCTATTCTTTTCACTTAATATTATTAGTTACCATATCAAGGACAATTAGATGGGACAAAAAGAGCAAATATGGGAGATGATTAATAAACACAGTAACATCAGAAGAAAAGAGAGTACTGTTAATGCCTGGACATTGCCAGGAGGATAATGTTGAACTTTATCACAGAGAAATAGTGTCAAGTTTTGGACTGGGTTCTTCTGGTTTTGAATATGATCCACTTGCAGGCATTTTTGATTACAGTAGTGAAACCTCATAACCATAGGAGTGGGAATTAAATTTTTAAGAAGATTCTGCATAGTGGAGCATGTACTGAGAATTCTTATTTGACATGTGAAAGTAAATGTATTGCAAGGTGGCAAGATTGAACACTTTATAAGGTTCATTTCCAAAAAAATGTAGGGATGTGACACACATTTGTATTAGATACTGCCATTTCATTTCAAGGTGATAAGTAGATGCATGGAGGCAGTGTGGTAATTTGATTGTTACATGTTTAAACCATATGTGATTATGTAGCGTTATTTCTGATTTAATTATGCTGTTGTCTAATGTTCAGACAGTAGTAAAACATGTCACTGTATGCATTACACCTTGTATGATCTCTGCAACCACTTGGCAGGTAGAATGGAAGGAAATGGAGTAGAATTTGAGTATGGAATTTTTGTATTCTACCAGGCTTCTGATATGCAGCAAAATGCAAGTAATTCAAAGCGAAGAAGTGCCACCATCCCAGAACCAGTAGATGAAGAAACCTTGAGACAGATTGCCACAGAAACATTTGTGAAAGAACTAGGCCTTGAGGATGACGCTGTACTTCTTGATGGAAAGGTGGAAATATGTGAAGTACCAGCTGGAACATACCTTATGAAAGAAGAGTCGCACAAAGTAAGTATGGGTGTGGGTGGCATAAGACTGAATGTAATGAAGTAAATTTCTTTGATTCATTTGTATGAATGTGGACTGGGCAGTGTCCAGCATGTAGGACAGAATACATATAAATTGTAATTATGTATGATTCTGAGAATATGGAATATGTGAACTGTGAAGAAAGTTTTAAAATGTAAACTGTAAATAAAAAAAATTATTAACTTTATGAAATTGAAGAGGCTAATAAATGTGGGCAGTATTTATTATTTGTTTAAGAAATTGTTATTGTTCTATCTGTGTTAATGTTTGGGAAACATATCAACTACAGTCTTAGCTATGTATGTATGAATACATTGTATCGTTCAAATAATGTATGTTAACCTTCCTCTGTCACTCTCATTGTAAAATAGTTTAACTTATGCTGTGTGACTGTTTTGTAACTTGTTGCCTTAGTCCATATTCTGTAGTTATGCTGAGTACCTTTTAGAGCAATGAAATGCAAATGTGTGTGGTGAGAGGTGGATAGAAATGTTGTAGGATTTTGTCCGTTGGTGGGCTTCAGTGTTAGTGCTGTTGTATTTTCATTTTATACTGACATAGTTATTCCTCAAGAATTACCTGTGCAAACATGTCTGTCCCAAAATGATAGGCTGGAGACGTACGTGACTCCAGATGAGAATCAGGTTTGGTTTTGTCTGTACACATATGAAGCTTTACAGAAGCTGGAAGTTCTGCTTTTGGGAGTGTCTCAAGAATGCTAGGAATTCTGAGTGTGACACTGGTATTCAACATTTTTTTATTATCGTGTCATGTGATGTAAGACTGGTATGGGGAGAAGAGGCATGAGTAAAATTTGAGGTTATCAGGGCAGTGACTGTAATGTGACATGTAGTCTAGTAGATAATGATATTTCAAAGTAGAAATTCAAATGCCATGATGTAGATAGAATGTTATTATGAAACATTGGTATGTATATACCAGACTACACACAGCACATCTGAGGAGTGTGGGTATCTCTTTGTTGTTGATGTGGGACCTAGAGGCAGGTTGAAAAGACATTGACGGTATCCATGGTAGGTTTTGTAAGACAATATTAAGGACATTCAGAAGTGCAGCAAAACAGATAGGTGAATTAACCTTCATTGTATGGAATTTTAATTCAGCCTACCTGTCCAGTGTACAGTATTTATCTTAGACGGCCCTTTAAATCATTATGCGTGTTTGACAATAAATGTTTATATCTTATGAACCGAAGACGATGAAATGATGCGATAATCTGTATTGTGTAGGGAATAAATCAGAGATATTCCAGTTAAAAAAAAGATTAAGTAGAAGTGTTTAGTGCCTACATGCAGGAGGTTAAATTTAAAAATTTTATCATTTTCCATTTGTTTTACTTACATTTCTCTTTTGGACCCCATGTTAGCATAGGAAATTCCAGCTTCAGGATTTGTGGAGTTGTGCCTTGTTGTGGTAGCGTCAGAAACATCATCTTACCACACACATATCATACTTCCTCAGCATTTCACTGATAACTTTTCTCTTCATACCACTCGCTATTCACACCATCACGAACCAAGAAAGACCAATGTTTGTTGAGTGCTGTTCCAGTGTACCGACTTGTGTTATCATTCCCAGCATGTTTTCACGATGGGGAATCGAGAATTTCTACATGGTATTTCCTTACTCTGTTAAGGAAAGAGTAACTAAAACAGAGATACTTCAGCAGTTCTCCTAAAAATGCATAAAATTCTGTTGCCTAAACAAATGATGCAGTCTCTTGATGCCCCTGCTTCTTCACTCTTGCTGTCCCAAACCAGTTCAGATATCTGGTTTGGGGACAGGAATCAGGCTCTCTTACTGCACAGACATCGCAGATTGCTGACTGAGAAACAAATATTCAGTCCGGCTTATTATTACAAAGTTGGAACAAGTGGTAATGCATTGAAATGCCATATTATTTCAGCTGTTGTATGGCTGGACTATTCACAGACCAGTCTTTTTATTTCTGTATATCAAGCTCAGGTGAAATTAGAACCCCCATGTGGAGTTTGCCAATAAGGCATCCCAATTTCAGTATACATTCTGGGATAAAGCATGACATCACAGTGCAGCTAGTAATTAACTATATTTATGTGTGTTTGCAATGGTATGCAACCTCTTTATCGTATTTTTTCAAACCTTCCAACTGAAACATAAGACAGGCATTTGAAAACCTAAACATAGGCATTTTATCATAACAGACTGTTGGTGCTTAGTCCCTTTTAGTAGTAATATATCCTGCACACATTCACACAAAGTGCATCTCTGTTTGGGCTACAGGATAAAAACAGAGAGCAATATATCCATCACCATATTATGGCAGTGGGGTATACAGCAAGAAAATTCAGCTACAAAACACGCTGTCATTTAGATGTTCCTGTAACAGCAACGCTTGGCAGAGTGAATGAAACTTCGTTCCTAGAACTGTTGAACTGTGTCGCACTGCTAACGTATCTGTAGAGGGCAATGATAGACCTCTGTTGCCTTAACATAATAACAGACATGAGGTTTTGAAGATTACAGGCAGGTTGCGAAGCAGCTATTCAAGAGATGCATATGTACATAATTGGGTAAAGTGGCCAGAGTGTGAATCTGACCACAGACCATTATCTAATGTGGAGGTAATGAGTGGGGCTGTAATTCTAAGCATCTACATGAGTTTACGGGGCATTTAAATGGCCGCAGTACACCAAATACGGTGCATTTGTAAGATGCGGATTTTAAATGGATGCACCACGGACAGTGTGCAGTAGGATAAAGGTTGAAAGTAGAAGAGACAGCAGAAATGAATGTGTAATCATGAAATGTCAGTTGTGCTCTTTACACATCAATGTGTAGGATTTAGTAAGAAATTGTTACAAATGACAAATGTAGAGGTGGCAATTTTGGCAAAGAAACTAAAGGAAAAAATAGACCAGTTAACATTAGCATGCATTTGCCATTATTAGTCAGAGAACACTATAAATTAAGTGTATAAAATGATTAAATAGAGACGTAATGATACAGAAAGATAGAACTTATTTTCAGATATTAATGTGAAGATTTCTTGTTATATTTTTGGAAATTGAAATGTAATGGGATGAAGAGAATTACATTAACAGCTGTATAGGAGGTGACAAGTGGAACTGTGTGGCTGGAATCAGGGATGTGGAAGATGCAAGGGATTGGGAAAGGGTTTGAGAGAAGGACATGCTGAACAAAATATTTGGATCTAAGAAAGATAAGGTGATCAATTTTGCGTAATTAGGAACTTTGTTCTGTATACCTGTCACCAGTAGTGTTTGTATAGTGAAGTCTAACCATCTATGATAGGTTTGACATGTAGTGGGATTTGGGGAAAAAATGAGTACATACAAAATTTTTATGTGGGGGAGTCTGTTTGGAATAGCCATTTGAGAGAAGAGAGGGATGTAACTGTGCAACATGAACATCTTTGGCAATAAACTTGAGGAATTTTACAGCTGATTGGAACCTATAGAAGGTGAAAATAATTGGCATGAAACTTTGAAGTGAAAATTCATTACCAAACAGTGGTAAACATTATGAAAGGGAAGGGTGCTTATTGGATGAGTTCACTGATACACTAGTCGAGAGCTGATGTTCTTCCTTGAATATTTTTGGGCTTATGCTTTGCC
>Ga0123353_10010002_pt1 | contig 13170 bp, 7 predicted proteins | sample TergutLab28metaG_3_FD_92763 | JGI IMG/M metagenome (GOLD analysis project Ga0123353, IMG submission 92763) | Labiotermes labralis P3 segment gut microbial communities from Petit-Saut dam, French Guiana - Lab288 P3 | ecosystem: Host-associated > Arthropoda: Insects > Digestive system > Gut ...
ATCCATCGTCTTATCGGGCTTTGACCCCGTGCGCCGCGAGGTTGCGCGGCTGACGCTCGAAAAACTAATCCTGGACGGGCGCATCCATCCGACGCGTATCGAGGAAGTCGTCGAAAAGACGCGCAAGGAATTGGACATACAAATCAAGGAAGCCGGGGAAGCCGCGATGTTCGAGGCGGGCGTATTCGGCCTAAACGCCGAGATTATCAAGCTGCTGGGCCGCTTAAGGTACCGTACCAGCTACGGCCAAAACGTCTTAAAGCATTCGCTCGAGGTTTCGCATTTGGCGGGCTTAATGGCGGCGGAGCTTGGGGTGGACGTAAAGCTCGCAAAACGCGGCGGGCTGCTGCACGACCTTGGAAAAGCCGTCGACCATGAGGTCGAGGGTACGCACGTTTCTATCGGCGCGGATTTGGCGAAAAAATTCCGGGAAAACCCCGAGGTCATTCACTGTATTGCGGCGCACCATAACGACATCGAACCGAAAACCATCGAGGCGATACTGGTTCAATGCGCGGACGCGATCAGCGGGGCAAAGCCGGGCGCAAGGCGCGAGAGCTTAGAAAATTACGTCAAAAGGCTTGAAAAGCTCGAGGGTATCGCAAACGCTTTTAACGGCGTGGAAAAATCATACGCGATTCAGGCGGGACGAGAGGTTCGCATTATCGTCAAGCCCGAAGTCGTGGATGAGGCCGTCATGGTGTTTATGGCAAAGGATATCGCCAAGCAAATCGAAAAGGATATGGAATACCCCGGCCAAATCAAGGTGCATGTAATCCGCGAAACCCGCAGCGTGGAATACGCAAAATAGCAAATATGGCCGTTAATGCCGGATAATGTTTAATAACAGCGTTACCCGGCATTTTTTTTAGGAATTCGGGGCACATTCGGGTCTTCTAAATCGTTATATATACAAGGAGTCAAAAAAATTATGAGCAAAACAGCGAAAACTGCCCGGAACGACAGTAAATTCAAAACGTTGATAACGTTTCTTATGGTTGCGGCGTTTGCTTGCGCCGTAATTTTTTCCGCCGCTTTGGCGGGGTGTAATATCGACGTCAATACAGGCGGTGCAAAGGGCGGGCAAGAGCACGATGCGCCAAGCCGCGGCGTTTTTTTTGACCCCGGGGTTCCGACCGATCCGGCGCAAGACGGCGCGTATTTTTTGACGCGCGCGGGCTGGGAATCTTATATCGGCAAGGGCGGCGGGGATGAAAATGAGACGTGGATTCAAAGCGAGGAGGATATAGCGAGCGACTATGAATTCTATAAAGAGCCGTTTGCGGCGGTCGTTCACAATAATCGGTTGACTTTCAGAAACGCGGTATACCAATTTTCTCTTTCCAATAATTATTATACGGGGCAGCGCGCCGGCGCGCCGGTATTTTTTTCGTTTGACGGCGGTACGTTGAATCTCCGACTGGTAGGCGACCGCTCGATATTCGGCGGCGGGGAGTGCCGTGAAGTAGACTTAGAATTCGAGCGCGACGCCTCCGTTTTGTTTTCCGCCGAAGAGCCGCGGCAGATTTCCGCGCCGGAAGGGTTCGAAAATACCGCCTATTCGCTGCGGTGGGGAAGCGCCGATCATCCCGGCATTTTTTTGGGCAACAGGGTGGAGCTTCGCCGCGGCGGCGCCCAAGGCTTTGAGCCCGCCGACGCCTCGAGCCTCGCCTGGGTGATAAATGGGCAGACCGGCGCGGCTACTTTTTGGCTTTCATGGCGTTATTTGGATTTGGCGAGGGGTACGAACGCCGTCAGGGTAACCATACTCGGCGGCCCGTATTACCGCGACGGCCAAATTTATGTAACGACGGACTCGGAGGCCGTAACTGCGGAGGTCGCGATAACGCGGCTGGTAACCCATACCTTATCGCGGCCTTCTAACTTTGAATTGAGCGGCTTTTATCTTAAGTGGCGTTTGGACGACAGAGCCGACGGGGTTGCCATCTACGTTAAGCGCTCCGACGGGGATTTTGAAGAGCGTTATTGGGACTTCGGGGGCGGAGACGCGATACCGCGGCCGGAATTAACGTCCGTAGCGTCGTTAAATTTGGGCGTAGGGGTCAATACGGTCAGGGTAATCGCCCGTTATCCCGAGGCCAGCTTTGAGGGCGGCGTTCTGACCGTTTTTAAGGATTCCTCCGCGGGGGAGTTTAAAATAACGGTCGACAGCGCGGCGCAGGAGCAGCTCGCCCCGTACGAAAGCGTTTCGGTCAACGGATACGGGCTTTCCGTCGGCGGCCGCGCTAAAATTTATCTAAAGCGCCCCGGCGAGGGCTTTAAAAAATTAAACAGCTATTGGGACCACGGGGTGACGTTCGCGGATGCCCCGGACTATGGTTTGGGAGAAAACGTGGTTCGGGTCATCGCGTTCAGCAACGCGGCAAGGCTTGAGGGCGGCGTGCTGACAACCTATACCGATTCCGAGCCGCTGGATATTACGGTGATAAAAGACGCGGAAGGCAAAGTAACCGTCAAGGAATAGCGGACAGTTTTAACGCAAAAAACTCCATGGATTAAAAAATAGACAAGCCGGCCGAAGTGTGGTATAATGGCCCCGTCATGAGGATTTGCGGCGTAGATAAAAATTCCGTAGGCAGGTCGCTCGGGTTAAAACCGGGCGACGTGGTTTTAGCGTTCGACGGATTTCAGGCAGAGGATATTTTAGATTACGAATTTTACGACGCGGCGGAATCTTTTACCCTGAAAGTGCGCGCAAAAAATGGGGAGCGGGAGTTTTTAGTCGAAAAGGATTCGGAGGAAACGCTCGGGTTAAGTTTTGAGGGCGACGGCATACAAATAAAAACCTGCCGCAACCGCTGCATCTTTTGCTTCGTCGACCAATTGCCGCCCGATAACCCCGACGCGGCGTTGCGCCAAACCTTGCGCGTAAAGGACGACGATTACCGGCTCAGTTTTTTAAACGGCACCTATATTACGCTTACCAACTTAACCGATTCGGATATTGCGCGCATCAAACGCCTTAAGCTCTCGCCTCTGTACGTCAGCGTTCACACGACCGACGAGCCTTTGCGCCGTAAAATGCTGGGGGTCACAAAATCGCGCCCCGTTTTTCCGCTGATACAGGAGCTACACGGGGCGGGAATCCGTCTGCATACGCAAACCGTTTATTGCCCGGGTTATAACGAGGATATTGAGAAGACCGCGCGCGAGCTGTTCCCCTATTGCGAGAGCCTGGCGGTGGTGCCCGCGGGGCTTACCCAATTTCAAAACCCCGGTTTGCGCGCCGTTACGAAAGCGGACGCGCGAAAAATGATTGCGCTCGTCGAAAAACTGCAGCCGGAATTTTTGACGCAAAAGGACACGCGTTTTGTTTGGGCGGCGGACGAGTTTTACCTAAAGGCGGATATAGCGCTTCCCAAACCCGAAACCTACGAGAATTACCCGCAAATCGAGAACGGCGTGGGCTTATTCGCGAAGTTTGACGAGGATTTTGCGTATGGCTTACAGCAGGCGAAGCGCAAAAACAAACGTAGGGACGGCTCAAAAATTACAAATTACAAATTACAAATTGCAAATACGGATGTTGTCTCGGCTTCAAACATAAATCCGAATGAAGCTGTAGGGGTCGATTTACAAATTGACCCGAAAAAAACCGAAATAGACGGGTCGATTTGTAAATCGACCCCTACGGAACCGCTTCCCGCTTCCCACCCTTCACAGCCAAATCATCCGCCAACCGAAGCTCCTCATTCCTCACTCCTCATTCCTCATTCCACACTTTCCATATCATTCGCCACCGGCGTATCCGCGTATCCGTTTATCCAACAAAAAGCGCAAATATTGTCGGACGCTTTCGGATTGCAAATTCACGTCTACCCGGTAGAAAATCGATTTTTCGGCTCGTCCGTCACGGTCGCGGGGCTGTTAACGGGCGGCGACATCGCGCGGGAATTAAAAGGAAAGCCGCTGGGTGAACGACTGTTGCTGCCGTCGGTTATGTTCCGCGAGGGCGGCGACGAATTTTTAGACAACATGACGTTGTCGGAGTTGAGCGCAATTTTAGGCGTATCGATTGAGAAAATCCCCGCCGACGGAGAAAGCTTTGTTTTGGCAACGCACAACGCACAACGCACAGCGCACAGCGCACAATGAATGTTGAAATTATGAAACTAAGCATTGTTGTTATAAAGAAATTGTCCGTCATTGTGCGCTGTGCGTTGTGCGTTGTGCGTTAAATGCTATCGATATAAAAAAGGAAACACGCCTATGTCCTCACCTAAACCCATTGTCGCCGTCGTCGGGCGGCCGAACGTCGGGAAATCCACACTTTTTAACAAGGTATGCGGAAAGCGCATATCCATCGTAAAGGACACGCCGGGCGTCACGCGCGACCGGATTTATGCCGACGCCGAGTGGTGCGGTTACGCTTTTACGTTGATTGACACCGGCGGAATCGGGCTGCCCGCAAACGACGAATTCGGCTGTCACATCAAAAAGCAGGCGGAAACCGCCGTCGAAACCGCCGACGCCGTGATATTTTTATGCGACGGCCAAAGCGGCGTAATGCCCGAGGACTACGAGGTCGCCGAGCTGCTGCGCGGTTCTCATAAGCCCGTCGTGCTGGCGGTTAATAAAATCGACAGCTTCCGCCCCGAGCTGACGTACGATTTTTACGCGCTGGGGTTGGGGGAGCCATTCGCAATTTCGTGCGAGCAAGGGCTGGGCTTGGGCGATTTATTGGACGAGACGGTGAAGCATTTCGGAGAAAAAACGGAAAACGCGGAAAGCGGCGCGCTCAAAATCGCGGTGGTCGGCAAGCCGAACGTCGGCAAAAGCTCGCTCGTCAACAAGATTTTGGGGTTCGAGCGCGTCATTGTTTCCGAAACGGCGGGCACCACACGCGACGCGATTGACACGCCCTTTGCCCGCGAGGGCAAGGATTATATTATCATCGACACCGCCGGAATGCGCCGCAAGCGCGGCATCGAGGACGAGTCGGTCGAAAGCTATTCCGTGATGCGCGCTATCGCGGCCGTGCGCCGCGCCGATGTTGTGCTCGCCGTTTTCAATTGCCAAGACGGCGTTTCGGAGCAGGACGTGCGCATCGCGGGGCTCGTACACGGCGAGGGGAAGCCGAGCGTTATCGTGATGAACCAATGGGACGCGGTCGAAAAGGACGGGTTCACGATAGAAAAATTCGAGCAGGTTTTAAAGGCGGAGCTGGCGTTTATGGATTACTATAAGTCGATTTACGTTTCCGCCAAGACCGGGCAGCGCGTCGAAAAAATCCTCTCGCTTGCCGACGCGGTTTACCAAAACGCCGCGCGCCGCATTACGACGGGCATCTTAAACGATATCATCGGCGACGCGGTTTCGATGCACGAGCCGCCCTCGGGGCGTATGGGCAAGCGCTTAAAAATCTTATACGCGACCCAAGGCTCGGTCTGCCCGCCGAAAATCGTGATTTTTGTCAACGACGAAACGCTTGTCCATTTTTCGTACAAGCGGTATTTAGAAAACGTGCTGCGCCGCTCCGCCGATTTTTCCGGCACGCCGATCGAGCTTATTTTCCGGGCGAAAAGCGAGGATTCCTAAAAAGACCCGCCCGCCGGAAGTTTTTTAAAAATGTTACGTAAAAGAGTGGACAAAAGAGCCGGATTGTTATAAAATAGTACCATACTCAAAAAATATATAGTTTTGGAGGATCCAAAAATTGAAAAGAATGATAGGTAGGACAATCGTCTTTGTGACATGCGCGCTCTTGATAGTAGGCGGTGTTGTCGGGCAAGCTCTTGTCGGCCGTTCCGCCGCGCTTGGCGCTGACGGGAATAAAGCCCGGCAGCAAGCCGCCGCAGTGAACGAGGGCGGCTTGGATATCGTGCCGCTCGCGGCCGGCGACGGAGACGGCGTCAGCGAGGATGTGCGCGTGGATATCCCCTTCGGAGGCGCGACGCCCGCGGAGCGTAAAACACGCGGCGACGCGCTTGCGGAGCTCATTGAGGCGGAAGGCATGGTGCTCACGAAAAACGCGAATAACACGCTGCCTTTGGCGGCAAGCGTGGATAAAGTCAACGTGTTCGGCTGGTCGAGCGTCGCATGGGTACCCGGCGGCTCGGGCTCGGGGCGCGTAATAGGCGCCAACGGGCAACGTACCGCCGAGGTTGGCATTCTCGAGGCGTTAACCGCTAAGGGTATTCAAACCAATGCGGAATTATCCAACTTTTATAAAACGTCTGCTTATGGTAGCGGCGCCCGTCCGAATTTCTCCGCAGGCTTCGAAAGCGGAACGCTAAACGCGTACGATTTCGGGTATTCGCGCATCATCGAGCCCGCTATGACGGATTATAACGCCACCTTGCTTTCCAATGCCGAGGCCTTTTCCGACACCGCGATTGTCGTCCTTGGACGCGTCGCCGGGGAGAGCAACGATAGCCCGAAGGTTCAATATAAGGGCGCCGCCATTAACCGTACGGTGAACGACGAGACGCGCCACTACTTAGAAATTTCTACCGAAGAGGAAGCGTTGCTTAAATACGTCGGCGAGAAATTTGCTAAAGCGATTGTCATAGTAAATTCGACCAACTACGTACAGCTCAACTTTATGGATGAAATTGCAGGGTTAGACGCGTGCTTGGTGGTCGGCGCGACGGGTATGAAGGGAGCGAACGCGATTCCGAAGATTTTGTACGGTGAGACGAATCCCTCCGGCAGGACGGTAGACTCGCTCCCTTACGACTTTAGGAGCGGTTCGACTTGGGCGAATTCCGGCCACGCGGAAGCAAACGGCGCGACGAGGGACGTTTTGCCCGTTTCGATGGGCCAGCATTTTTATACGGAAGCCGGCGGCACGGGCTTGAACGGCAGGAACACGCTTTATCCGATTGGGGACAGAAACAACAACTTCCCCGACGGCGCGGCATACCAAGGGCTTGCCTACATAGACTACGCTGAGAGCATTTACGTCGGTTATAAGTGGTACGAAACCGCCGACGCCGAAGGGTATTGGAACGGAAAAACGAGGCAGGTTGCCGGCGGAGAGAAAAAGGATTACGACGCCGTCGTCCAATATCCGTTCGGTTACGGCTTAAGCTACACCAATTTTGAATGGGATATCTTCAGCGCCACCCTCGTCCGCGACGGCCAAACGGCAAGCGGAACGACCGTACAAAAGGGCGACAAAATCAGGATCGAGGTGCGCGTTACCAATAAAGGAACCGTACCGGGTAAGGAAGTCGTTCAATTATACGTTACCCCGCCTTATACCAAAGGCGTTACCGAAATCGAAAAAGCGCACGTTAATTTGGTCGGCTTTGCTAAAACGCCGATAATTCCGGCGGGCGCCAACCGTATTGTCGAAATAGAGTTCGATACCTACGATATGGCGTCTTATGATATGCGCGGAGCCGGCGGTTATGTGCTGGAAGCCGGCGACTATATCGTAAAGCCCATGGCAAACTCGCACGGCGAAACGGCGGTCAGCAAATACGCGGCAAACGCGCAAAAAGACGTAAAGTTCAGCGTTGCCGCTGATATCAAATTCGATAAAGACCCGAATAATAAGAATGCGGACGCAGCGGACGTTAAAAACCGCTTTACAGGCGACGCCGCCAAGGAGGAAAACGGCGGCGACGGCGTCCCGATCGACGGAAGCCTAGAGAGCGCACCCGTTCAGTACATGACCCGCGCAAACTTTAAGGATACTTTCCCGAGCGTGTTAAAACCTGCCCGTGCGCTGACCCCCGCCGTAAGAGCCTTGAACCAGTTTACGCAAGATCACGCCGAGGCATGGAAAACCCGGTGGGATGCCGCAAATCCCGGCGCGCCGACGGTTGCCATGGGAGTCAACAGCGGCTTGAGCCTTTCCGCAAATAGTAACGAGTTGGCAAAAAAACTCGGCGCAAATTACGACGACCCGCAATGGGAAGCGCTTTTGGCTCAGATGACGCACGCGCAAATGAGATCGCTTTGCGGAAAGAGCTCCAACGATACGAGGGCGATAACTTCCATCGGTAAGCCCGAAAATCCCGACCGCGACGGCCCCAATACGTACGACGGTTTTCATACCGGCAATACGAACAGCACCGGTTTTGCGAGCGCGACCGTGACGGCGCAGACCTATAATAAGACGCTCGCGTACCTGTTCGGTATCCAGATCGGCGCCGAGGCGCGTTCGCGGCGCGCAAACGGCGGCTGGTACGCCCCCGGCGTCAATATCCATCGCTCCCAATTGAGCGGCCGTAATTATGAATACTACTCCGAAGACGGGTATTTGACGGGTATTATGGCGGCAAGAGTTATCCGGGGGGTAAAAAATATGGGTATCTACACCTATATGAAGCACCTCGTAGTACACGATCAGGAGTTTAACCGCGACGGCTTATATACCTGGTGCACCGAGCAGGCCTTACGCGAAATCTATGTCAAGCCTTTCCGTATCGCGATTCAGGAGGGCGGCGCAACGGGCATTATGAGCGCGTACAACCGTCTTGGCGCCGTTTATGCGGGCGGGAGCGAGGCGCTTCTGACCGGCGTTATCCGCAACGAGATAGGCTTCAGGGGCGCGATTTGCGCGGACTATGTAGATCGCAGCGGCTTTATGATGATGTCGCACAAGGTGCGCGCCGGCGGCGATGTTGCTATCAACGGAGGCGAAGGCACATTCGCATGGTTCACATGGGATTCGACTGCCTTCCAAAATAACACCGCCACGCTGACCGCGTTAAGGCAAGCCAACAAAAACGTCGCGTATATTTGGGCGGAAGCGCAATACGCCACGTCTGTCTACAATCCCACTACCGACCCGCTGTTATTCGAGAGGGTTAAATCCAGTAGCGCCGATCCCAATATTCCAGACCCCGGACCCGGCCCGGGTCCCGGTCCCGGTCCCGGCCCCGGACCGGATGATCCCGGCGGCTGCGCCTCGTGCGGAACGATTGGCGCCGGCGACGTGTTCGGCGGGATGATTGGCGGCGGAATGCTATTGCTGATATCGTACACTTTCCTGCTTTTGGGCAAAAGGCGGCTGTTACGGAAAGAGCAAACCGCCCCGGCATAAAGAGGAGATAAAATGGAAAAAAAGAAAAGCATAAAAAAAAGGATAATTATCCTCTCGGCGCTCGGGCTGTTTTGCGGGTTTTGTATTTTTGGCCATATTTTTGTCCAAGGTACTATAAATACAGGCGCTACCACTGCGAAAATCCGTGACTTAGCGCAAATTATGCCGGAGCTTTTCCCCAGAAAAGAGGTGATAATCAATCCGGATGACCCGCTGGGCCCCATTTTCGGCTATCAGACCGAAGTCGTAATTACTTGGCATTGGCTTTGCGGTAGCCCCGGCCCCAGTATTTTTATCCTGCTTTTGATACTCTCCGCTTTGGCGGCGGCAGGCCTTGCATTCCTATGGTTTGCTTGGCCTAGGCTCAAAAAGGATAAGAAACCGCAAGCCCCCGCGGAAGAGCCGTAACAAATTACAAAGCCCTCAAAAAGGAATCTCTTTTTGAGGGCTTTGTAATTTGCTCTAAATTTCCCGGAACAAATAAATTACTTTGCCGATGACGCGTACGCCCTCTAATAATTCGCCTTGGATTCTTACGGGCGCGTACCGGGGATTGAGGGGAATCAGATCCACATAGTCGCAGCCCGTTTCGTAATGCACTTTTTTTATCGTGCCGTTTTCATAATCGTCGTAGCACACGATGGCGATATCTCCGCTGTCCACCGAGGCTTGCCTTAAAACCAGCACTCGGTCGCCGTCTAAAAACTTGGGCGACATACTGTCGCCTTCGACCCGCAGCACCATCATATCGGCAGGGCGGCGGATTCCCAAAATCGAACGGGGGATTTCCTGAAAAGCGCCGCTCTCGATTTCATCGTCCGGCACCGATCCGAACCCCGCGCGCACGCCCGCTAAGACCGGGAACGTGAGGATTTCTTCGGATTTTGTTTCTACACCCAACAAATAGTCGACGGAAACCTTAAAAAATTCCGCGATTTTCAGCAGCATTTTGGCGGGCGGGCGGCGTTGGGAGCTTTCCCACATCGCAACCGTCGCAAGCCCGATATTGAATGCTTTCGCTAATTCGGCTTGCGTTAAGTCGTTTTTTCGGCGCAGCTCTTTCAATCTCTTGGCAAAGTCCATGGGGAAACCTCCGTGTCGCGTGTTTTCTTAACCTCGGCGCAGCATACAGCCGCTTTTAGAGAATACTTCTACTATATAAGTCTATTTCTTTTTTGTCAAGTATTTTATCACATTTTGTAGAAACTTGTCGATTTTTGCGTTTTGTAATTACTCCGCATCCCGCCGCGTTATTTTTTAAAACTCGGTCGGATGATTTAGGGAAATTCCTCAGAATTCGATTTGTCAAGCGTTTTGTGTCAAAAATAAAAAAATATTTTTCTGATTTTTTTAAGAAAAAGGGTTGACAGCCGATGGCGTAAGTTATATAATGAAGAAACCGTCGAATCTATATATTGTGGTAAATTCATTGTTTTTCGGTTTTTCCCTACCATATATAGTATTTCGGTTTATTATATTACCGTATGCGAAAAAGCTAAGGAGCGGAAGCGGATAGCAAGTCTTTTTATAAAGGCAAGTTCTTCCCGCCGCGATGCTATAAAATATGTTATTTAAGGAGTCCCTAACAGCCATGAAAGAGATTATAAAGCGCGACGGGCGAAAGGCGGCTTTCGATGAAAGTAAAATTACCGACGCCATTGAAAAGGCGTTAAAGGCGGCGCGGGTTACCGGCGCGGGCCTTGCCAAAAAACTCACCAAGCAGGTCGTTGAAAGCTTTCCCGAGGACGCGACGCCCTCGGTCGAGCAGATTCAGGACGCCGTCGAAGCCGCGCTCGTTAAGAACGGGCTGGTTTTGACCGCCAAAAAATATATGCTGTACCGCGCCGAGCGTACGCGCATCCGCGAATCGAAGACGCGGCTCATGCAAACGCTCAACGATTTGACCTTTAAGGAAGCGCGCGACGCCGACGTAAAGCGCGAAAACGCGAACATTAACGCCGACACCGCGATGGGCACCATGCTAAAATACGGCTCCGAAAGCGCGAAAGAGTTTTACGAAATGCGCGTTTTAAACCCAAAGCACAGCGAAATGCACAAAAGCGGCGATATCCATATCCACGATATGGACTTTTTGACGCTGACGACGACCTGCTGCCAAATCGACTTAGACAAGCTGTTTACAAAGGGCTTTTCGACCGGACACGGATTTTTGCGCGAGCCCAACCACATCGGCTCGTATTCGTCGCTCGCGTGCATCGCGATTCAATCCAACCAAAACGACCAGCACGGGGGCCAAAGCGTCCCGAATTTCGATTACGATTTGGCAAAGGGCGTCGCGAAAACCTTCGCGAAGCTCTACCGCGACAATATGGGCAAGGCGCTCGAATTGCTAGACGCCGACAACGGCATAGGGTTGGCGGCGGACGCGTTCGCCCACATTAAAGAGAAAAATAAGGTTGTCCCGAATTTCGACGATACATCGGGTTACCGCAAGCTTGAAAAAGCGTTTTTAGTGGAACGCGGCGTGAAAGCAAAGGGAGTGGACAAGGCGCAAAGCTTCGCGTTAAAGAGCGCGCGGGCGGAAACCGACCGCGCCACGTTTCAGGCGATGGAGGCGCTGGTGCATAACCTCAACACGATGCACTCGCGGGCGGGCGCGCAAATCCCGTTTTCGTCCATTAACTACGGCACCGACACCTCGACCGAGGCGCGCATTTTGGTCAAAAACCTGTTAAAAGCGACCGAGGCGGGCTTAGGGAACGGCGAAACCCCGATTTTCCCGATTCAAATATTCAAGGTGAAAGAGGGCGTTAACTTTAACCCGGGCGACCCGAATTACGATTTGTTTCAGTTGGCGTGCGGATGCAGCGCGAGAAGGCTGTTCCCGAACTTCTCGTTTTTAGACGCGCCGTTCAACGCGCAATACTACAAGGAAGGCGTAAAGGAAACCGAAATCGCGTATATGGGCTGCCGTACGCGCGTCATCGCCAACCGGTATGACAAAAGCAACGAAATTGTGACCGGCAGGGGGAACCTGTCGTTTACGTCCGTGAACCTGCCGCGGCTTGCGCTGAAGGCGCGCGGGAATTTTGAGCTTTTCTACGAGCAGCTCGACCGCGTCGTCGAGGCCGTCGTCGAGCAATTATTGGAGCGGTTCGAGATTCAGGCGGAAAAGAAGGTAAAAAATTACCCGTTTTTAATGGGCCAAGGCATTTGGCTCGGCGCGGACAAATTAGGCCCCGAGGATAAGGTGCGCGAGGTCTTAAAGCAGGGTACGCTGACCATAGGCTTTATCGGGCTTGCCGAATGTCTAAAGAGCTTGCTGGGCTTTCACCACGGCGAAAGCGCGGAGGCGCAGGCGCTGGGGCTTGAAATTATCGGGCGTATGCGCGCCTTAGCCGACGAGGCGGGCGAAAAGCACGGCATGAACATTACGCTGATTGCGACGCCCGCCGAGGGGCTTTCGGGTCGGTTCGTAAAGCTCGACCGCCAAAAATACGGCACTATTGTGGGCGTAACCGACCGCGAGTATTACACAAATTCCTTTCATGTGCCCGTATATTATAAAATTTCCGCTTATGAAAAAATTAGAATCGAGGCGCCCTACCACGCGCTGACCAACGGCGGGCATATTTCGTATGTCGAACTCGACGGCGATACCGTCAATAACGTCGAGGCGTTCATGAAAATCATTCATTATATGAAGGATTGTCAAATCGGCTACGGCTCCGTCAACCATCCCGTCGACCGCGACCCGATTTGCGGTTATACGGGTGTAATCGGCGACGAGTGCCCCAAATGCGGGCGCGTACCCGACGAAAAAACGGGCGGCTTCGAGCGCATCCGCCGCATCACGGGGTACTTGGTCGGCACCGTCGAACGCTTCAACAACGCGAAAGCCGCCGAGGAGCGGGACAGGCTGAAGCATGGGATGTAGTAAAGTACAGTATTTTTAACGCACAGCGCGCAACGCACAACGCACAATGATTGATTTTTGTTTTGGTGCTTTGATCTGAATTATTAGCCGTCATTGTGCGTTGTGCGTTGTGCGTTAAAAAGGTTTTTGTTATGATTGTACCGCCTAATAACGATACTATCCCACTCTCGGGCGTCGTGCCGGAATCCGTCGTCGACGGCACGGGAATCCGTTTTACGGTATTTGTGCAGGGCTGCCCGCACCGCTGCCCGGG
>Ga0123353_10010003_pt1 | contig 13168 bp, 11 predicted proteins | sample TergutLab28metaG_3_FD_92763 | JGI IMG/M metagenome (GOLD analysis project Ga0123353, IMG submission 92763) | Labiotermes labralis P3 segment gut microbial communities from Petit-Saut dam, French Guiana - Lab288 P3 | ecosystem: Host-associated > Arthropoda: Insects > Digestive system > Gut ...
GAGCATTGCAACCGGCTTGAAGGACATTGATCAAAAATACAAACCACAAGTCGAATCGCTAATGGCACCGAAATTTCAAACTTTCAAAAACAACCAAATTATGGCAAGGTAAGGTATAACTTCTCGATTGGCTCGGACTGCCGGGGTGGTCGAGATTGACTTTCGAGTTTTCGTAAAGCGGGATGGCATGGCGAAGGGTGTCGTTCGGATAGTGCCGACCGTTCCGGCTTTCGCAGCCGATGATCTTTACGCCGAAGATCACGCCTGCTTCCCGGTCGATCCGCACGGCATCGCCTGCCGTTTGCGCTGTTTCGTAAAGGATTTCTGTCATTTCGGTAAAGTGGTTAACAAGAACGCCGATACTTTACCAAATCGAAAATCAGTAACCGTCAGATAATCTCCTGATGGATGTCAGGAGAACAGGGCCGCAATCGTAAGATTGCGAATCCGCCGTCTCTCGGTTATAATAGCAACATGATTGACATCATCGCCGCTTACTTTGCCACCGTTGTCCACACTCACGAACGAGGCGATGCGACCGAACATACGTACCGACCCGCGTTGAAAACGCTCGTCGAAACATTCGATCCAGCAATCACTGCGACCAATGAACCTGCCCGGCAGCGATGCGGGGCACCCGATTATGTTCTCACTAAAAATCAGCGTCCGCTAGGATACATCGAAGCAAAAACTATTGGTAAAAACCTCGACAGCAACGAATACCAAGAACAGTTCGAACGCTATCTTTCGGCACTGTCCAATCTGATCATTACCGATTATCTGCGGTTCCAGTTTTGGCAAAATGGCAGCAAGGTTGCCGAAGTGAGCATCGGCGAAGTAAGAAACAAACAAATTCATCTGCTCAAAGAGAATTTCGGATACTTTGAATCGTTGCTCCGTAATTTTTGCAACTTCAAAGGGACAACGATTCGCGATGCCGACGAACTCGCCGCATTGCTGGCAAAGAAAGCGAGGGTGTTATCGCATGCGATTTTCAATGCGTTGAACGATGTCCACTCCGATTACGAGAACCGGTCGTTGCATCAGCAATTTGAGTCGTTTATCAATTATCTTATTCCCGATATTGACGTTGCCACGTTTTCCGACACCTATGCCCAAACGGTTGTGTACGGAATGTTTGTCGGACGCTATCACCACAAGAACGGCAAGGTGTTTTCCCGCGTTTCAGCAGTCGAAAGTATTCCGAAGTCGCATCCCTTCCTTCGAAAACTTTTTGGCTACATTGCCAGTCTTGAACTTGATGACCGTATTCGTTGGATTATCGACGAACTTGCCGATATGTTGCAGGCGGCAGATTTGAAAATCATTATGGAAAACTTCGGCAAGCAAACGCAGACCGAAGACCCAACGATCCATTTTTATGAAACATTTTTGGCAGCATACAATCCTGCGCTCCGTAAAGATATTGGAGCCTTTTACACGCCGCAGTCGGCGGTGCACTACATCATTCGAGCGGTCGACGACATTCTGAAAGAAGAATTTGATTTGCCCCATGGACTTGCCGACCATTCGAAGACCGATTTGCTCACCGAAGAGGGACATCCCATCCATCGTGTTCAGATTCTTGACCCCGCAACGGGGACGGGTACATTTCTTGCGGAAATTGTTCGGCACATTCATGCAAACATTGTTTCACGGGGACAGCAGGGAACGTGGAACCGATATGTTGCCGATGATTTATTGCCGCGCTTGCATGGCTTTGAAATTTTGATGGCACCTTATGCCATGGCGCATTTGAAATTGGACACAATTTTAGAGCAATTAGGCTACCGATTTGAAAAAGATCAGCGGCTCGGCATTTATCTTACGAATGCCCTTGAACGAGGTTTGAAAAAAGTGGAACAGTTAGGATTTATGACTTGGTTGATAGACGAAGCCGAAGGAGCGAATCGAGTCAAGAAAGAGATGCCGGTAATGGTCGTCCTCGGTAATCCGCCGTATAACAATTACCGGGGAGTAGTTGCTCATTATAATGAAACAAAATATGCAAAAGAACTCATCGAACAATATAAAAAAGGTCTGGGCGAAAAGAAGACAAACATAGATAACGACTATGTAAAGTTTATCGCTCTTGGGCAAAATTTTCTCGAGAAGAATCCTGAAAGTTGCGGTATTCTTGCGTATGTTTCTAACAATAGTTTTTTGGACGGCATCACGTTTCGCCAAATGCGGAAGGTGTTGTTGGAAACGTTCGACAAGATTTACATTCTCAATCTTCACGGCGATGCACGCAAGAAGGAGTCTGCCCCTGATGGAAGCAAAGACGAAAATGTTTTTGACATCATGCAGGGGAACTCTATTAACATTTTTATCAAAAATCCAGCGGGAAACCGCAAAAAAAGTGAAAAGAAGTTGGCAACGGTTTTTTACGCCGACCTTTTCGGCAAACGACAGATAAAATATGATTTTCTCACAAAATACCGGTTGAAAAAGTCGGGTTATGTCCCCCTCAAGCATGTCGAACCGTATTACTTTTTTACTCCAAAAGATTTTTCCGCACAAGCAGAATATGAACAGGGATTTTCTGTAACGGAATTGTTTCCCCTTTATAATTCCGGCATTAAAACCGATAGGGATGAACTGTTTATTGACTTCGACAAAGATATTTTGGCGAAACGGATTAAGATGTTGTTGTCTGGAAATTATGACTGGTGGTTTGAAGACAAATTTAGAATTGTTGATTCGAGCGGGTATAAGTTGACACAGGTTATCAAGAACAAAAAATATGATAATAAATATCTGCAACGAATTGCTTATCGACTTTTTGACAATCGGTGGATTTATTATGACCCGGCGATCATAAGCCGACCGGGATACAAGGCAATGCTGCATTTGCTCGGCAATGACAACTATGGTTTGATTGTCAAGCGGGGTTTTGATGAACCAAAGGCAGTGCCAGCATTTGTTTCCAAACTTATCATCGATGGCCGGTTTTGGACTCGTCCCGGTATGCTCGGTGCCGAATACATTTTCCCGCTTTACGTTTATCCGCCGCAGGAGGAACGGCGACCGAATTTCAATCCTGAAATCGTAGCGAAAATCGAACAAATTATCGGCAAAAAAGTGAAGCCTGAAAAATTGTTCGACTACATTTACGCTGTTCTTCATTCGCCGAAGTACCGCAAGGATTACGAAGAGTTTTTGAAGATCGATTTTCCTAGAATTCCCTATCCTTCGGACAACATGGAGTTTGAACGCTTTGCGAAAGTTGGACAACGTTTGCGTGAACTGCATCTGCTTGAAAAAGTTCCGAAGATAAAGACAACGTTTCCGGTAGCGGACGGCAATGTGGTAGAAAATGTTCGCTTCGTCGACGGTAAGGTTTATATCAACAAGACGCAGTACTTCGGCAACGTTCCTGCTGACGTTTGGAATTTTTACATTGGCGGTTACCAACCGTTGCAAAAATATCTGAAAGACCGCAAGGGACGAATATTAACGTTCGAGGAGATTCAACATTACCAAAAAATCGTGGCAGTGTTGCAAGAAACGATGAACATAACAGAGCCGCAATCGTAAGATTGCGAAGCCTCACAAAGGAAAACAATCACCCTTCGCCGAATCGCCGTTGCAGAATCGTTTCGACCTCCGCAAGCCAACCTTTCCGCTCGTCGAGATTGCTCATAACGACAGACTCAAAGTTGCGGCGTTCAAAAGATTTTGTGCCGAGAAGACCGAAAACGACGACCTTCCAAAAACTTTCAATCGGATCGCCGTACACTTTCAACTCCACATCGCGGGGAGTGTTCGAAGTCGAAAAAACTTGAACGGTTTTGCCGCCGACATACGATACGACTCCTTCCGGCGTAAACTTATAGCAGGAATTGGTTCGCACTACCCGATCCACCCAGCCGCGAAGAATCGCTGGCGGTCCACCCCACCAATTAGGATGAATAAACACGACACCATCGGATTCCTTGAAATTGCGAAGATGTTCTTGAAGATAGTTGGGTAATTCTTCTTCCGGCAAGTGTTCTTCGCCGACCGGTAGCACCGGATCGAAACGTTCCTGATAGAGATCACGAACAATGACTTCGTGTCCCAGTGTTTTCAGTACGGTAACAGCAGTTTCCGCAATGGCATGATTGAAACTCTTTGGTCGCGGATGTCCTATAATGAGTAATATCTTCATGTGGTTACCTTTTGTTTAATTCTGTTTGAATCGCTTCAACACGTCCTCCATGTGAACATTGAGTTCGAGAATGAGTTGCGCGAGTCGGGGTTTGAAGGCTTCAAAAAACACCAGTGCCAGTATGGCAATCAACAGAGCGACCTGCGTCGTTACCAGTGCGAGTGAAATTCCTCCTGCCAGGTCGCTTGCATTCGCTACTCCGCCGGTTCGAGCGATCACTTGAAAGGCATCAATCATTCCCCAGACGGTGCCGAGCAGTCCGACCAACGGCGAAACGGTCGCTATCGTACCGAGATAGCCCAGTCGGTTTTCCAGTATCATCACTTCTTCTTCAGTGGCATCATTCATAGCCTGTTCTGCGGCGGCGACGTTGTCCGACATCTTGACGAGTCCGACTGCCAAAATCTTTCCGAGCGCAGAATCGCTGTTCTTGGCAATTTCATAGGCTTCCTGATATTCTTTTGCTTCCCACTTTTCGTGGAACTCTTCGATCATTGCCGGCGGTGCGATGGCATTTCGGGAGATCGCAAGCCAATTCATGATGGCGAGCGTTACAAAAACTATCGAAATCAGCACGAAGACCGGTCCGAAGAACGGTCCGCAAGCATCAATGTACCAGTAAAGATAACTGATCTCGCTAGCGGGTTCTACGCCGTTTTGGGCAAAAAGGATTAAGGATTCCATGATGTGATTATAGTCTCTGTTCTTTCCAAAATCAAGCGGCGAATTGCATCTTCCGAAGAAAAACACAGGCGAACCGCAGGGACATATCCCGAAAATCAGGTATGATGATGTTGACCTTCCGGTTTGGGACAAGTTACTGTCTTTCGAATGTTTTGCCCTGAAAAAACCAATCTACGACACGAAATGCGTCTGTACCTGAAAACGGTTGCTGATACAATCGAGACGAAAAGCCAGTTGATCCGTAACCGACTCATGACAATCGACGCATTCCGGCATGCTCGGCAGTCCGAGCAGTTGATGAGTTTCGTCAGTATGCCGTCCGAAATCGATATCCTGCCGCTCTTCGCGGGACATTCCATGATCGTTCCCTACTGTGATGCCGAAGAAATTATACCAGTGCGGATTCAGTCTTTGGACGAACTTGAACCGGCGGGAACCATGAAAATTTTGGAACCAAAACTGACTGTTCGTCAAGACGTTTCGAGGCTAATTGTACCGGAACAGATCGGCGTGGTCCTCGTTCCCGGCTTGGCATTTGACCGCTTCGGCAATCGGCTCGGACGCGGCAGAGGATACTATGACCGATTTTTGCGTCGTCTGCCCGACAATGTTTTGACCATCGGCTTGGTACTGGACGGTATGCTCCACGAGCAAATTCCGCATGACGACAATGATTGTCCCGTCAAGATGGTCATCACGGAGTCCCGAACTCTGCCGGAGACTGCCAATTTTTTGTAAAAATAGCGAAACTTTGACGATTTTACTGATTATAGCGATTGCGAACGCCGATTATTAGACCTGACGGGGCAGTTCCGCTTTTGCGGCGGAGTCCCTGTTGTAAAAAGTTTGAGCAACAAAACCTATCCCCGGAACCCGGTTCCGGGACAGTCAGGTCGCTATGTCAAAGTTATCCCCCCCAAAAATAGTATCTCCCGCCAAAATCGCCCTTTTCATTTCCCTCGGATTGGCAGTTTTGGTAGCCGGTTGTTCCCACCATAAAACGAACCGCGGTCATCTTTTGCGCGGCGACTGGGCAGTCGAGTACAACCGCACCCCGTGGATCGGCACCTCTCCCGATGCCGAACCGACTTATCAAGAAGTTGCCGATGAGAGCAAAAGCCGAAAAACACTGTTCGATTGCCTCTCAAAAGACGGAAATGAGAAAAAACAAGGTCTCCGCCGTCACTGCGGCATGAAAAAGGACTGTACTCCCAAAAATCCCTGTTGCCGAACACTCGGCTGCGGAATGTGGGTCGATCCCAACGACCCCGCCATGCCCAGTTCACACGGAGGAGCCGCCAGAGCCTGCGGATTAACCCCCTTCTGTTTTCCCGAAAAACCATGCGGGCTCACCCCCGGTTGCGGCAAACCCGGCAACGGTGCAATGAATGTCAATGTCAATGCCAATCCGCAGACCCTCGTGATGCCGAATGGACAAGTGGTCAACAACATGGCGGTCAACGGCATGCCAACAATGCGCGGCATGAGTCCGGGCACAGTACCCGGTACATTGGTGCCGGGTACGCTGGTCAGCCGAGGAATTGTGCCGGGTGCATCGAGAATCACGTCCGGCGGAATGGTGGCGGCAATCGGAGTGGCAACGCCTGCCGGGACGATGACTCCGCTCGGTATCCGCTTGCCGAACGGTATGGTCAATAACAACATTGTTCTTCGGGCTTGTGTCATGACACCAAATTGTACGGCAGCACATCCTTGCGGCTTGACCCCGGCTTGCGGCGGTGCCGTTGCCGTGAACGTGGTAGCGAACAATGCCGTCGCCTTGGCTTCCGCCCTGCAAGCACAGGGAGTGGCAGGCGGCGTGATGCAGGCAGGAGGGATGGGAACGTTGGTCAATCCGATGACGAATCAACCGATCAGCGGACTGACGATGAGTGGCTATCCACAGGTAGGATACCCGCCGATAGGATATGCTCCGATGGGTTACGCTCCCGGCTATCCCCGGTATGCGGCAGGAATGGTCGATACTGGTGAAGCCGAACAGGAAGCGCCGGACGACGAAGAGGAAGAGACCGTTGTCCCGCCGGAAACCCGGTCGGCAATGCCGGTGCCGCGATTCCATCCGGTACCTTCGAAACCGGCGTTTCAACGGAACGAAGGAATGATGCCCACGCCCGATGCACAGCGAACGACAGCAAAACCTCCAACGACCGCCCTGACCGAGCAACGTGGAGTGTCGGGACAGGAGATCGAGGCTGCTCTTGATAGGGCGTATCTCGAAGGAGTTTCGGCGGCGATGAATGAAGTGGAACGCAAGTTAGAAGCAAAGCGGCAAGCGGCGGCAAAGGTAAAATTACAGGAGCGAATTTTGCGGCAGGCTGATTATCTTCAGCAACAGTTAGACGAACAGGAACAGTTGCAAGTATTGGCAATGCAACGTGCCAAGCGTGAGCGGCAACTTCGACAGCAGGCAGCGCAGCAAGTAGCGGTGCCTGCAAATGCGGTGTCAGCAACTGCGGAGCCGGTCTTGGTGCGAACCGTTTCCCAACCGCCACAATTACAGCGACCTCCACAGCCAACAGGTCACCAAGAGCCGCCGAGTCCGCTTCAGTTGGCGGAAAGTTTGAAATCTTCGGTCGTCGGTAAAGTCAATGCGGCGTTCTCGTTGTTAGATGCGAAGCCGGAACAAGTTACGGCGGCGACAAAACCTCTGCCGTTATCGCCGCGCGCAGCACCGTCGGACACGCCCATCAAACCGCCAGTCGCGACCAGTTCGATGAAACATGGATTGTTGCCGGAACCTTCCGAAGAGGGTGTCGTGCAAGCCCAGTTCACTGCCGACGATGTGTCGATTGCACCATAAGTGTTTCTTCGTTCGCTTAGCGCAAGGCGAGCAAAAATTCTTCTGATTGCGGACCCCGTTTGGATGTCCCCTTGACACAAATAAAACTAATACTATAATAGTATCAGTTAATCAACCCGATTGATGATTTTCATCAGTCCTAACCCCTAACACTACTATGACAATGTTTTGCTTTCAGTGTGAACAGACAGCAGGCGGAAAAGGCTGCACAGTAACCGGTGTCTGCGGCAAAAAACCGCAGGCGGCAAAGTTGCAGGACAACATCGTCCAAGCCGTCAAAGAAATCGGATTCTACAACCACGAACTCCGAAAATCGGGACGAACAGACAACGTGGCGGATCGGTTGATTCCTGATTGCCTGTTCGCAACGGTAACGAACGTCAATTTCGACGACGAGCGTCTCACGAAGATACTCGGCAACGCCAGGGAAGTTGTAACTCGGCTCCAATCGCAATCGCAGTCCGTCGCCGAACCCTGTGCGACGGACAAGACCTTCGACGAAAATATCCACTCGCTTCAGGAACTGCTATTGTACGGACTCAAAGGCATGGCGGCGTACGTTCACCATGCATTGATCCTCGGCAAAGAATCGGACGAGATTTACGCCTTCTTCGCCAAGGCGTTGGCGGAACTCGCCATCGGTCAAACAAGCCTTGACGCATTGCTTACCCTTTGCATGGAGTGCGGTATGATCAATCTCCAAGCGATGGAACTGCTCGATGCCGCTCACACGGAGCGGTTCGGACATCCGACTCCGACCCCGGTTCGCATTACGCCGAAACGAGGCAAAGCGATTCTCGTGTCTGGACACGACTTGCCCGACCTCGAAGAACTGCTGAAACAGACCGAAGGGAAGGGAATCAATGTCTATACGCACGGCGAAATGCTGCCAGCACACGGCTATCCCGGCTTGAAAAAGTACGCACATCTTGCCGGGAACTACGGCGGAGCATGGCAAGATCAGCACAAGGAATTCACCGCGTTTCCCGGCGCAATTCTGATGACGACCAACTGCATTCAGAATCCGAAAGGCTACGAAGACCGGATTTTCACGACGGGGTGCGTCGCTTGGTCAGGCGTTCAGCACATCGCTGACCGCAAGGTTGGCGGAACGAAGGACTTTGCGCCGGTCATCAACCGTGCGTTTGCCGAACCAGGCTTCATGGAAGACGGCGGCAACCAAAACATTCTCGTCGGTTTCGGACACAATGCTGTGATGAGCGTTGCCGGAAAAGTGATCGATGCGGTCAAGGCTGGCAAGATCAAGCATTTCTTCCTGATCGGCGGTTGCGACGGTGCGAAGTCGGGACGGAATTACTACACGGAACTTGCCGAAAAGGTTCCGAAAGACTGCGTGATCCTGACATTGGCTTGTGGAAAGTACCGGTTCAACAAATTGGACTTCGGCGACATTGACGGCATACCGCGTATCTTGGACATTGGGCAGTGCAACGATGCGTACTCGGCGATTCAGATTGCGGTGGCGTTGGCAAAAGCGTTTGAGACCGATGTTAACGGTTTGCCGCTGTCGATGATTTTGTCGTGGTACGAGCAAAAAGCGGTGGCGATTCTGCTGACGCTGCTCGCACTGGGCATTAAGAACATCAAACTGGGACCGTCACTGCCGGCGTTTGTGTCTCCGGCGGTGCTTGATGTGTTGGTCGAAAAATTTCAACTGGCTCCGATTGCCAGTGCCGATGCCGATTTGAAGGCGGCGTTGAAGTGAAAGACAGACGCACCAGAGCGGCGGTCGATTTTGTGCCCTTCTATGGTGACTCTGCGTTTCCGTATTGACCACGTCCCAAATCGTGTATAATAATGGCAAAGTAGTCGTCTAACCACAGAACGTCGATGACACCGCGTAGAGTTATCATTATTGGGGCAGCAGGTCGGGATTTTCACAATTTCAACACATTTTACAGGGGCAATCCCGCCTATAAGGTTGTCGCTTTCACCGCCGCTCAGATTCCTGACATTGCCGGGCGAAAATATCCCGCCTCGCTTGCCGGCGATCTCTATCCCGATGGAATTCCTATCTACGATCAGGCGGATTTGGAGCGTCTGATCAAAGACCTCGATGCCGATGCGTGCGTCTTTGCGTACAGTGATGTTCCCTACTCGACGGTCATGGGAGTGGGCGCGAGAGTCAATGCCGCCGGTGCCGATTTCGCTATGCTCGGTCATAAACGCACCATGCTCAAGAGCAACAAGCCTCTCATTGCCGTCGGAGCCGCTCGGACGGGCTGCGGTAAGAGTCAAACCTCACGCCGAATCGTGGAAATCCTCATGGCAAAAGGCTTAAAAGTCATTGCGATCCGCCATCCGATGCCTTACGGTGATCTCGAAGCGCAGAAAGTCCAACGTTTTGCGACTCTTGATGATCTTACCAAACACCGCTGCACGATCGAGGAGATGGAAGAGTACGAACCGCACATTGCGCGCGGCAACGTAATTTACGCCGGTGTCGATTATGAAGCGATTCTTCGAGCGGCGGAAAACGACCCCAGCGGATGCGATGTAATTCTCTGGGACGGCGGCAATAATGATTTTCCGTTTTACAAGCCCGACCTGATGGTGGCGGTAACAGACCCTCACCGACCGGGACATGAACTCTCTTATTATCCGGGCGAAATTACGGTACGCATGGCGGACGTGATTGTCATCAACAAGATTGACAGTGCCGACTTTGACAATATCCTATCGGTCAGAGCGAACATTGAGCGGGTCAATCCTCGTGCGGTGGTCGTAGATGCCGCTTCGACGATCAGCGTGGAAAAGCCTGAAGTCATCAGGGGCAAGCGTGTTTTGGTGGTCGAAGATGGTCCGACTTTGACGCACGGCGAAATGAAGATCGGGGCGGGCATCGTTGCGGCGAAGAGGTTCGGTGCGGCGGAAATTGTCGATCCGAGACCTTATGCGGTTGGCAAGATAGCGGAAACGTTCCGCATTTATCCGAATGTTGGAACGTTGTTGCCTGCAATGGGTTACGGCGAAGAACAGATGCGGGACTTGACGGCGACGATTGAACGTACCGACTGCGATTCGGTGGTGATTGCCACGCCGATTGATTTGGGTCGGGTCATACAGATTCGCAAGCCGAATACTCGTGTGGAATACAATTTGCAAGAGATCGGTCGTCCGAATATGGAAGACGTGCTGGTGGGGTTCGTGAAATGAGTGCGGAAATAGAAGAGCCGTAATCGTAAGCCGGGAGCACAACAATGTGGAGCAACCGGATAACGCTTGCCGGTTGATTCGATTGCGCCTTTGTGGTAGACTTAACCAAAAAGAGCACAAGGGATACACAAACGACCATGCCCAACTTCGAAGAACGCCCCATCAGTACCAGATACGCCTTCTGTTCACTACTTCTGCCCGGCTTGGGGCAACTGCTCCAAAAACGTCCTGGAGCGGCAATCGGATTCTTCGTGCTGTTCATTCTGACCGCATTCCTTCTGGTACTCATTGTGAGTCTCCTCTTTATGGATCGGTTTTCGTATCAACCGCTCCGGGTGCATGTTATTCACATTCTCATCTTCGGCGGACTCTGTATCCCACTGATGCTGGCTTACTTCTGGATGGTCATGGATGCCGCCGGAATACCGATAAACAAACCGAAAGAGAAACAAGAAGAAAAACCAGAGAAGGAACAAAAAAAACGCACCCTACCCTCGTGTGCTGTATTTCTTACCGTCATTGCGATCATCGGTATTTTGGTTGTGCTCTTGTTGCCTTCGTTTCCTGCGGCTCGCGAAGCGGCAAGACGCATGATGTGCTCCAACAACATGAAACAAATTGTTATCGCCTTTCATGATTACCATGAAGAACATGGTCATTTTCCGCCTGCCTATTCCGTTGATGAAGACGGCAAGCCGCTACACAGTTGGCGGGTGTTGATTCTACCCTACATCGAACAGGAAGCGTTGTACGAACAAATCCGATTGGACGAACCGTGGGACAGCGAATATAACCGCCAGTTTCATGAGGCAGTTCCCGGTATTTTTCTATGCCGGAGTAACCCCCAACATAACTCGCCGGATCATTCCCGCCGTGAATCTGCCCCTTACATTCCCTCGCTGAGCGGCAGTACCTATTCGGTCGTTTACGGTGCGGACGCGGCGTTCACCGGTTCGCAACCGACGGAATTTGAGGACATGAAATCAGGTGTATCCAACACCATTGTTCTGGTAGAGCGTCGGACACCGGTCAACTGGATGAATCCATTGAGTGATATTACCTTTGAAACCGCCTGCCGGGGAATCAATGTCGATGCAATGGGAATCAGCAGTTATCATGCTGGTGGTGTCAACGCGGCTTTCGGCAATGGGAGTGTTCGCTTTGTTTCAGACCACATAGACCTCGAAACCCTTCGGGCATTGCTGACGGTCGGCAATAATATATTGCTCTGACGGAACAAGGCGGAGTACCGGCAGAATAATCCGGTCACTCCGTTGCACTGCGCTTCCGGCTTGTTTTTTCGCAAACTTGTCAGTCGGTCTTGACGAGTCGGGCATTTTGCTGTAGCATGAACGGAAAGGAGGCACTATTTATGACTGTGACAAACGTAAATATCTGTATCGGCGGTGAATTAGAGGCAAAGGCTCAATCTGTTCTGACGGATTTGGGACTCGATGTACCGACTGCGGTGAACATGTTTTTAACACAAGTGGTCGATAAAGGAGTCCTTCCGTTTGACCAGAGCGACACGAAAACGGCACCGAAAAAACGTCCGTTCTCGGAGTTGCGAGGCATTTTCAAAGGTAAAATTCGGATGGCGGACGACTTCGATGCGCCACTTGAAGAAATGCGGGAGTATATGGAATGAGATATTTACTCGATACACACGCCGCTATTTGGCATCTGGAAGATTCGCCCCGATTACCGTCAAGAACCAGAGAGATCATTGACAATAACGCGGGGCATCTTTGCATTTGTTCCGCCTCTCTTTGGGAAATTGCCATCAAAGTTAGCCGCGGTAAGTTGGATTTGCAATTTACCCTTGACGAACTCTTTGACGAAGTTAGGGACAGTGATATTGACATTTTGCAAATTGAGGAAGAACACTTGAAACGATATATTCTTTTGCCTTCCATCCACAAAGACCCTTTTGACCGCCTGCTAATTTCAACTGCCCTCGCCGAAAATTTGACGATCATCACAGCGGACGAAAATGTCCGCAAGTACACCGTGCCTTGGGTTTGGTAATCCGGTCGCTCCACTTCGTTGCGTTTCCGGCAATGCACACACGAGAACAGAAACAACAGGAGTAAAACCATGACACACGTAGAGAATTTTTGGTATCAGCAGCCGCAACGTCTTTTTTCTGTTGGGATCGTCCGTTTTCATTGTCCAATATCGCATTGTCGAACGATTCAGAGAGTCCCGATTTGCCACTGTTGGACATATCCGACGAAACGTGGCGGCACACCGTAATAGCGGCGGGAACACCGGAACTCTATCAAGGGCATCCGACATCATTGCTGATGCCGGACGGTAAGACGATTTTCGCC
>Ga0123353_10010005_pt1 | contig 13167 bp, 11 predicted proteins | sample TergutLab28metaG_3_FD_92763 | JGI IMG/M metagenome (GOLD analysis project Ga0123353, IMG submission 92763) | Labiotermes labralis P3 segment gut microbial communities from Petit-Saut dam, French Guiana - Lab288 P3 | ecosystem: Host-associated > Arthropoda: Insects > Digestive system > Gut ...
AGAAGTTAAATGTCTTGCGTGATAAGAAACGGTCGGCAATTTTCTCACTGCAGTTGTAAAAACGATCGAAGAGCCTGAATGATTATATGTTCCCAATATCTTTACTTTATATGTATAGCTAAAAATTTTTTGTTTATCACGATCCGATAATTCTCTTTGAGCAATTCTTGCATAATGAACAGCAATTAAAGTTTTATCTTGTGATCTAAAAATTGGATCTTCGTCATAAATCTCCGCTTCAACTCTAGCTAAATACTTTATACCATCTTCATCCTTCGGGGACAGAACAATAAAATCACCTGTCTGCGGGCTTGCTTTGGAATCTTCGTAGGAAGAGTAAATAAGCAAAGCATCTTCCGTTGTCTTTTGACCATACAAAACACCAAAATCAGCAAACTTTTCCATCACTTTTCTCCTTTAAAAACTATCGTGTATGTCTAGAAATAAATTTTCTATATCTATATGATCCATCCTTTTGTCTTTATAAAGACAAAATTTTACACGGCTAACTATCTCTTCTTTAAAATCTCTCTTTAATGTAATAAAATTATGCGCTTCTGCAAGAGGATACGGATATCCTAAGATATAATGTTCTTGCGTAAGTCTCGTTAACTCTAACATTATATTACTTAAAAAATCATAGTTTATAGTCTTATCTTTTTGTTCAATATTTGGATAACAATCAAAAATATTTATATCTACTATAACCCAGTCATAATTTTGTAATTTTTCTACATAGTCTAATCTTGCAATATAAAAAACACCAAATCCTCTACCGCCGATGATATCTTTTTTTATAAACATATTGCCAGAATCAGCCTTATAAGCTCCTAATAAAACTGGCTCTGGAATTTCAAACCAGCAACACAATTTTTGTTGCCCTTTATTTTGAGTCTTAAACGGATATGTAGACTTTAATTGGCCTTGCAAATAATCATCAATTTGTTTCAACGTATACCCTAACTCAAGTTTAATTGGTGATTTTTTGGTAATTCCAATAATAAAGATGCCCTTTTCGGAAGCTTCTTTTGCAAGTTTAACAAGATATTTCTGTTTAATATTTAACGATCTTAATGTGCCATCACGCAAAATAACATCGCCTGTTTTCGTATCTGGTAATTGCATAATTTCATAAAACAGCGCCCACTCTAATACCTCTTGACAAAAACCGAGTAGCGAAGACGTTGATTGACAAACTGCTGTTTTAGGCAAGGCAAAAATATCGCTTTCTGCACTACCAAAAAATTCAAGCATAGATTTTACTGGCGCCAATGTTAATAATTCATCGTAAATATCTTCTTTGCTTTGCTCGTCTGTAATAAGAATATTTTGAGGATAGTATGATTTGCCAAGAATAACTGGGTCGTCTAAATTATTTAATCTTATCTGTCTGCCTTGATGATAACAAATATATCCTGCTGTATATAACGAGATACAAACCCCATTATGAAATTCTTGACTATTATAACTACCGTCAATCGCGTAAAATTTTCTAGCACAATTATCAATTTGATTAAAAGGCAATATTTCAAAAACTTGCGGCGTTTCAATATTCTGTTTGTTCCCAACCACAGGAATTGAATAAGCTTTATTATTCCGCTCATTAATATGTTGTGCGACTTGTTCGATTGCTATCTCAGGTATTTGCTTATGCACAGATAAATCCTCGTTAAAATAAATTTTGCGCTATATGTAATCGTTAAGTATGTTTGAAACAAAAATCTGGGTCGTTCACAGTTTGCTATTTATATCTTATAAACTCTCTAACATTGCACGTTGTTTAGTAATCGAAACATCATCGTCAAGGACATTTGTTTTCATTAAAACACTTCCTGCATACATAACATATTTAACGCCACTCTCAGCCGCTATTTCTTTAGCAGCGGCTTCTTTAATTTTAACAAGTGCGTCATCAATCTTGTTGTCACCTTTAACCTCAATAATTTGGTATGAACCATCTATCATTTTGGCAAAAAAATCAGGATAATAACGACGGATACGCCCAGCGTCCGGATCAAAATATTGAATCGAAAAATCACCCTGTTCGCTTGTAAACATGCCCATAAAATATATTTCACTCACTTTATCTTTATGTGAGATGTATTGAAGAAAACATTGCTTTTCAGGTTGCGAATCAAAACAATAAGTGTCCGTATGAAAACTACGCTCTTCCCACTCAGGCTTAAGAGATTTATCACCTTTTCTAATAACAAGCTCCGGCTTCGCAGAAAACTCGTAATATCCTGCTTCCTTCGGTTCATGGAGCAGCGTAATTTCATGTTCTTTGGACTTGATTTCGGAACGGACTTCAAACAGCGCACTCCATATCTTCGGTATTATAACATCGTCGATTATTTCGTTGTACTGGTTTATGGATTTGAGTATCTGCTCCACTCCATCGAAGGATTCACTTAAAATCCTACTCACGAGTAGGGGTGACATATTAAGGTAGCGGGTTGCTTCGCCTACGAGGGAGTAAAGGCTATATCGTGTGGTATCCCTATATGAGTCGCCGTCAGTTTCCTTTACGCTCATGTCGCGGGATAGTCCACGTTTTTCGTAAATAGTCGCGGTATACTTCTCCGTGTCCAACTCGGCAAGTCCGAAATCAATGGGCGCATTATATCCTTTTTCGGAAAGGTGGTATTCTCTGCTTATCGAACGGAGCTTTATCCGTCGCGGTGGCGGCAATACGCGTACTTGGTATCTTTGCTTCTTGTCGCCACTCGGCTCTTTCAACTCCTTGATGTCCATGTTGAAGTTCTTGTTGAGTTCGTCGTTCAAAATATCAAAATTACCTTTTGATAGGAACACGGTCGCCGTTTGCTGTTCGTCTGTGATTTGGCGCAGACAACGCATCGTGGCTTGAAGAACGAAGATTTTTGAAGAAGGGCTTCTGAATAGAGCGACGCCGAACAAGGAGCGACAGTTCCATCCTTCGCGCCCCTTGTTTACGAGTATCAATATTTGCTTACGGCTACCCTCCGTGTCTAATAAGTCGAGGTTATTGAAATGGCGTATGTCTTCTTCTTTCGTGTATTTAGTATCGCCGACGTTTACAAGAACCGTGGACAAAGGAATACCCAAGTCGGCGAGTATTTTTTCCACCGCAGGGTGCACCTCATTGACGGCTTCGTCAATCGTGGAAGCGAAGATGGCGAGTTTTGGCATTAGCTTCTCGTATGTATTGCCACCATACCTATCCCAAAACCGTGAAATCGCGGCGGTTAAGAACTCGTTGCTCTTGACATTCTCGAACCCCTGCGCGTCGCACTCTTTCAAGAATCCGCCGCGGATAGATTCCTTTAACCCGTGAGCGTAGACGACCTCCGGTAGTACTTGATTATTCACATAAGGCGTTCCCGTGTAGTTGTAGCAGGCGACGACCGCTCCGCCGTTCGATTTTAGGTCAGCGGCAAGCATATTTATGGTTGAACGCAAACTCGTTTGTGTTACGTTGGAACGGAGTTGCTTTTCTAAGTCAGCACCAAAAAGATGGTGAGCTTCATCAACATATATTCCAAGTCCCGTTAAGCGACATAATTTTTTAAAACGCTGATTAATTGTAAGGTTGTCACTTTCACGAAGCTCTTCTTCATCATCAAATATATTATCGCCGTAAATAGCTGATAATAGCGATCCTTGTGTAAAAAGTATATCGGCGGGCTTCGTTTCCTTGTGTTTCTTCTTTACGATGATTTTTTGCGTGTTCGAGATAATCACGTTGAAATCGGAGTTATCAATCGTGTTTAGGGTCGTTCCCGTGTCTTCGAGGAAGTGAAACTTGATGTTCGCGTCGAGGACGCAGGCGTATTCGGGTGGGACGACCTTCGTTTTATCGAACGTGACAATTTCATGAAGCGATTGCAAGACGGTTTTGTCGGGCGCGAAAACGAGGGCGTTGTGACAGAACCGCTTGTCGCGCGGATATTTCGCCGCCAAGAGAAACTCGTAGAAAATGCACGTCGCCATCAAAATTGTTTTGCCAAGCCCCATCGTGAGGGCGTATATGTAGTTCGGGTAGTCCTCGCGGCACTTCTTCATTTGCTTGAACAGCGCGTCGGTCTGTTCGGCGGTTATCGCATCGCCAAGCCTTATTTGACCGTCCCTGTTTACGGAATAATAGGATGCGTCCGCAAAGTTCGCTCTACGGTTTCGCCAATCATCGAAAACCTCAAGCACCTGCGCGTTGTCGAGGAACTCCTTGAAGAAGACGTACATCTCCAACGCTTCAAACTGCGGGCGTCGGAGGAAGACGTTCGGATTGCCTTCGGAATCGTTATACGCCAAGAACTTCTTCGTGAGGTCGTTGTATCGGGAACGTATCTTGCCTCGGTTCTGCGTGTAATACCAACGAAGCTGCTCGTAGAAAGCGAATTGCTCATCGTATCTCACACTCATACCCTCACCTTCACTTCAAGAGATTCGGAGAGGAGGTCTGTTATTTTAACTTTTACCGTCCCTGCGTTCTTCGGTATGTCGTAAATGCCCTCGACGAGTTCATTCTTGTCCGGTACGTCGGTCACGGACGGTTCCATCACCGCGCCGTCGTAGTTCCAATCAATCATTATGGATTCGACGAGTTGCCGCCAGTCCTCGACGTACTCTCTTTGGATTGAGAGTTTTTGCATGAGGTTCAGCGGGTAGAATTGACGGATGACAAGCCGGTCGCCTTCGACGGCGATGTCAGCTTCCGCTTCGCGCTTCAATGTCAATTCGGCTCTGTCGCGGAGAACGTCGCTGATTTGGATGTCAATTTTATACTCGGACAACTCCATTTCAAGACTCGCCTGTAAGTCCGGCTCGTGTCCCATGCAAACAATTGTAATCCTTTCTACAGGCGCGGAAGGGTTTTCTTCTCTGCGGCGCTCGAAAGTCTTGTACGGGAGGTTTGCTTTGAGTTCTTCCAAGTCGGCTTTCGTAGCGATGCGGTTGACAGGCATGATTTTTACCATGCGACCGTCCTTTTCACCATCGTAGACGTTCCCCTGCGGGAACGCTTGGATTTCGAGAGCATCGATAAGTAGCTGCTTCGCTTCGACGGGGTTGCGAAAGAAATCGTAGTTATTCACATTGAATACTTCAAAACTGGTATACTTCGGGTTTTCGTCGATTTCGCTTTGATTTATGTCATCAGCAAGAGCGATAAGACGTTTGATTGTTGTTTGTATAGCTCCGAGGTTTATATCAGCCCCGATGAAACGCCGACCGAGTTTCATGGCGACGGCTTGTGTCGTACCGCTTCCCATGAAACAATCAAACACAATATCGCCGGGGTTGGATGAAGCCAATATTACTCGTTCAATCAATGCTTCTGGTTTCTGTGTAGGATACCCAACTTCAGTCCGTTCTTTTGCTACAGGATTTATCATTGATATTTCCCAAACATCTGGCATTGGAACACCTTTTGTTGGTTCGTCCGTTTGAATAGAGCGCCTAATTCCATCTTCACCAATTACACTTTTCCATGATTTACCTTGTGCGCTCGATTTTTCAGATTTCGGGATGTACAACTGGTTGTAGGTATGGGAATTTGTTTTTGCGTAGAATAATAGCGTATCGTGGTTTGTTGCATATGATTTTCCTGCGATGTTCCACCGTCTATAATACCAGACGATTTCATTTAGAAACCTGTCAACCCCAAACACTTCGTCCATAATACAGCGCAAATAGTGACTTTTATGCCAATCACAATGCAGATATATACTGCCATTATCAGCAAGCAATTCACGCATAAGTAAAAGTCGTTCATACATAAACTGTAGATACTCGTCGTTTGTCCAAATATCTCCGTACTGCTTTTCCTCAAATGAGGTACTATCCGTTGTTGCTGTTTTGTTTTTCAACGAAATAGATTTTTTATAGTCAGCTTTGCTATCGAACGGTGGGTCAATGTATATAAGGTTTATTTTACCACGATATTCTTTCAACAAATGGCTCATAACTTGAAGATTATCGCCCCAAAATAAACGGTTAATCCATCCATTATCCGCTGTTTTCCCAAACCGTTCACGAGGTTGTGCCGGATAGTAAAGCGTGGATTTATAAGGACGCTTCCCTGTCCAACGTAGTTCGGGAAATCCTTTTATTGGTGGCTTGCTTTCGATTTCAAAGGAAAGTTGTTCGTTCATGTTCATGCTCCCTTTCTATCAAGAATGACATCTGATATTTCGTCAGTGATTTCTTCGACTGTGAACTCGGTTGTGCTGCGGGCGAGTTTGTCCACAAGGGATGGGCTATAATCCATAACTTCACGTTTTGTCACGTTATGCCAAACAGGGAGGAGTTGTTGCTCTCCGCTGACCGACCGCGTAACCAACCCGTCAAGTTCGTAGTTTGTCCATCCTTTTTTATGAAGTCCCTCGAAATGGCGATAACCCCAAAGTTGCTATTTGCGATGCCTTTATCTATCTTACGACGCAGACTGTGTCCGATTCGCAATTCAAACTCGTCGTACCAGACTTTCAACCCGTTACCTCTCAATGCCGTGGCAAGAGGTCGTGCAACTTCGTCTTTATCTTCCGTGGCGTAAGAAATAAATACGTCGTACTCTTTAATTACGTCTTCATTTGTATAAAGGTAATCGTTAATATCGTACTCGGCGCTTCCGAGGTAGAGCAACGATACCGACGACATCAACGGCGTGGATGACGAACGTAGCTTGCTCTGATACGACTTCGCTTGGCGTTCAATCCGCTTCAAATCATTTATGGCCGTCCGAGCCTGCAATTGAAAACGGTTGTTAGCCGATTTCACCTTGTTAAGGGCGCTGTTCATGCCCGACATACTGGGTTTTTTGTAAGACGGCATCTTTTCTGTTACTCCTTGTTATCGTCCACAATAGTATCGGAAATCGCAGTTCTCGCAAGTTTTGGCGTTCTTCGCTTTGTCCGAAAAGTCCTTGCGGATGATTTTTTGTACAGTATCATCGAACGCCCTGACCGTCGCATCTATCGCCGTCCGGCTATACGGGAACGGAATTAGGGGATTGCTCCCTTCCTCTCCCGTATAGTAGAGATTCATTTTGCTGACTGTTTGCCCAGTCCGCTCCTCTACCAAGTGAGCGTAAAGCTGTAATTGGCGACGGTAGTGTTCAATCCGTTCCGCGTCCTTTATGAAGTCGGGTTTCCTCTCCGTCTTGAAGTCCACAAGCTCGACCGTGCCGCCGTCGCCTTTGATTAGGTCGATTTTGCCCTCGATTATGTAGTCGGGTTTGACAAGGCTGACGTTCACTTCCGCCTGCTGTATCGTGTCCCATCTTCCCGCTTGCCTTTCGATGTACCGTAAGACTTGCTTCAAAGCGGCGTTCTTTTGCGGTCCGGCGAGGTATGTCCTCTCTGACTTCGATATTGATGTATAGTTAGCGTCGAACCAACTCTCCACGTTCCCTGCCGTGATAAGGTGTTCCTTTTTCCGTAGGGCGGCACGGTGAACGTCTTCTATCGTTTGATGCACGAGCATACCGAATATCATAGCGTTGACGCGAACAGGCATGAATTCAAGCTCATTATAAAATTTGTATTGCATTGAACACGTTTCGTAAACCGTGATGTGGGAGGTGAACGAGAAAGAATCCTTGAGGTTCACGTCCTTGACGGTCTTGAAATCGAATTCGGAAATATCGACTTCGCTTATATCGGGTATGCCGCCGTAAACTTCTGTAAAATACATACTCGGACACGCCTGTCGACCGCCTGTTTCGTTGCATGTTAGGATGAGTAAGTCCTGCGCCCGTGAAAACGCAGTATAGTACAACCGCCAAAAATCGAAGAGCTTCACGTCCGCGTATGGCTCAAACGCTTGACGGTAGAAGTATTTCGTTTCAATGAGTTGCATCAGTTCCGTCCCTTGACGCCGTGGTACATTAGAAAGCGAATCAACGAAGACAATCGGAAACTCCATGCCTTTCGACTGGTGAATCGTAAGGAACGAAACGCAACCGCTCGGAGCATACTCCGCATCGTCTTCGTATTCGTTTATGCCGCCGTCTTTAAGTAAACGGAAGTAAAGGTTAAAAAACAGCTCTGTATCTCTGTCTATCTCCCTTACGCCCTTGTACTCTTGGCCACTGAACACGTTGATGTTATGTAGATATTCAAACTTTCCCGTTACTTGGGTAAACAACGCGATATTCCGAGTGGGACGAATATCAATCATCCCTGCCTTCATGTCAGCATTTACAAGGCTCTTGAACGGCTCGAACTCAAACATTTGGTATATCAAGCCGGAGTACGCGTAATCCGTGGTGTCCTTTAAGCTCTCGTGTATATTTCCGCGACGACGAATCCACATTAATAAGTCTTTATGCTCTTTCGCGGTGATTGCCATCGTCGCGTCTCGGATACAGTTTATATAGTAGGCGTAGTGTTCCTCGTTGAGGTATTCATGTTGACAGTTTTCGAGGGCGGCTACATAACGAGGGAACATCAACATCAAACAACCTATCATCAGTTTTACTTCATCGCGCTCGAAATACATATCAGAACGCGGGGAATAAACACTGATGTTGTTGTCTTCGAGGAAGCGGGCAAGGCTCAATACACGGGCGTGTTTCACGGAGTTAAAGAGGAACGCAAGCTGATTATAATCGGTCAGTTTACCGCTTTCTCGAAACTCGTTAATAAAAGTCAGTATGTTCTTATGCCATTCTTCCTCGTCATCGACCGCAGATAACTTCACGACGGCGGGGCTTTTGAGGTCGGACATTTTATAAGGTTCGATGGTTTTCGCATATCGGAACTTGTTCCACCGAAAACGGAAGCGGGCGCCGTCTGTCGTGGACATCCAATTATTATAGAACTCCACAATGTCGCTGTTCGAACGATAATTCACCACGAGCGGTATTACACAACACTCTCTAGTAGTAAACTTACCAGGGAATTCAAGAATATTACGGATAGTAGCCCCTCTGAAACGATATAGTCCTTGGTCATCGTCACCAACCACACATATATTTTTTCGTTCACCACCAAGCAGGAAAACTATTTGTTCTTGAATATAGTTTGTATCCTGATATTCGTCAATCATTATATATTTTATCTTTTTTTGAATATTTGACAGTATCGACGGATTATCTTTGAGTAATCCATACGCTTCGGCCTGAATAGTTGAAAAATCCATAAGGTTATTATCAGATAACATTTTTTGGTACACTTCAAGCAAATTACCAACTGCGACAATCCGTTGATCAATATCATCTTGTAATTCTTTTGGATCAATTAACTCTTCGGTCAGATTGTTTACGAAGCCGCATATTTCATTTGCATTACGCCAGGCACTACCCTTTGAAAGCACGGCATTAATGCCATCAATAGCCCTAAAATGGTTGATATTTTGAAATACTGTGTAGCTTTGGTCAAAAGCATCAAGGGTGCGGTAATTTTTCTTTAAACGTGTATATTCAAGGTTTTCTTTTATAATCCGCAAACATAAAGAATGAAATGTGCCAATATACATTTCATTTAAGTTAGCAGTAATATTGCGTTGTGTTAATTCATTGGTAATTCTAGTGATAAGTTCTTTTGCGGCTTTTTCTGTAAACGTAGCCATCAAAATCTGCTCTGGTTCAACACCACATTCTTGAATCAAATAAACTGCACGCTGGACAAGAGTATAGGTTTTGCCAGTGCCGGGGCCGGCTGTTATAAGAACAGGTCCATCTACAGTTTTAATTGCTTTGCGTTGTTCAACATTCGCATTCCCAAAATTAAACATGCAACTATCCCTTAAAGCACTAGCGCCGTGTTATCGTAAGCTTCAGTGCCATTCATTATTATCTTGTATAGCATTTAATTATATAACACTAAAACAATTCTGATAACTATTTTAATATTCAATGAACAGAGGCGAAACTTTTCTTTTCTTTTTACTAATATTTAGTATATAATCTATCGTTGTACAAACACGGAGAGGTGTCCGAGTGGCTTAAGGAGCTCGCCTGGAAAGCGGGTGTAGGGGAAACTTTACCGCGGGTTCGAATCCCGCTCTCTCCGCCAGAATAAAATTAACCTCTAAATTAGCTTTAAACCAGCTATTTAGGGGTTTTATTTTTACAGTCAAGAGCATTATCTACGACTCTAATCATTCTTTAATCATGATATATTATTAATTCAACTAAAAGTATAGAAAAATCAACTAAAAGTAGAGGATTTTTCGTAGATTTTGCAGTTCATCTAAAGTAAAATCTAATTAAAGAAAAATCTAACCGAAGGGATTTTCAAAATGAACGAAATCATGATTGGAAACAAAATCGCCGAAGGGCGCAAGAAAATGGGGCTTTCGCAAGCACAGTTTGCTGAAATACTCAGCATAAGCCCACAAGCCGTCAGCAAGTGGGAACGAGGAGAGAGTCTGCCCGACGTAATAATGCTCGGCAATATTGCAAGTGTAATCGGGGTAGATATGAATCACTTTTACGGTGAATCAAACTACAAAAAAGAAAACGAGCAACCCGGCCGGATCAAGAACATGTCGTTTGCCTCATGGAAAAATGCAGACTTTTCAGGTTTTAGCAACTTAGCGGGCAAGATGAGTTATGCCAACATTGAGCAATGCAAATTTGTAGGTGCAGATCTAAGAGGCATTACCTTTAGAGCAAATAATATTGAGAAAAACGATTTTACCGGCGCCAAAATGAGCGGTTGCAAATTTCTTATGGCTAATATTGAAAATAATAATTTTGAGAACGCAGACCTAACAAGCGTTGAAGCCAATAAATCAAATATAGATAAAAATAATTTTAGCGGTGTTGATTTCTCAAAAGCATTATTCAAATACTGTAATTTTGATGAAAGTAATCTATCCAAAGCAATATTTAAGGAAACAGAGTTTGACAAATGCGAAATAAAGAAAGCTGTAATCAGCGGTGAGATAGTAAACTGCTCCTTTATTCATTGCGGTTTTCAAAAGACCGAATTTACCGACGTTACATTTAAAGACGTATTTTTCAAAGGTAAAGTAAAAGGCGCTGTATTTACTAATTGCCAAGCTGATAGGATAACTTTTGAGTTTCTAAAAGCTGCCGGTGCAGACATGAGCAAAATAACCATGACTGAGTAGAAGCTTGCACACTCCCAAAGTCTTTTAATGCTTTAGTGTTTTCTTCTTATTCCCAAAACTTATATTTTCATGCAAGTTTTGGGAATACAGTCCAAAAACTTTTTAATATAGATATTGTCTTTTTCGCAATTTACAAAAGACAATATCTTTTTGCGATGTCCTGTGTCGCCTAATAATTTTCCGTTAGTTAGACAGTTTCCGGAGTTTTTTTATGTGCTGTATATGTATTCCAATATGTCCGATAGCAAGAATTGCCGACGCCGCAACAAGCCAAATCACCTTGCCGTAAATACCGAGTACCAGAAAGGCAGCAACGGGAAGTGTTGCCCCCGGTGCGGGAATGCCCATAAATGGCCGGTAAAAGTCGGCAACTGTCTGCTTACTGCGAAAGTAGCGCAGCCAATTTATCAAATACAACAGCATTAATACTGCCGACGCAATAAGCCACGCAGTCCATGGCTCAAAAGTTTGCGGATTATAATCAGCAAAAAACAGAATTGACACCGTGCAAAGTATTTGGCCGGTGCGTTCAAAAACAAGTAAAATTTTGCTTTCACCCGACGGATCATAACCCAGCGGTTTACGCTTTGCCCAAATTAAGTTAGGAATCCAAAGTATGAGCAACCAAAGTAGCCCAATATATGAAAAACCAAAATGCCCCACCGTTATTACCTCTAATTTTAAACTTGCGGCATTTCTCTGCAGCGGCAAGCGCTGTGTGTACAGGTACAATTAGGGTTGTAGCCACTAGCACATTCATCAGTGCATGTGCATAGCTCTTCAATCATAAGTGTCCATTTTAGCCCGAATTTATCCTCAAGTTCTGCATAGCATTCATTCCAAAATGTTTTATTAGCCTCACAGAATACCTTACCGCCCTCTTTTAGAACATCAAAGGCTGCCTTGACGCTGTGTGCATCATTTAGCTCAACGCAGGCAAACGAACCATTGCCGAAAGTTACCGGATGATCGGGAGTAGTGTCGCAAAGGTAAATTGTTTCATTGCCGATGGGTAGCACGCCGTGCATAACAAGTTCTTCTGTTTCTGGCTGCAATGGAAAGTCCGTAGACGGCGGCGCATCCTTATACTGACAGTAATTTGCTTTTGTTCTAAAAGCTTTTTCGTAAAGCTTAATGGCCTGTTTGCAATTTCCGTTGAAGACTAAATAAGGTGATGCCTTCATTTTTTATCCTCCTGTATTTATTACCTCTGATACTGTAATTGTAATCTCTATTTTAATTTAACCCTTTAAGCACCCGACCGATGGAATGTCAACTCCCGATACAATCAAAACACCTTCCTCGGTTGTATAAGCCATATCGCTACCTGCTACGACCATTAATAATTTAGGCTCCTTGTTACCGTTTGTTCCAATCTTATCTCTCAGCTTGATTATGCTATTTTATTATGCCTCTATGGCAAAATAATTGAGCCATTTGACAAAATTTATCCTGTGCAGAAAGACAGGTATCCATTAAAAGCTCTTAAGGGAAATTCGTTTCTTCCACCTTTGGCCCCTTCTGCGCCATGACTACTCGTTGAATCGTACTGAGTTTATCACTTTCCAGCTACCGGTCTTATCAGAACCAACTCTCTCGATAATATTTTTGTCTTTTAGTTCTTTAATTTTGCGTTTTACTGTCCGCAAGGATATTCCAAGTTTTTCACTTATTTGCGTTGCTGTGATTGTGTTGTTCTCTTTTATTAAATCAAATACAGTGATTTTTGCAGTGCCAGTTACAGTGCCAATAGGTGTGTTTGCCGTGCCAATTTTTACCTGCATAGCCCTGTTTTTTAGCGCATCATTTTGACCGAGAACTAAATTGCCAAAAAATCGATTGAGATATTCCGTATTAGCGTGAATTCCCTTGTCAACAAAAACATAGTTTGCACGGACAAGAGCGTTGCGAAAATACCAAGAGTTTGTTGCAAACCAATCATTGTTCACATTGAAGCCGAACTTGCGTAAATACTTAATTACAAAAACGGCGGTTGTTCTTGTATTGCCCTCACCGAAAGGGTGTATTTGCCAAATGTCAGAAATGAACTTTGCTATGTGTTTTACGATTTCCTCTTTCGAAAGTTTTGAATAATCAAATGATTTTTCG